>Ga0210003_1002235_pt1 | contig 16508 bp, 22 predicted proteins | sample LantaG_FD_182804 | JGI IMG/M metagenome (GOLD analysis project Ga0210003, IMG submission 182804) | Deep subsurface microbial communities from Baltic Sea to uncover new lineages of life (NeLLi) - Landsort_02402 metaG (SPAdes) (version 2) | ecosystem: Environmental > Aquatic > Marine > Oceanic >...
AATAAGTCAGAAAAGGATATAGAGATGACCAGATTTTTCCCACCCAACTATGCTAAAAAAAATTGGCAACGTCCCTTTCCAAATCAACAACCTGCGGCACCCGTCAATATTGAGGAGGCTTTAGCGAAATTGCCCGAGATAATCGAGGAAGAAGAGGTCAAAGTAGAAGAGGTCAAAGTAGAAGAGGTCAAAGTAGAAGAAGTTGTTGAGGAGGAAGCCCAAGTAGAAGAGGTCAAAGTAGAAGAGGTGGTTGAGGAGGAAGCCAAAGTAGAAGAAGAGGAAGATGTGGTTGAGGAGGAAGCCAAAGTAGAAGAAGAGGAAGATGTGGTTGAGGAGGAAGAGGAAGAGGAAGAGGCCAAAGAAGAAGAGGTTGCTGAAAAAGTAGCCCCTAAGAAAAAGAGAAAGAAAAAAGCATAACCAATAATGGACCTTGGAGGTCCCTAAGGGGTTTACCTTGTCTGTCTATCGTATGTCAATCCACAAGTATATACCCCAGAAGTTTTATGGCTTTGCTGTTGACAATCATGGGATACAGGTGTTCTTCCATTTGGAGAATTTTAACACCAATGGCACAACGCCCCCACCCATTGTGGGTGAACTCGTGGATGTTGAGGTCGATTTGCAGAGTGGTGTTTCTCCAGGGGGGAAGTCTCCTAAAGCTGAAAAAATATCAAGAGTACAAGAACCCCGTCAGGTCCAAGGCGTGGTCCACACGTTCGATGCCGAACGTGGTTATGGTTTCATATCCGGTAATGATGGGGTGTACTACCACCTGCATCGCAGTGAGGTGTTGGGGGGTAAATTCCCCATGGCCGGACAAACCGTGAGGTTCTATGTGGGTATCCGTCAAAATAGGCCAAGAGCCTGTCATATAGAGGTTGGGGTGGTAGATGAGTGACAAGAATGTTTTTGGTGGTGGCAACGCCAACTCGTTATACATGCCTATGTCCGAAACGGAGCAGGAGGTACTAGAACGTTTAGTTGCCCAAAACGATCTGGAAATCCATGTGGTGGATTGGGGTGTTATTAATAACTTGAAGGTGACTTTTGGGGATCTACGGGTCAGCATACCGATTAAAATCACTTTCAATGCCCCTGAGGTACACATCCCAGTGTACTACTTTGATTTACAACTCCGACGAACGGATGGTTTTGTAATTTTTCAGAAACGTTACGATGTTCAGTATGGGGGTCGTCCCGTGATGATCGGGGCAGGTCAAACCATAGAAATGATATGGGACATTGCTATTCAAGACATGGACCCCAACTTTGTAAAAACTGTGAAACCTGGGGCTGTGGGTCTCACTACCCGTGTCGGTAATCTGGATCTGAAAGGTAAGGTCCAGGAGACCTACGATAATATGCGTGACGTCGAGAAAAAGATTCGGGAAAACGATGCTAAAAAGGTAGCGGTGGCTACCGACAAGTCCCTTTATTAAGACTCTTGGTAACGTGTATAAAAGATACACGTCTCACCTACCAGGAGAATACCTATGCCATTGCCATTATCAGGAACCCCCACAAACGGGGGTTCCATCGAAGTTATCTGTGGTTGTATGTTTGCGGGTAAATCAACAGAGTTGATTCGTCGCATGGAACGTGCGGCTATTGCAAAGCACACCTGTTTTATTTTCAAACCCAAAATGGATAACCGTTATAGCAAAGACCATGTGGTCTCTCATAATGGGATAAAAATACCCTGTGAAGCTATTCCATCTGATAACGATAGGGGTTCCCTCAGGGGTCACGTTATGGGTATGATCTCGGAAATCAATGGACCCACTGCGGTGGGATTTGATGAGGCCCAATTCTTCGATGCCGATATGTTGGTCAATCTTTGTGAACATCTGGCTTCACAAGGGGCCCGTGTGATCGTGGCAGGTCTGGACCAGGACGTTCATGGTAAGCCTTTTGGTGCTATGCCCTACTTATTGGCCCGTGCTGATAAGGTCACCAAATTGAGTGCCATCTGTACGGTGTGTGGTGAAGAGGCTACTAAGTCACGCTACACCCTGGAGTCACCCCCTGGTGAGGGTGGTGTGATTATTGGGGGTACCGAATCCTATGAAGCACGATGTAGGGCCCATTGGAAGTTGGTTTCTTGAAAAAAAACTTTATTTCCCATTCTCCTTTTGCGTATAAATGGAACAAACTTGCAAAGGAGTTTCAAAATGAAGATACTGCTAATTGGAGGGGAAAGGGGAATCCTCCACAATGACTTCTTTCCCAAATTGGAAGATCTGGGTATTGAGGTGGGGTGGCACTGGGACTGGGATATCAGCAGCACCGGAAAAACATTCCCTACAAGTTGTGATGGGGTGGTCATCATTAAGAATATGGTGTCTCACTCTCTCTCAAACAAAGTGTGGTCCACCGTCAAGAAAAGAAACCTACCATGTGCCTGGGTGAGTTCCAAATTTTCCTTAGCTTTACCCGCATTGAAAGAAGCGGGTTTGGTCAAGGGGGATACCCCACGTACGGTAACCAAATCAACCCAAATGTCCCGATTGACCATCGCCATCGATTATGCTGCCAGGGCTAGAGCCGAAGATGGTAGGGTGCCTTCCCTTGCGGAAATGCAAGGGGTGATCCAAAGGGCTTTCGGACCCCGAGAAAACCTTAACAAGAAGTTGTACAGGAGGGCCCTCAACGAAGCAGCTTGTTTACAACCCCTGGTTACCCCTGAACCCGAACAAACAGAAGATGAGGATACGTGCATGAACGATGTTCAAGAAATGGCCACTTTGGTTCTGGGTGAATACCCAGAATTATTACTGGAACCCCCTCTTTTCCAACAAAGGGTTGAAGAAGAGTTGGAAAGAGAACTTTCCAGTGAAGACCTTGAGGTCTTACCCGAAGTGATCGCACAATTCCACAAATTGTGCCAGAGACAAGACCGAGAATCACAGGGGAAGATCCGCAAATCCAAACAGTCATGGTTACGACGTTACCTTTCCCAGGCAATCGCGGATGGTAATCCCCTTCCCGCCATTACCGACACAAGGAAGGTGGCCCGATCCATCTTTACCACATCCATCAATGATGTGGACCACACGGATATTCGGGCGGAATTTCGGGTCAAAAAGAAAACACCCAGCATCCCTGTTAGTGTTCCTGTGTCAACAGATTCGAATGTTGGTGGCAAGTCCCTGACTACCTCAGCGGCTTACGATTATTACCTGACATTGGTGGATGACTCGGTAGTCCCTCTGAAACGACATGCTTTTCGATACCACATTTATAGTGGTGCGTGTGTAGGGAAGCAAAACAATGCGGGGCATTGGAGTACCACTCCAGATGCGGTACAGGATTTCGCAAAGAAGTGGCATGAGGAACCCACATTAGGGGATTCTGAGGAGCAAGTCACACCAGAGGAAGTGGTCTCTTTGGTCGAAGTACCCGAACCCACACCCGTAACTGTGGTAGCACCTCCTGTGGTAGAGGAAGCACCCGTATCCGTTGATGAAACAGATTATTTCATCAACGGATTCATGGATGAAGGCATCACGGACCCACCGGTCACCCTGAACCAAATGTCGGATATGCTTTATCACTTTGGGGAACAACTCCGATCCGACCTGCAATTGCAACAAGAAAGATCCTACAAGCACTTCCTACGAGATTTGAGCAATGTGCTGTCCAATGCCTTTGAAGGACAATTGGAAACCATCCAACAAAAGGTGGTCCCTCAGTTGCAAGAGTCCATGAATGAACAAGGGTTGGTCACAGTGGAGCAGGTACAGGAAATCATTAGAATGCAGTTAGCTGCGGCTACTGAGTTCACCACCCAATTCCTGATGGATCGCATGGGTGAAATGATGAAGACCTCTTCACAACAGATCGTGGAATCCCAACAAGAGATCACGGTGTCCGAACAACCAAACACCCAAGAGGTGGAGGAAGATCTCCCAATCCGCGAACTTTTGGAAAAAGGCTACTCCGTCCACATCTACAAATAACCTAAAGATCAACCCAAGATCAAAACACCCCCACATTGGCACCCCCAAAATAAACACCCTAAAGTATGTTTTAGTAATCAAAGATCAAAACCAGATCAATTTCTGGTTTTCAGGTATTTTAAAAAAAGGGTGGTATTTTTTGAGATCACACCCCATAACTAAATTATTCAACTATAATAATAACTTGGATAGTTGTTGGGGGTATCCAATAGTTGTTTTAGATAAATCGCATAGTATATAGAGATATGGGACGGTGGGTGTTGAGGTTCTAGGGGGAAACCCTATTTTGACAACTATTGGACAACTATCTGGAAACTATCTTGGAACTGGAGTGTCACCGGGTGCCTACTAGATAGTTCTGCGGTGGAGGTCCAAAAATAAATCAGGGGTGGTTTTGGATAAAATAACTTGTGCGATCTCTTGTGCAGCTTGTGTGATTTCTTGTGCGGATCGAGGCACATCCCAATCCAGTTTGATAATCTGCACACCCTGTTGATCTAGCACCTCCACCATGCGGTGGATCTCCTGATCTAACCCTATCAGATATTCAATAGGGATCGAGGACTCACATTGCCGTCCTGTTTGTTCCTGCATCCGTTTGTTGATTCGAACCACAGATGTTTCAGGTTTGGTGATCAGGTGGATGCAAACGGTGGGTAGCAGAACACTTGCGGTCATAGCGTGATAAATGTTCTGGTAGGTGGCAAATTCGTTATCGTCTACCAACCCATTTCGATATTGAAGTCGGGCGAAAGCGGTGTCACCCTGATAAGTACGGTCAATAACAGCGGAACCCCCCGTATTCATGGCGAACCATTGGGCTTGTTTATGGATTCGAAATCGTAAAGAGAGTAGGTGAATTTGCATGGTGAAAGACCACCGGGCGGCGTCTTCATAGTATCTGGCAAGGTAGGGGTTGGCATTATCTTTTTCATCTGGCTCAATAAACAATTGGGTTTCAGATCCCAAAGATGTGGCGAGGGCTTTGGAGAATTCAGTTTTCCCAGCACCGATCAATCCTTCGATGCCAATAACTTTTCCTCTCATGGTCACTCCTGTGTCGATTAGGGTTTGATTCCTAATCATACACCAAGGTGTATAAAAGGGGTAGCATTCTAATATTCGCGGTACACTGCGTGACCCATTTTGACCAGATGATCGTTCACACATAAATAAGCATCGGGAGTTTGTATGAAGATGCGTCCCAGATACCTACCATATTTTTCTTGGGAATCTTTTTCAGTTTCAATGACCACCTCTTTACCCAAGATAAGTTCGCGGAGGAAATCACGGGAAGCAAACCCCGCTATTTTCTCTTCACCACGCACCTCCGGTGCATCGATATCTGAAAGACGGATCATCTCGTGTCTTTTGCAGACCCCAAATCCCAAATCGATATCCACACGGCAGGTATCCCCATCATACACGGATACTACGATAGCTTTATATGTAAACATATTGGGTAACCTCCTATAGATTGTCACTTACACAAGGGTGACCCCATAGAAAGATCAGGGTGATTTTACATGAACATTCTAGTAGTCGGTAGCGGTGCCAGAGAACATGCATTGGGTTACAAGTTGGAACAAAGTCCCAAGGTGGATAACGTTTTCCATTACCCCGGAAATGGAGGGACGTTCAATCAAAGGGCTAGAGCAGTATTTCCCAAGGGGGTGAAACAACCCTCCTCAAATGAATTTGTTTACCTTGCAACCCAACAGTCCACCATAGACTTGGTGGTGGTCGGACCAGAAAACTATCTGGCAGAAGGTCTTGTAGATTACCTGGAAGAACGCAATGTCAAAGTTTTTGGACCCACGAAAAAATCCGCTTTGATTGAAACCGACAAGTTCTTCTCATACGGAGTCATGGAAAAACTAGGAATCCCTCAAGCCAAAGGTGTCCGTTGCCTACAACCCCAGGATTACCTGGATATCCCCGAAGTATTCCCCAAGGGTTGTGTAGTGAAAGCCAGGGGTCTAGTCGGGGGTAAGGGTGTTGTTGTGTGTGACACCCTGGAGGAAGTGGATCAGGCCACGGAAGATATTTATCGCTTGAGTGGGTCACCACATATATTGTTTTCGGAGAAGTTGGAGGGACCCGAATTCTCCGTTTTCGCTATCTGTGACGGTGAAAATGCCCTGTGTTTCGATTATACTTTCCAGGATCACAAGCGTTTACAGGATGGCGATCAAGGACCAAACACAGGTGGTATGGGTGCCTACGGTCCAGCCCCCATACCTCTGGAGGCCATACGTCAAACACACGAATACATGCGCAAGGTCGTACGTGAGATCAACTTCAAGGGTTTCCTTTTCGCAGGTATGATGTTGACCTCTAAGGGGCCTGTTTGCCTCGAATTTAATGCCCGAATGGGTGACCCCGAATGTCAGGTGGCAATGGGACTCCTACATAATGATCTCGCAGAATTATTGTGGGATGCCGTCAATGGTAATCTGGACCCCGATTGTCTTGTGCGGTTTCATTATGGCCACGGTGTTTGTGTGGTCCTTACCTCACCGGGATACCCTTTCGGTGAAATGCCCTCTTTACCTATATCAGGTGTCCCAATGAACACACCCCAAGTGAACACTCACACCTATGTGTTCCAAGGTGCCACTAAACCCACACCCGATGGTTTAGGGGTGCAGAGTGACGGCGGTAGAATTCTGAGTGTCACCTCTTTTAGTAAGGATTTGGGAGACTCCCTCAAAGAGGCAAGAGATCGTGCTTACCACGCGATCACGAGTTTGGAGATGCCCGGTGGGTTTCATTTTAGGAAAGACATTGGGAAAAATTAATGTACCGTGAACCCTTACCCCAATATCCGATCCCCTTGAGTGAATTGGATGCGTTTAGGATCTCCTCCATAGGTCGGAAAATAACACATGAGGCCAATCAATTTTGGGGACGTCAAATCACCCCCAATTTTGTTAGGGAACTGGAGAATCACCTCAATGAATTCCTTTGTAGGGAATTCCAGATATACCAAAGTGGTAACCAATTAGTGCGGGTGGGTGATTGGAGTTATACCAACGATGCTAATAGTTTACAAATTTCTATAGACACCGATGCCCTCACCACCCTCCTTCAATACAGCAACGTGGGTTTCTATGTCTTGGACCCCTGGGATTACCCGACGTCTCCGAGAAACATACGGGAATTTTATAGTTTCATGTGGAAAGATCAAGATCGCCCGTTGACGGAACGTGATCCCCACGACCAAGTGGTTGTGGGTTCCCATTCTTGGGGTACGGGTGACGACACCGTTACGTTGAAAACCGTGTTTCTAGGTTTTTGCTTGGGGGGTATGTTTTTTGAGACCTCGGTGCAATACTCAAAAGTACATCATCCTCAAATGAAGCGGGTTGTGATGGACCAGTTATATGCCACCAAAGAGGATGCAGCAAAGGGACACCAAGAAGCGTTTTTGAGGGTCAATCGATATATAAACGCCAAAACCCAATTGTGCCAAACATTAATATTGCGAATGCAACGGTTGGAACAAATGTCTCGCTATATGGCTCAATATGAAGACGTTCTGTTTTGATCGGTATACTAACACAACAACACATACGGAGAAAAAAATGCAAAAGAACATCAATTTCAGCATCAATGAACAAGGCGTGGCTCAGGGACATATAGTGTACCCAATCCCCCACTCCTCCTCCTTGGTGGACCTACAAGGGTTACGTAATACGTTGTATTTATTTCCTGGACTAAGGATCACCAAGATCTCTCAGAGGGATCAAAACCTGACCATATGTTTTATTGGCGTCTTACAGCGTCACCTGTTGGATAACCTGGATCTATTGCTGCAAAATTTTCAAAGTAAGGACACCTCGGTATGGGACCCCGATACGAGGGCATTCAAGTTCAGCCCAAAGGGCCTTGGGGTCAAAGCCACCCCCTCGCTTTTGGAGGATCTCAAAAAGAAGATAGACACTCATATGGAGTTACCCGATTGTGGTAAGGTGGAGCTTATCGGGGATCACCTACATTTTCAAATGGATCACTTAGGGTTCCACCCCAGAACCCTTTATCGAGTGATCGAAGGATTTTTCCACGAACACACCTCCTCGGAACAAGTAAAAAAGGCGGAGGTGTACCCCCCATGGGAAGTCATGGATAATCCCAAAACCGTGTGTGTGCGTTTTGAACCCACAAGTTTTGTTGATTTTGGAGAGGTGGAGGCTAAACTCAGAAACCTGGACTTACCTTGTGAACTGAGTCATCTGGTAGTACGTGAAGATTGTGTGTTGATCACTTACCACCAACTTGTAGGTGAAGAGAGGGGCCTTATTTACAAAGTGGCCCACGAGGCGATCAAAGATGCCACAAGGTTGAAAGATGCCTCCGGGTTGCAAAAAACAGAAAATGCAGAAAAAGAGGTAAAGGAACCCACACTCACAGAAGAAATGAAAACCCTTTTCTTGGAAAAGTGCAAGGAAAAGGGTTCCGAGAAATCCACGGAGCGATCACAGCAAGAGACTCTGGAAGATATCCAAAAACAAATGACAGAATTGACCCACAATATGAAGTTTGTGTTGGAAACATTGAGCCAAGAACCTTGGAATTGGGGAAAATAAATGACATTTCTGTATTACTTTTACCTATGGGGCCTCTGTAGCCTTACACTGGGTGTAGTCCTGAGACCCGAAAAAGCACGTACCGATTTCAATGCACATTGGGGTCCCTGGTTAATTGGACCCATTGTGTTCACCGCTTTGGCCATTTGGCCCCTTACGATCATCCTATATACGGGACTGTATTTGAAAAACAAATTGGTACCCTCTAGGGTGACCCCGGAAGAAGAAGATTTGTTCCTGCAACTGGAATGGCAGGAGACCAATGGCAAGGGTATCATTAAATCTAAAGATGAACCCATCCTTCCACCGGGGGAGCAAAAAACCCCGGAAGACCTACAGGAAACCTTCAAAGAAGTTACTGGAAACACCCCCACTTCCTGACCCCGCACCTTATTTTCAAAATATCCCAAAAAAAGTTTGGTTTTCAACCCCCGATTGCGTATAAACATCATAACAGATGGTGTAGACCGCGTGAGAGGGCATGAACCCTTGACATCTACTAAAAAATCCTCGTAGGAGGTTTTCAATGCGTTACGGTATCGTCAAGCTTCCATACAAAAAAAGTAACAGTGTGCAGCAAGCCAACAGAAGACACAAACACCGGTTTGAGAATATGTTGTTTGCGGCTCGCAAGGGGTTAGTTCCCCTCAATGAATTCCCCATGAATCATCGGTGGGTACGGGATGACCGGGGCGATCAGTCCAAAAGGGCATCGCTCTATGCCAGGGCATTCCTACGGGGTTTCATGAAACACCTACCCAAAGATCTAAAATCCCAAATTATGGGGGATACCCAGGGTCTTTTGGGTTATATGCAAACCCACCCACAACACTTCATTAATTCAGATTCACCTGTGCCTCCCTCTACCAGTAAAGAGACACAAATCTACCTGATCAAAGTGATCACAAAGCGTATGTATTATCGCTCAATGCACATTGAGGGATTCGACACACTGCAAAGGCACAATATACTGATGCAGCAATTGGTGGAACCCTTGGGTCTCCAAAATGGAGGTGTCTCCACGCTCTCCCGAGCGGTGGTGGATCACCTTATGTACAAAGCACGACGTGGTTTATATACCATGAATAAACTTCGGGACGTGGCTTGGTTGTTCCAACACACAGGACACCAAAAACGGGTCAAACATCTTTACCTGGGTGCATGGTCGTTTATCAAATCCTACTACAATGACCCACGATCAGAGGAATTGCTGGACCGTTGGTCCACGGAACTCGAAGAAGCTTTATTTGAAAAGTAACCCCCACGAGGATATACCACATGCAAGTTGTTTACGCACAAGAACTGGCACCCGAAAAATTCACCAAATCCATTTTTTTGGCGGGACCTACCCCCCGATCACCCGAAGTCTCTTCATGGAGAAAAGAGGCACTTCGAATCCTGGAGGAAAACGAATATGATGGGGTGGTTTTCGTACCCGAGGACCAAACAGATAAATGGGCCCACTCTTACATTGATCAGGTGGAGTGGGAAAAAGAATGCTTGAACATGTCAGATGTGATCTTATTTTGGATTCCACGAGAACTTTCCACCCTGCCTGGGTTCACCACTAACGTAGAGTTTGGCCTTTACGTCAAATCCGGTAGGGTGGTTTTGGGTCACCCCATTGCGGCACCCAAAACACAATACTTGGATAAAGTTTTTGAAGATAATGGGGGCAAAGAGGTTTACTTCACCTTGGAGGAAACCGTTCGTTATGCCATGCATCGTTGTGGTGATAGGGGCCATACCCGTAGGGGTGGTGAACGGTACATCCCCATGCATATCTGGAAACATCGCCATTTCCGTGATTGGTATGCACAGATGAAACGCAACGGCAATCGTTTGGATTGGGCTGAGGTACAATGGGTGTTCTATGTGAACAATGGTGCCTTTCCCTTTGCCTGGGCGATTCATGTGGACATTTGGGTGGAAGCCGAAAATCGTCGTAAGAGCAATGAGTTTATTCTATCTCGACCCGACATTACCTCCATCGTGCTGTATCAGAAACCCCAGGGTGCATGGGACGACTTCAAAATCGTTTGCATCAAAGAGTTCCGATCAACTGTTCGGAACCCTGACGGAATGGTAATTGAAGTGGCAGGAGGCTCCTCTTTTAAAGAGGGAATGCAAAATGTTGCCATTGCCGAGATCAAAGAAGAAACAGGTCTTGATATCCATCCGGATCGCTTGCAAAAAGTGGAGTCCCGACAACCGCTTGCCACGTTTTCCACACACCACAGTCATTTGTATCGTGTGGAATTGCAGCCCGATGAGATGGCTTGGGTGGAAAAACAAGCCAAGAATGGTACCTCCTTTGGAAACACCCACGAGTCCGAACAAACGTATTTGGCGGTGTACTCATTGCACAACCTTCTTTCCGACCCCGTATCCGTGGATTACGCCACCTTAGGGATGATCTTTGCTGCCATAACGATCCCCTAAAATCAAAAAGCATACAAAAAAACAAGAATCGGGTATATTCCTCAGCAGAAAGCAACAACCGTTGCTACTAATCAAAATCAAAACAGGAGTCTCAAAATGACCAAAGCGGAACTAGTTAACCAAGTGCAAGAATCTTCCAAAGGAAACCTCACCAAAAAAGCAAGTGAAGAACTTGTGAATAGTGTGTTCGAGGCAATCACCACCTCCCTGACCACCGGAGGTAAATTTGCCTTCCCTGGTTTTGGCACTTTCACCGTCAAAGAACGCGCTGCCCGAAAAGGACGCAACCCCAAAACAGGTGAAGAGATCAACATCCTCGCTTCCAAAACCGTGGGCTTCAAGCCAGCATCACGCCTCAAAGAAACCCTCAACTAATTCCCCTCCCCTATCTTCGTGTATATAGGTAAACCCTATGTACACGGAGGTACCTCATGTTAGAACCTGAATCCCCCCCTCAAATTCCTTTCTATAAAAAAGAACACGGTGACTACGCCTACTATCCATTTGAAGGTGGTCATCTTCAATTTATGTCCCCTGACATTGCTGTGGCGTACACCACTGAGAATGATGGCACTGTCGTGATGCACAAGCATGGTCGTCCCGAATTGGTGGATGCTTGGATCAAAGATATGCGTGATCGCAATGCCGAAAATATCTTTGGACCCATTTTGAAAATTGAATCCTCTGCCTGGGAGGTGGAAGAACTCAACCGTGTTATTAATAACACAGGGTATCTGGGGGTCATGCTAAAACGCATGAACGAGAAAACACACCCCTCAGGTAAACGCTGTTATACAGGTGGTGCCGAGGGTGCCGACTATGTGTGGGGTAAGTTTTCCGAGAAGCACGGGTGGGAACCTCAGGTTTTGTCCTTCTATGGACATAACATCTACCCCGATACCGTGGGTTCGATTCTGAGACTGTCACCCAAATACTTGCAGGTCGCAGATGTTTACCTGGAGAAAGCTAACCGAGTCCTTAAAAGAAGGTTCCCCACATCTAAGGAAAACTTAAACAACCTGTTACGTCGAAACTATTGGCAGGTATGTGACACGAATCAAGTGATCGCGGTGGGTTTCTTGCACAAAGATCAGAAAATTGTGGATGGTGGCACAGGTTGGGCTGTTCAAATGGCCATAGATATGAACAAACCTGTGTACGTGTTTGATCAGAATACGGTACAGTGGTTTTGTTGGAACAACTGGGTTGGTATCTTTGAGGGTTGCCACACACCTACCTTGGAAGATAGGTTTACAGGTATAGGCACCCGAAAAATAACCAAAGAAGGCATTAGTGCTATCAAGGATGTTTTCACCCTAACAAGGGAAGCACATGACAAAACAGGAATTTGATCGGATCGCGAAGGTTTGGGAAACGGATATGTGTTTTATCTCTAACCCCCTGGTGATTATGGAACACACACTTTTCCAAACTCTTTTTGATGGGGGTATCTCTATTCTCCCCTGGGTAATGGAAAAGATCTACGAGGATTGTTGGATAGGTTGGTTGACTCTGGCAGGACATCTGGTAGTAGAGAGAGATGGCACCTACCCTTTTCATTTCCCACAGCACCTCCACGGCAGGTTAGACCAACTCCAAGAATGTTGGATAAAGTGGTGGGAAAAACAAAATAAGGAGATTTGATATGCAATTTGTACCTTGTCCCAAGTGCGGGGCCCCCATATACCTACCATCTGTTTGGCATGGTATTACCCCACCCCCACAAACCCCTTCCTGCAACTGTTGGAACCTGGGTACACACTCAAATCAGGAGTACATACCCTCACCGGAATATGACATTCCTCATTTGAATATCCCCCAAGTGGAGATCCCCATGACCACAGAGTTGGCAAAAAAGTTTCAACTTCAAGAAGCCTTCCAGGAATTTGTAGCAAAAGGCACCCAAGAAGCCAAGGCCAAATTATTAGAAGAGATCGAAACATACCAGAAGGGATCTTGACATGGTGGTAACTCTGGATCTGGTCTGTTGGACCTGCCGTAGTAAAGTCCCAATCATCGTAGAACAACCACCCCAATCCACTTTGGAAGTGGCCACGTGGGCCAATGATGTGGGTTGGGTAGGGGTGGTGGATAAGCATTGGGAAAGGGTTCTCATATTTTGCTGTGAGGGTTGTGAACAATATGCAAAAACCAAAAATGGGAAACGATTCCGAAAAAACAGACCCCCCTGTATATCAATGGAACGTATATCAAGGGAACTCCCACCAGAAAGTCCACCCACAAATAGTTTTGCATAGCTCCGATGTACCTCCTGTGGTGGTTTCTTACTTTAGTAATATGATGGATTTTCGATCTTTTGTACGGGATTATTTAGAAACATACCAAACGGATCACCTGAGAAGTGGTTGTCTCTTTATGAGTACCTACGATGGGTTATTCTACGTGATCGGTGTTGACCACCGGATGACCTTGGTGCAAGTAGATACCCCCTCGCTTGAGTCCGCACAATGTGTCACCCACGGAAATATGATCCTGGAAGAAGAACGTCTTCGATTACACAGGCCAATGCTCTTACGGGTGCTACTGGCAAGACAAGAAAAACAAAAGAAGTTTAACGCTAAAATGCCCTTCCTTCATGCTGCCCTGGAAGACGTCCTATTCTAATCCCCCTATATTCTATGTAGGTATAGCTAACCATTAAGGTTAAATGGGAGGTGCCTATGCTTATGCTGGAAGCCATAAACAGAAATCTTGCCGAGAAAATTATGGGGTGGTCTCAAGTACAGGGCCTTAAAGTCTGGTCCACGGGTGAAGCAGATCACAACAACAAATCTGAGATGATTGGTTTTTACCAATGGAACCCATCAGGCAAAGAAGACCAAGCATTCCGGGCCCTCAACCAATTCCTGGATAACTGTAGTGGTAAGGTTTCCTACCAATTGACCAACACCCCTACGCTGCAACATACTATAACACTGCTTCAAGATGGCAACGTGTTGATCCAGATTACGGATACCCGCGCATCACTTGCAATCAGTAGAGCCTTGTACGAAACCATAAAGAATTGGGATGGTCGTTAACTTTTTCTGTGGTTCCCCCCCTCTCCTGTGTATGATACAGTAACAAACCTAACTAAGAAAGAGGTGACTCATGTCTGATAAAGAAACTCAGGGGACTACTATTCACGAAGACGTTGAAGCCAAAATCAAATCCGTCATGGAAAAAGAAGGACACATGAACGTAGACACCATCTTGAGCCTCTATCGAAATGGGTATGAGGGTACCCAGATGTCTGCCGACACCATCACCAACTTGGATGATTGCTACAAGAACCGCATGGAACGGGTACCCCGTTTGGAAGTCATCAAAAAAAGGGACGTCCATTGGAAGGACGTTATCATCCTCAATGTGAACCCCCATTTGGGTAGACCCCAGATTCACACCTACGGGGATTCCAAGGCATTTCCCGGAATTATGGAAATTGTTAGGAACCGTGGTATTGCCCACGCCAACAAGATTGGTATTTACTTGGGTGAAGTGCAGGGGCCCGAAGTGGAATACCCATATACCTCAAAATGCTCTCGCGCATCACACGCGGGGGAACCCTTGTGTTACCACCCCATTCACTATACAGATCAATACACTCACCTAAAGAATGAGGGTATCCACTATCGGTTTGGTTCTGGCACCATGCCCAGTGAGCGGATCAACTTTTCGGGTTTTGACAAGAAAGAACCCGAAGCAGTGGAACCCACGAGTACCCCCACGGGTAGAACCTTCCACGTTGATTTAGCCCACCCACGTTGGGATAACAATTTGGCGGCGGCGACGGCGGTGGTACGCATACTGAGAGAAATGAAACCCCTGGGTTTCTTAGGCAAACCCCTGGACAATGTGTTGGATGCCATTTCTGAAACGGGGGCCAACGCAATCATGACCCTGGTCTTGGAACACCCCTTGTTCCAAGAGATACCGGGTCTTCAAAACCCCGAGGTCCAGAAAGTCCTGCGTGAAAAATTCGTATCGTTGTTGGTGACTCCCATTAAGTCACTCACACCCCAGATGTTGGAAGCGGTACAGGACATGATCAAAGAAAAACCCGAACTCTACCGCAAGGCAGTGAGATCAGTTTGGAAGGAAACCAACCCGGAATATATTCCTGCTTTGGATCGGGAATTCCCAACCCCGGTGGGACTGTTAGAATCCTGTGACCTCTCTACCAAAGGGGAAGTTCCAACATTGCAACAAGCGTCTGTCAATGAAGACAACATCACTGCATGGTTCCAATCCATCATGGGTACCTCTTCCAAGTAATCCCCCCTGTGTGTATAATCTCCATAAACCTTTGGAGGGAAATCCCATGACCCGATGGCCTATTAGTTACCAACTTCTGGGTGAAGCTCAGGAACATTATCAAAAAAAATACCAGAAAATAGAGGTACCATGGGTGGTACCAGCACCGTACACAGAAGCCACACGTCCTGAGGGTGCCTCTTCCAATAGTGTGGTGGTTGATGGTAAGGGGGATGTGGGTTCTTGGGTATCCTCAGCGGAACAAAGCTTTCTACAAATGATGGTAGAGGGAAAGCTTTGTCCTGATGTACAGTACATGGCAATTTCCCCCTGCTATCGTTTTGGGGATAACCAAAATCATGATAGGTATCACTTTGATGAGTTTATGAAACTCGAACTTTTTGAGTTTGGGGTTGCCCCGGATTTCCATCGTCTAATGGGTGACGCGGAGACTTTCTTCCAAAGTAAATTGGGTGATCGGGTATACCTTGATATTATCGGTGATGGCAGTATTGATCTGGCGTATCTATCACCCGACGATAACCTGATCGAATTAGGTTCCTACGGCACCCGCACCATGGAACTATTGGGTAAGAGCTATACTTGGGCCTATGGGACCGGTGTAGCCGAACCCCGCTTATCTCAATGCCTAATTCAACATGAGGTACCCTATGAGTCAGCCTAAATTTGGGTATCACGAAGTGGCAATTCCGAAAGGGGTCTTAGGTGAGTTCTCCAAGATAGAGGAGGAATTTCGTGAACTGGGGGATGCTGTTAATCAACAAGTGAAAATAATGGTATTATGTGAGTTATCAGACCTGATCGGTGCCATTGAGTTGTACCTACAAAACCACCACCCCGACTTCACACTGGAAGACCTTATAAGGTTTTCCAAAATGACCCAAAATGCATTCAAATTGGGTGAACGATAAGAATTTCACCCACAAACCAAAGGAAAAATCCATGATTCAAACACTCGTTGGCCAAATAATGCACCTGATCGAACAAACATCCATGATGGATACATTTCTGCAAGGGAAAATTCCCGATTCCTTGAATGCCTCTTTTGATGAGGCATATGAGGAAGCAGACGAAGAGACCCGAGTTGAATTGAATATTCAACGGGAAGAGTTCAAAGCCACCATTGCTAATATGGCGGTGCTTTGCGATCAAGCCATGGCCACTAAGGCCCGTCAAACCTATCGCATGTATCAGGCGTATATAGAGGCAGGTTTTAGCATGGAACAAGCCACCCACTTGGTGA
>Ga0210003_1002237_pt1 | contig 16505 bp, 28 predicted proteins | sample LantaG_FD_182804 | JGI IMG/M metagenome (GOLD analysis project Ga0210003, IMG submission 182804) | Deep subsurface microbial communities from Baltic Sea to uncover new lineages of life (NeLLi) - Landsort_02402 metaG (SPAdes) (version 2) | ecosystem: Environmental > Aquatic > Marine > Oceanic >...
AAATAGTTAGCATTGATATAACTAATCCAACAAATTATACTAATGGTATAAATATATATGGTAGCACATTAGGTGTTGGTAATTTAGGATTTGAAATAGTAATTAAAAATTTAAGTTCTATTACACAAACATTCAATTATGAAATGAAATATATATCTAATCTTGGTTCAACTAGTGTTATTGCATCAGGTAATAGTGGTTCATTATCACCACTTCAATCAAGTTCAACTATAATCCCTTCACCTTCACCAAGACCTGATGAACAAAATTTTGGTGTTCCTTATTATGAAGAATTTACAACTTGGAAGATTATATTTGATTTATTTGATAGTAATGGTGAAGATTTAGATACTAATGATAACACCACATTTGATGTATATAATGATTTGATTAATTTCCAAATATCTAATCCACAAGTAACGGATGGATTTACTGCAAATCATTTTATTGATACACCATATACATATAGTATTGATTTAGATGAAACAAATGATAGATTAACAAATATTTCTTATACTGCTAAATTATATATGGAAACATCTGGTGGTACATCAAATTATGATTTACTTTCAACTACAAGTGGTATAATGACTAATAATAAAACAATATATTTTAATAATATTAATACACCGATTTATTCATTAGGATATGGTGCAACTGATATAAGAAATATAAAATACGAAGTATATCACGAATATGATATTGAAGGTATTACACAAACAACTGGTGATACTTTAATAACATCAACAGGTATGACTATTTCCAGACAACCAGAACCACCTAATATTGTTTGGAATAATCCAACTGGAGAACCAACATTTAATTTATATCCAGGTAATTGTGAATATCCTTCTGGATTACCTTCATATTATACAGGAGATATAGCATCCGGGTGTACAGCAACAATTATAAATAGTGGTGGTACATTTAATGGTACTATTTCAGTTACATTCTATTTTAGACAAGATGCTGTTAATATAGCTGCTATAACACAAAGTGAACCATTATTATTAAACAAAGGTGATACATATACATTTACAAAATCAATTGGACCATTAAATTCAGGGGGTGTTCCAATTGTAACATATACAAATAAAGATTATAGTGTAAAAGCTTCTTGTACACAAATTAGTGGTACAATTACTTCAAACACTACACCAGGTGCAAATTCAACACCACCTGATTGTATATAAAAAATAAATTATCATTATGAAAAGTGATTTAATAATATCAAGATATAAAACAGAAAAAATAATAGGAACAAAATCGTCTTATGATGCAAGGACATTCTTTGGTTCTAAAATGATAGATATTGAAGATAATATAACAATTGATGATAGTTTAATTCAATATAGTGAAGTTTATGATACTGAAGATAAAAGAAATAGTGGATATCAATATTATAATGATATTGATAATATTGAAAAAATATATCTTGTTAGTTTATTTGATGTAAAAGATAATTATCATACTATAACATTAGGTTCACAATCAACAACAGATTTAAGATTGAATACAAACTGGACAATTCTTGTTAATTGGAAAGATATATTAATTCAATATATTTATCTTAAATTAAAAGAACAAAGAACTTTTAAAACTATTAAATTTCAAAATGTATTAAGTGAAAATATAAACTTATACATTAAAAAGTATATAGAAAATAATTTAACCAGTAGATACGATATAGGTATTATTGATTTTTATATCAAATATTATGATTTAGATATAGGTGATCAAGATACTGATCCAAATTTATTATTAAATCCAATATTTGATGCTAGTATTAAAAGTGAAGAAAATAGAATAAAGAATGTAAATACTACAACTTTTCCAGAAATATTAAATATACAATATAAACAAACTGAATCATCTCAATATAAGATGTTTCACTATTATTTTGACTTAAATATCAATAAGGTATAAACAAACCTTCTTTTCTAATATATAATATAAAAAAGAAGTTTAATTATGTCAGATGATAGTAATAAATTAGATTTATATAGACAATCCACTATTCAATTAGAAAAACAATTAGATGCTGAACACAAACAATGGGATTCAGTATTAGCTAAAACTGCTAAAGCTCTGAGAGCTGATGCAAAAAATTTATATATCGTAGATGCAGACATCACTAATTATAGACAGATGACAACATCTGAAATTAGAACCTATGCACTTATGATTTATAAAGAAAATAAAAATTTAAAACCATTAATCAAAGGTAGATTTGAATGGTATTCAACAAAATATCAAATTGCTTTAAAAAATAGTGGTGATAAGATGAAACTAATTGAATCAGATGTTGCTGAAATTCAATATAGAATAGATTTGTTGGACAATCACGTAGATTTTCTTAAAGGTACTGGTGATAACCTAAAGCAAATGGGTTATACTGTAAAAAATAGATTAGAACTCCTGAACATCCTGGGGTTAGATTAATATATGAAATTAGAAATAAGTAAAGACAAATCAAAATTAATTTTAAGGGAATCATCCCATGAAGAATATCACCAATTAAAATTACACTTAGTAAGATTAGTTGAAAATCATCATTTCAAGAAAAGAAAGAAAATGGGATTATGGGATGGTAAGATAGATCGTTTTAATAATGGTATGATTCGTTTTGGATTATGGAAAGAAGTTTATAGGTGTTGTAAAGATCATGGTTATAAATTTGATGTAGATAAAAAAGATTTTCCATTTGATTTAGATATCACAAGGGAACAAGTTGATGCATTTATAGATGAATACTATAAAGATTATAGAGTTGAACCAAATCCTAAAAACCCTGAAGGTATTTTTGTACCTTATGAACATCAAAGGGAAGCAATATATAAATTACTTAAATTTAAGCATGGTTTAATTGAAGTTGCTACTGCAGGGGGTAAATCCTTGATATTTGGTACTTTCTTGTTCTATGTGTTAAAGTATATCAACCCTAATGCTAAAACCCTTCTAATCGTACCCAGATCGTCTCTAGTGACCCAATTCTACGATGACTTGTTAGATTATAACGAAGGATATAACAAAGAACAGAAAAATCCTTTTGATTTAAGAATTGAAGAATTGTTTTCTGATAAACCAAGAAAAGTTAGAGATGGTGTTGAACCAAATGTTTATATTGGTACTTATCAATCATTGGTAGCATATCCTGCGGAATTCTTTAAACAATTTGATATTGTAGTTACTGATGAAGCTCACTCAGCAAAAGCTAAGTCATTAGAAACAATTTTAACTAAAACATTTACATATGCTACATATAGATATGGATTATCAGGTACATTCCCTGGTGATGCTTCAGCAGAATATATAAGCATCCAATCATTGATGGGTCCTAAACTTATGACAGTTAAAGCAAAAGAATTGATGGATAAAGGATTAATTACACCCGTAAAGATTAATGCTATCATTCTTAATTATGATGAAAAAGATTTTGCTGAAAAAGTATTTAGTATTAAAAAGAATGGTGGTGGTCAACAAGCATATTTATTAGAAAAAGAATATGCACAAAAATCATTACGAAGAAAAATATTCTTTAGAAAGCTCGTAGATAAGTTCAATGATAATTCAATGATATTATTTCATAACATAGAATATGGAACTGAATTATTTGAACATTTAAGGGATAATATAATAGATAAACATTTTTATTATATTGATGGTAGTACATCTAAAGATAAAAGAGAAAAGATTAAAAAGCTGATGGAAATTACTGATAGTAAACCTAAGATATTGGTGGCATCTTTTGGTACATTCTCAACAGGTATAAATATTAAAGCAATTATGAATGTTGTATTTGCTGATAGTTTTAAATCAGATCAGATTATTAGACAATCTATTGGTCGTGGATTAAGACTTCATGCTGATAAAACTAAATTGGTTGTATTTGATATTGTAGATAGATTCCATAAGAGCTACACCAATATTTTATATAAACAATTCATTTCAAGAAGGGATAAGATTTATAAGAAACAAGAATTCCCGGTAAATGAAATAATAATCAAGATATAAGATGAAAAGTAAATTTGCATTTCAAAAAGAATATTGGATTGGTGGTGGTAATAATAAACAACCACCTAATATAGATTCATTCAACCCCTACGATGATTTAAGAAGATGTGAAAAAATTCGTAAAATAATAGATACTATAAATGGCGAAGAACACGAATATATTGAATCATCAATAGAATACTTCCAAAGAAAATTTATAGAAAAAACATTAATACCAAAAAGATATTATGGCAAAGCACATACCAGATAAAATATGGGATTTAAGAAAAGATGGTGATTCAAATGGTTATGTAATGACGATTAGTGATAAGAAAATTTATGTTTACTATTATGGTGATATGAATAATCCATTATCAATAGTAGATTTTGAAATTTCTCGTATAGATGCTAGACTTTTAGCAAGAAGAATACTAGAATGTTTAGACGAAAGTAAATAATCTAACTATGAAAAATTACTATTGGGATTACGATAAATATAAGTTTCATTTATTTATAGGTGATGATGGAACAAGATGGGATGATGAAGGTGTTTTACAACCCGTAAAACTATCTGTCAATGGATTTGAATTACTCAATAACAATTGGGGAATTGAACATAATTTAGAATTTTCATTTGGCACATCTAAACGTGAAAATGAAATAAACCCCTTATATGATTTATTTTCAATCGTAACATTGGAAATGTTTGAAAATGGGATGTCTTTTGCTATATGTGATGATCCTGAAATACCAAGTGTTGTAATGTATGGTGAAGAATATAGAGAATTTATGAAGTGGATTAAATCTTGCTTATCTACCAAAGAAGAACGAATAAAGATTAAACTTGAACAGTTAATAAATAAAAAAAGGGAAGCTTAACACTTCCCTTTCTTTTTTATTTTCCACCTTTTCGTTTTATTGTACCCCATCCACCTGTCTTAAAGATATGTTGTATATTCCCTTTAACAGCGAACCAAGCTAACACCACATACATAAATGGTTCTACAAAGGATGTTAATACCAATCTAATTACATCTTTTTTCCTTCTATATTTATGGAAGGTTATTTCTTCAAATAATATTGACCAGGTTGATAATGCAATAGAAAACGAATATATAAATGCTGTTAGTAATAAAAAGAATGACCAGTTCATAGAACCTACAATAATCAAGAATATTGTATATAGTATTCCCGAAAATGCTGCAAGGGGTGCTAACCATTCAAAGATAAACCAAAATGGATAACCCAACATACCTAATTTCCCATATTTACTATTAAAGAATATATCATTATGTTTCTTCAAAGAATCAATTAATCCCCTGGTCCATCTTGTTCTTTGTTGACCTAAAGATTTTAAATCTTCCGGAACTTCAGTCCAACATAAAGGATCAGGTATATATGTAACAATATATTTCTTTTTTTGGTTGGCCATATATTTTCTCATACGCAATACGACCTCCATATCTTCCCCTATAACGCTTGAATCGTATCCACCGACCCTTATCATAGTTTCACGGTCAAACATCCCCATTGCACCTGAAATAAGCATTAAACCATCTAATTTACTCCAAGCCATACGACCAAGTAAGAAAGCTCTTGTATATTCCAATACTTGTAACCTGGGTAGAAATTTTTTCGGAAGATTAACTTGCTTGACTTTACCATCTTCTACTTCACAAGAATTAAGTACACGAATTACTCCACCTGTACCAATAACTTTCTTTTCTTTTTCTTCCAAGAATGGTTTAACCAATTTAGATAAAGCATCAGGTTCAATGATTGAATCAGCATCAATTGTTACCAATAAATCATTTTTACATATATTCAATCCTGCATTAATAGCATCTGATTTATTTCCTTCATTAACTTTATCTACAACAGTTAATCGTCTAAATGCTGGATTAGTTGATTTATAAATCCCACGTATTCTACCACAAGGAATTCTATAATCAAAATAATAATTCACCTTAACCAAATCAAAATTTTCTTGAATTAGTTTAAATGTATCATCTGTTGATCCATCGTTTATTACCAACACTTCATAATTATAATAATGTAATCCTAACAATGTTTTAACATTATTAACAATACTTTTTTCTTCATTAAAAGCTGGTGCTACAATTGATACAGATGGTGCTAATGGTGAATCAGCAACAACATTATAATCAACATAACTATTCTTTCTTAAATATGTTCTTAATGCTAATGATGAATATATACCTAATATTACATAAGCAACAATTATCATTATTGTAAATAAGAACACAAAATTTATAAAAAACCACATAATTTTTAAGTTTTAGTTTATCCTATCATCAAGAACGTGCTTGATAATTATCTTATAATTTTTATAATCGTCATTCATCATTTTTTCCAATCTTACTTTACCATCATCACCCATATTTTTAATGGCTTTAATAGCTTCAATTTGTAGATTAGCATCTTCTTCTACATCAACGACATTTTGTAGAAATCTCATTACAGATTTAACAGGTTGTTTACCCATTGTCTTAATAATTTCTAAAGAGTTATCGTAAGTTTCATTTTTATACATTTTCTTTAAAGGTTTAAATAAAGAAAATAAACCTAAATCCCCAATAACTTCAATTGCTGTTTTCCTAACTTTTTCATTTTCGTGATGTAATACTTCATCTAATTCATCAAAGTTATTTACCTGGTTATATTCCCTTATCATTCTTAAACAGAACATAACAACATCCACATTTTTTGAATTAACCCATTTACCAAAATTAGGTACATTCATTTGATTTTCCACCATTAATTGATGCAATGTAATTTGTTCCCATAACGAAAAATGATAATCTAAATCACCTAAGAAATCAAAAGGATTTTCATCATCAGCTAGTTTTACTAAAGCTATATGAGATTCCAATCTAAGTGTATCATTCTTTGAATTAATACATTTTTCAATCTTGTGATTATATATCTTGATATTTAAAGATGACAATTCTTTGAAAGCTTGAACTTTCTTGTGCCATTTAAAACTATCTAATTTTCTTTTAGTGTCTTTTAACAATCCTAAAAAGAAATATAACTTGTTCAATTTCAATTTTGCTTCAGGTGGAAGATTAAGACTTATATCAATAATTTGCTTTATTAATATCTGTCTACTGAATTTATTCCTTGCTATTTTTTTAAACCCTTTCGTACTTATTGTTGAAGCACCTAAATATTCCAATATCAACAATTGATATTTTTCCATTAGTTCATCTTTCAGTTTTTCTCTATTATCCCTGTTATTTCTTTTTACAAGAATAACCAAGAGAAGAACTATCATAGTGGAAATAAGTGATAATGATATAACAATCAACATATCAACAAATCTCATTTGTAATCCCCAAAATTCGTGTACTTTTAACCAAGTATCCTGGTTTTCATATTTCACGAATTCAATTTCACTATTGTTAGCAATGTGTTTAAATGTTTTTGTCTGAACAAAAAAACTACAAGCAAATAATAATGCTAATATTGTAACTACTATTTTTATTCTATTCATATCAATTTAAATTAAATGTTAAACCTACCCCAAGAGAATATCTATTTCTCCATTCATTATCATTATAATTTTCATACATATAATTTATACCTGTTCTTATACGAAACCTATTTCCTAAATTAGTAACATATAATAATCCTATACGATATGCATTTAATCTATTATAAGTATCTGCATCCCAAGGATCATCATCTGATGGTCCGTAACCAATGGTTAATTGAATGTAATTGATATCTTTAATAAATCTTCGTGCTGATATAAAATGTGAAGTTGTGTTACTTGGTTCTTGAAAATATAAAAATGCTCTATACTCTAACCAATAATTACCAAAATATTTTTCAATACCACCATTTATAGAATATGACTGGATATTACCAAAATTATAATATCCCATACCACCTGAAATTAAAAAAGCTTTAGGTAATTCTTGCCATATTCTCATCATAAAACGATGGTTTGGGAAATTTGCATCATTACTATATGCATAATTCCACCAACTTGTAGTAGTTTTTGTCAATCTTTGATAATAATCTAATTCATACTGAAGTCCTGATGTTTTAGGTGTAAGAAGTACATTATCTTCTTTTAGTGACAAGGTGTTAAAATTCACTTTACCATATATTGTAGTATTTGGTGATTTATATCCCACCCCACCATAATAAACATTAAATGTTCTATTATATGGTTGTGAATATATATCATTATAAAAACCACTTAATACCTGGAAGTGACTAGTTGTATCAACCTGTGCGTTTATACATAGGGATACCATTAATAATAATGGCATTATTAAAAATTTTCTCATTATATAATTAATTTTAAATTAATATTCATACTATATAAGGTTTTTATCAACAAAAGTTTGTATTTTTTCAACATTTAACATATTAGATAATATAAGTTGTATATACGCTTTATAAAATACAAAGTTACAAAAAATATTAAATACTACAAAAAATGATAAGAACAATTGGATTAGTTGCCCACGATAATAGAAAACAAGATTTATTAGAATGGGTAGGTTTTAATGCTAAAAAATTAAGTAAACGAAAATTAGTTTGTACAGGTACGACTGGAAAATTAATAAAAGAGTTGCTTTTTAGTTTAGGATATGAACCGGAAATGGAATTACTTAAAAGTGGACCATTAGGGGGGGATCAGGAATTAGGTGCAAGGATATCAGCAGATCAAATTGATATGTTAATTTTTCTTTGGGACCCAATGAGTACACAACCACACGATGTTGATGTAAAAGCATTATTAAGACTATCAGTTTTATATAATGTACCTACAGCTTGTAATAGATCAACTGCAGATTATATTATTTCATCTAAAATAATGAAGGATGAAGAATATGTACCAATCAAAAAAGATTATTCAATTTATATTAATAGAGATGCTATATGAAAAATATGTCATAGAAGTAATACAAGAACAAGAATTTGATTCAAATATAAAATTAACATCAAGTAATACATATGATAATCATGTTCAAATGGATTTAATGTCTACTAAAGAATATTTTAATGTTATTAGATATGTAGATAACCAGGGTATTATTTCTGATTACCCTACAAAATATGATACATACAATGAAGCTTATAATAAATTAAGTACCTTTTACTATAATTTAACGGGGAATGGGAGTACTACAGTAAGAATTTCTGAAGTATTAGATGATATGACCCCATCAGTTGAAGTATTAAGAAGTATGAAATTAAATAAGATATTAAAATAATGGATTTAAAATTAAATAAAAAACCCGAACTATTAAATTCGGGTTTTTTTGTTGATTTATATTATATTTTTATAATGGTGTATATCCAGTTTTCGGTGAGGTTACAGAATGGAATTGAAATACTATTTTCTTTCTACCTTCCATAAAACTACCTTTCCAATAATCCCTTCTTTTATTTGGTTTTTCTAAAACTAATGTTGATTCGTTTGACATTTGAATATAACCATATGCTGTATTATCGTGACTCCATATTTTAGCAAATTCTTTATCGTGATATTTTTGTAGGATTGGTAATATAAAAGTCGTTTCTGGAATTTTTATTACTACTACACCTAAAACTGGGTCTACATATATAGGGTAATATCCTTCAGAACAATCTTTAGATGGTGATAAAAACATTGCTTCATATGTATTAATTGTAACATATTTTCTTAAATCTTTATCTTCGTAAAGACTTTCTGGAACACCCTTTCTTATATTTTGTCCAAGAAATGAATACATTTTCTTTGTTCCTTCATCATCGTCAGGTGATATTAAACTTAATTTATATATATCATTACCAGCTTCTACAACAAAAACCCAAACTTCATCCATTGATGTATTACATATACCCGATGTAATTAACATACCATTATCTTCTTTTGTTTGTTTAACATATTTAGGAACAATCACAGTAGATATATTCATTGATGGTATAGAAAATAATCCTATACTTTGATCTATAACAACTAAAATGGGTTCAGATTGTTTTTCGTATTTTATACTATCAGTATAGACACCATCATAAATATATGATGCTTCATACCATATCATATTGTTTTGTGAAAACAAATTGGTTATTAAACCAATTAAAACGATTAGAATTAAACTTAATTTTTTCATAATTTATTTTTGTTTTTGTTAATAATTAAAAATTGAATAATTTTTTTCTTTTACCAGCATCAATATCAAAGAAATATAATGGATATCCTTTATTTAATCCCCTAATTATAAATTTATGATTTCCACTAGAATATCTAACTTCAACTGTAATAACATTTTGTTCTGGTGATTCTACAATAACTTTACAATAAGTACCATCTTGATTAAATGCATCATATTCAATATGACTTACAGATTCAATATCTCTATCCTTCATATCTAATAAATATCTTTCTCCTGGTACTAGTCCTACAGAAATATAACCATCTTCTAAATTTATACATGCGGGTATTTGGTCATTTAATCTTTGAGCTCTACCATTACTATATACGATATTAAACCATCCCCAAAAATTAAATTTATTATCTAATCTAACTTCATTTGGTAAACCATCTTTCATTGTGGTGTTATTATTAAAGTATATTATTTGATCAGTTCCATAATGTATAATTAACATACAATTATCTTTTAGCATATTATTATATACTTCCATTTTTACTTTAGAACCATTATCATCAATACCACTATACATAAAATGTTTAACCCCTGTTTTGGAATTATCTTCCCATTTTGTATTCACATCAAATGCTATTTTATATTTATCCATTCTTTCATCATTTCCAGTATTAAAAGATTGCATAACCATAATTCTAGCATTTTCATCAATATACCATAATTGTTTGTATTCTACATCAATGGATTTTACTATTTTATTGTTTTTAGAAATTGCGACTTGATTAACTTCACTATAAAATACACCATCTTGGGAAAAAACATTTATCATTAGAAATAATGATAAAACTAATAAAAAAACTCTTTTCATATTTATAAATTTTAATTAAACTTTTAAACTTTATATAGATAAAATAATTAAAAAGTTTATTTTTTATGACAATATCTGATTTAAAATATTATGACTTTCCTTGTCAAAGTTGTGCTAATCGTAAAATTGTACCAGCAGGGGGTGGTAGTTTTGCTGTTGGTATAGAATGTAATTTACTTAATTATCCATTATGGAGAGCAAATAAAGAAGAAATCAAAAATTGTAAAAATTTTATTACTGATGAACAATATAAAAGACAACAGAAAATAAACAAAATAACTAAGAACTTATGATACCTATTGAATTTCTAAAAGAACACAAAGTAAAAGATGTACGTTCAACTAGTTGGAATGGTGGAACAACATTAACTGTTATTTTTGAAGATGATAGAACAATCGAGAAATTATTAATAGATTCTAGTTATGATAATTTAATTGAAGTAGCACGATACACGATTTTAGAAAATAGTCTACCTATACAACGAAAGAAAAAGATAAATAAAATAATTAAAAAATCATGTCACCAGAACAATTAAAAGAATATGATATAAAGTCAATATCTATGATATCCGAACAAGGTGTAGATTCGTCTATTATAATTAAATTTAATAATGGAAGAATATTAAGAACTAAAGCAGCTTTACATAAAGCTATTTCTGATGAATATTTAATAAATATTATACATAACGACATAGCTATTAAAACAAGAAAAAAGAAAATAAATAAACTTATTAGAAAAAATAGACTAATAAATAAAATAATAAATAAAGTAAAGTTTAACCTTAAAAATAATTAAAATGGATGTATTAAGTTTATTTGATGGAATGAGTTGTGGTCAAATCGCACTAAACAAACTAGGAATTGAATATGGAACATACTATGCTAGTGAGATTGATAAAGCAGCAATAGATGTTACTTTAGATAATTTTCCAAACACAATTCAAGTTGGGGATGTAACAAAACTAAAGGGTTCGGATTTCCCAAATGTTGACCTTTTAATTGGTGGTTCACCGTGTCAAGGTTTCAGTTTTGCTGGAAAACAACTGAATTTTAATGACCCCCGGAGTAGTTTATTTTTTGAATATGTTAGGTTATTAAAAGAAATCAATCCTAAATATTTTTTACTGGAAAATGTGAAAATGAAACAAGAATATCAAGATGTTATTACTGGATATTTAGGTGTTAAACCTGTGGAAATAAATAGTTCATTGGTTTCAGCTCACGATAGAAAAAGATTATATTGGACTAATATTCCTTTTGATGTTAATGACATTGAAAATAAGAATCTTGTTTTAGAAGATATCCTTGATGTAGATGTAGATGATTCATTATTTATAAATGAAGATATTGCAAATAGATACATTGAAAATAAAAACCACAAAGATATACCAACAAAAAGTTGTGTTATTGGTAGGTTATCTCCTTATCAGGGAGATCGTGTATTTAGTACAAATTGTAAAGGAAGCTCATTAAGTGCAAATGGTGGAAACAATGGTGGTGGTAGTTGTAATATTATCATTGATACATTCACAGGTAAATTAAGAAAACTTAGTGTTAATGAATGTGAAAGACTTCAAACTGTACCGGATGATTATACAAAAGCTGCACCTAAAACCCAAAGATATAAAATGCTTGGTAATGGATGGACTGTTGATGTAATTGCAAATATTTTTTCTAATATTAAAGTAGGTGTGTTACACGGGTAAATGTTTATGGGAAGATTACCAGGGAGATTGTAGATTTCCATCGCATATCCTTGGTATATCTTATTATAAATGCCATTGTACAATGCAAGAATATATTGATACTAAAAATCTTGTAACTAAATTTCAGCACATAAAAGAAAGAAAAAACAAAATAAAAGTTTTAAAAAATAAACTTTTGGACAATTCTTTATAATATATAGTCAAAAATAATAAACTTTGACAAATGATATATAACATTTCACTACCAATAAAAGTATCTTATATAATAGATGATATTGAATTACAAATCCACGATATTGATGAATTAGAATATTTGGGTGAAAAATATGGTGTTGATTTTCAGCATATAATTGACGAATACGAATACAAATTAGAAGCAGAAGAAAACTATTTAGGTTATGATGATGACGAAGAAGATTTCTTTGTTATAAATAATAACGAATTACTTAAAAATGTAATAGATGATAATTATGATACTATTATCACTAAATTAAATAAAGAATATAAATTATCAGCATTAGATAAAGAAACACTAGCAAAGATATTTGTAACTACACAGAATGACTTTAAATCCAATTTCATATTATATAAACAACCAGGTCATTATACTATTAATTCGGTTAATATAAGTGGTTACGATGCTTCTAATAGCTATTTCATCATAGATGTTGAAGTTGATAGGGAATTATCAAATGAAGAACTAATTGAATTGAAATCAATCATTGATAATAAATGTACTGAAGAATGGGGAACTAAATTTGAAAAGAATGATCTTTCAGATGTAATTGATGAAGAATCTATGTATGTTTATGTGAAATGTTGGGATGCTGAAAATCCAATAGATTTTATTTAATCTACCAACCTTCGTCTACTTTAATATATCGTGCAGCTTCTTTTCCTAATTCACCAAAATTAACTTGTTCTAATACATTAACAATAATTTTGGAATCAACTTCTGCGTCTAATAAAAAATCAGAAAAATATCCATAAAGAATTTCTTCTGTTATTGTTCCAAGTTGAAATTCATATATAAGGTTTTGTAAATCTGATGCAAGACAATTTTCTATTTGCTTTTGGGTTTTCATATTATCTTATTTTTAATTTTTTCTATTTTATATTTCATAAATAATTCTTTATGATATTTATTTATAAAATCAACAAAAGATTCTAAATCATAAAAACTATGTGATATATCTTTTTTAGGATAACCCCTTTCATCATAAATATTCTGATAATGATTTTTATGAAATTTTATAGGTGCATCTTCTACAAAATACCTATCATGTGATATATTTATATACCCATCTTCTTCTCTAATAATATAATATGTTCCTGTTCTTTGGGTATATCCAATTTTAGTTATTATATCTATTACTTTATCGTATTCAGCTTCTTTCATATTTTATCTATTATCACCACTTCCACCTTGAACCCCACGATTCTTTCTATCTTTTATTTTTTCTAAATTATATTGTGCAATTGATTCAAGATCAGTATCTAATTCTTTAGCTAATGCACTCATATACCAAAGAACATCCCCTAATTCACCAATTAAGGACTTTTTCTTTGCTTCTGTTAGTTTCCCATCATCATCCCTTAACATCTTCTTTATATGTTCTGAAAACTCCCCTGCTTCACCAGATAAACCTAATGTAAGATATATTAACCCATCCCCGGTAAAAAATGCTGTTTTTATTGCTTCTTTTTGATAATCATTAAATTCCATTTATATTTTCTTTTATTTTTTGTATTTTATCTTTTCTATGTTTTATATTTATTTTTTTCAAATATTTTTTAATTTCTTTTTGAAAAATTTCTTCTGGATAAATTCTATTATTCATTACATTGAATTCTTTAATTTTTTAAGTTTAAGACTTCTTGCAATTGATCTATTGTTTGTTTCCTTTTCATCTTCATTAAACCATTTATTACCCATTATCCCTACGCCACTATGTTGACACTTTAAACAATTTGAACAAATTCTATATCGTCTATCTACTTTAATTGAAACACTTCTACCTGGAATAGTTACATTAAAAGTTTCAGACTTATTAATCCAATCATGCACACCTATAGCACAATAAACATTTAAAAATAATTTAGTTATCTTATATATGGCCTTTGATTTTTTCAATTTTCTTTCCTCTATTTAATAATTTTTCTATTTCTTTTAAATATTCTGTATTTATTTCTATATTAGTTACCCTTGGTTCATGTGGTGTACAATTGTTACAATGCCACACAATTTCAAAATGTTGTGGGGAATGACATTCACATTTAATATCATAACGATAATACTTTCTATTTAATGGTTTTTCTTCCTTACAATAAGGACATTTACCAAATTCTTGATCACCCATTTATTTTATCTAATATTTTTTTGATTTTATCATTTCGTTTTTCTATTTCAAAATTTCTAATCCAATATCTACTATGTGAAAACTCACCATCAAATATAACTACTGGTTTATCCACAATTATATAAGGTGCAAAAAGATATCCTTTACTATATAAACTATTTGACTTTATTCCTTGTTGCATTACTTAACTTCTTTATTTTTTTATATCTTTCTAATTCATCTCTATATTCAAGTAAATCATCACATTCATTCATCAAACATAAAATACCATCTACATGAGGACATCCCTTGTGTTTATAATATTCACAATGTTTAACCGGATCAGGTTGTTTAATAGCTCTTATTATCTCTTCTATTAGTGACATTACATCCTTTCTTCAATTGCGATTAATAATTTTTGCATATCAGCTTTATAAAAACCTGCACTATTTATACAACCACATTCTATTATTTTATATCCATTCTCAGTTAATGCTAAATCCATAACAAATGCATCATTTAGTTCAAAGAGCTTCACCATCTTCTTACAGAAAGTGTATGCTTCTTTATCTACATTTTCATCTAACACAAGTCTATTACCTAATCTATATTGACTAGCTGTTATAACTTCACCTTTAACTATCCAAAAACGGATTTCGTTATAAATCTTTTTAATACTTGATATTTGTATTTCAGTATCTTCATCTAAGACTGTATGAAAACCATCTTCCCTTGCTATCTTAGCATTGAATAATAATGTATCCCTGGTATCCCTAAATTCACCCATATCAAATTCTCTACCTGTAAATATTTTAGTATCTTTAGTTGGTCTTGCAAAGAATCTTTCTTTACTGAAGAAATCTCTATCACCAAGTTTAATAATTTTTGAATCATAGTTTAATAAATTATCTTTATAATAATCTTTATAAACCATATAATCGTGATTATCGTTTAATTGTGATCCTGGTTTCCAGTTATATTCTGCTGATATTCTTGATAGCTTAACAGCACCAAATGGGAATACATCAGTTCTATTTGTTTTAATTTCAATGTGTTCTGTGAAAGGTAATACTTGTACTATTTCATAAGGTAACTGTAACCGATCTAATGCAATAATTAGATTGTCATAATTTTCTTCTCTGAAAGTATCTTCTTGAACTACGTAATACATCTTCCTTTTATTTTATTTATTTTAATAGTTCTTATTAATAATTCATCTTCTATAAGAGAATGTGATCCACAATTAGCACACCGGACTATTTTATTCTGTGAATGACCATATGGTATCCACGTTTCAATTATATCTTCAGTATAGCAACGAGAACACATCATAACATGTTTTCTTTTATTTTATCTATTTTAATCCTTCTCGCTTCTAATAAATTATTAATAGGACCGTGATATCCACAGTCATTACAATTATAAAGTAAAGAATATTCATTTTTTTTCGCCCACCTACGACTTGACCG
>Ga0210003_1002238_pt1 | contig 16502 bp, 19 predicted proteins | sample LantaG_FD_182804 | JGI IMG/M metagenome (GOLD analysis project Ga0210003, IMG submission 182804) | Deep subsurface microbial communities from Baltic Sea to uncover new lineages of life (NeLLi) - Landsort_02402 metaG (SPAdes) (version 2) | ecosystem: Environmental > Aquatic > Marine > Oceanic >...
TTTGGTTTTGGCTACCAAATAGGAGTATATGTTATTGCCTCTAGTGACATTACTCTTGGAATATTAACTTTTAGAAAAGCGATATATGGGAATAAATGACATCTTTCGCCGAGGTAGTTTTTTATTGGGTGCATGGAACACCAAACCAACCATTCCGCAGTTTCATCTTCCAGCCAATTATGTGCGTTCCATGCATCTTTACAGTCTTTAAAAGCCTCTTGTTGTGTCATTTTTATTTACTCCGGGTATCTATGTTTTAATGTGCGTTTAATATACATTTTATACATTTTCCGGTGCTATTTTTTAGTGGGTGTCGTCTCGAATATCCGTCGAATTTTGTTGTTTGCGTGATATAAAGTGTGTTGTATTTTGCTCATGTTCTCGAGATTGCATTTCCGGTTGTCCAGCGAATTACCGTTTTTGTGGTGACATATCATCCCCGATGGCGTGCGTGCGATAAACCTGTGCATCGAGATCGTCCATGGGTTTTTTTTATCTTTGGAGTCTGCTTTCGCATACCAGTTGCATTTAGCTTGTACTGCTCTCCATGAAAACTTTTTTAGAGTTTCCAAACGGTCAGCATCGACTATTGCAAATTTGTCCTGGGTAAGCTCGATAAAAACCGCATCGTTAAGCTGTTTCTCCATTTTCAAGCCTCTTGATGACTTTTCGTTTTCTGATATTATCGACGGTTGCACCGATCCCGAATACTGAACCGCATAGGGCCATGATTCCGAGGGGATTAATTGCGCCGCCCTTTGCGATAATGTCTGCTTGGTTTGCGATCAGTCTTTTTATCTCGTCTTGTTTGTCGAGCTTTTGCAGTCTGTTTTCTGCTGTCGCAAGAAAAGTATCAATCTCGATATTTAGTTCTTCTCGTGAAACTTTTGTATCGGGTGACAATATCGAGGTTACTTTTGACGTGCACCCGCAATACCAAACCATTACTCCTATTATGAGAATAATCGATAGTGATTGATAACGTTCTCCGTTGCCGAGTTTTTTAATGAATTCAGTTGGATTTAGCATTTATAACAGGCTCCATTTGATTTTGGTGTGAGCAGAAAATTGTTAAGTCGTTTATATCTTTGAGCCGGTCGGCGATAGCTTGGAAAATTGAAATAGCCTCTGCTTCTGACAGTACCGGTTTGCAAATTGTTATTGTGATAGTTCTTTCGTTCATGTTTTTATCTCCTTTAAAGTTTCATTACAAAAGCCAATGCGTAATATGGTGGTAAAGCATTGGTTACGTTTGTCGTTCCGGTTACTTGTTTATTGTCTGTAATAGCGTTGTAATTAATCATTGGAAGAATTGCACCGCCAACGCCAATTGTGTGGTTGTGTGTGTTTGAAGTGAAAGCGTGGTCGTGTGCATCTGCTCCCCCGGTTTCGTCGAGTGGGTGTGATACCGAATGTTGCATTATAAAAAGGTCGCGTAGGTCAGGTGTGCCATTGTCGCCATCGCACAAGGCCCAGCCGGGGTAAAGGCTTTCAATCGAACCCGTCCACATGCAAATTAAGCCCATAAAGTTTCCCCTTAACTTTTCATAATGTATGAGAGCGCATAGTATGGAGGTAGTGACGAGCTTGCGTTTGTGGTTCCTGTTACTGCTTTGTTGTTGGTGACATTACTTAAACCTGCTCCCGCCATTAAGACAATACCAGCGCCCAGCGTGTGGTTGTGTACGTTTGAAGTAAATGGGTGGGTATGTGTAGCAGCGCCGCCAGAAGCGCCGACCGCATATGCACCGCCAGCACCAATAACAAACTTGTCCCGCAGGTCGGGTGTTCCGTTTGAACCATCACACAATACCCAGCCTGCGGGAATAGAAACTATTGGGCCTGACCAAATCACGATCATGCCTTTCATTTTTTCAAGCCTTTCTTCACATAGGAATTTTACATAATTTTCCTAGGCTACTGCCAGAACAGGCGCAGCCGAGAATTTGGTCGACATTCTGCCATCGGGCATGATGAGAGAAGCCCTGCACCAAATCTTTTGACCGAGAATAATCGGCCAAGCCGGGGTTACCGGATCTGCGGTTGTTGGCGGGGTTACTGTTGAACCCGCTATATTACCAGCGTACCGCCAGGGGCCACCAAAGAAGTTTCGAGTTGGGTTTTGAGGAACGCCCATTTCGACCATCAGGTAAGCCAGATCCAAATCACACCATGCCGCCGTATCGTCGAACGTGATCTGTAATTCTTGCTCGCTTACATCTGCAACAAATGCAAAAGTCGGATCTGCAGTTGGTAAGCCGAGATCTGTTGGCGCAGCCGTCACGATTGCACCGCCACACGTCAACAAAGCTGCGTTTGCTCGCATGAACATATTGAACCCGGTTAGCTTAACAGCTTCGCCAAGTTTATTAAGCCAAGAAACACTTTGAGCGTATATTTCCCAGCCCTCTCGAATTTCGTTGGTCATTGGAGTTTCTCGCCATTGTTCGGCTAGATACATCATGTTAATCCGTGCAGCAGATTGTCGCGAAGATTTCGGATTGATAGGTTTCGTCCTTGCCCGGACGTAGTTACCAAACCGATTTCGTGCGTAGGTATTACCAGCCATCGAGCCCGATTGCTGGATGATACCACCACCATATTTTATAAGTGCCATATATTGTCACCTCCAATCTTGCGCAGGGTCTTTAGCCTTATGCGTCGAGAATACCGTAAGCCTCAACTAACGTGCTGTCAATCTTTATTTTTAGATTGACAGATCTGGGACGGTTCGCAAGTTTTACAACGTGAACCCATGCTGGCCCACTTGGTATGTTGTAGCGCTCTGTTAGGGTGTCAACAATAGGGCAAATCCCGAAAGTAAAAGCAAGGCGGTATGTGTCTGGTTTAGATTCAAGCATTATAAATATCCTACCCAAATAGATCCTTCATTCCCGCCTACTACTTCCCAGGATGGTATACCTGGGCCGGGTGCCTGGCACACAAGCACATTTTCACATTCTGCCTCTAAGCCTTCAAAAGTTCCGTAGAAAATTAAGACCGGGTATACTTCCCCATATTTCGACATGAAAATCAAAACCGTATGAGGGTCACTACCGAAATCAATGAAGAATTGCGTGAAAGATCGATTCTCAAATCCCCAAAACTGGTTAAGTTTATAAGTGCAAGGGTTGTATTGAGGAATAACAAAACTGCCTTCTGTTGGAACGGGATAGTCACTACCCAGCCAAACGCAGATTTCAATGTCAGAAATGACTAGTTGAAGTTCTGATGGGGTTTCACCTTCCGGGAATACTGCTAGGCAGTCATTTCCGGGGATTGGTTTTTCTGTGATAGGGTTTCCCATGCCAATATTTTACCGAGTTTTTCCCGCGACGTAAAATTAAAAAGGTTTCTGAACCGCCGGGGAGTTTGAGGGGCGAAGCCCTTCATGTAAAATCTGCTGCGTCGGCGACAGCCGACATCCGATAAAGAAGATGGTCGGTGTCGTGTTCCGACCACCCTCAGCAGTATATATATATCTTTAGTATATATATATACTGCTGCGCATTATCTAGGGGCGACATTAATGTCGCCCCCTGATAATCTTTTAACAGAAGATTTTACCGGTTTTCCACAATCCAATTTAGCCTGGTATCGGGGCCAAATTGTTCTTCCAGATCCATCCGGAAAACCAATTGCGATTAAACCCAGGCGGTTCAAATTCGAAACCCAGCGTTGTATTGTGCGGGGTGATACCTTAAAGCGTTTCGATAATCGACCATTCCAGCAGTGACATCCTTCTGGTGCGCACCACCAAATGAAAGCCAGAAACCTTTTCTGTTGCCAATTTAACACCTTATGATCAGCCACCCAAAACGCTTTAGGCATCTTCCAATGGCGTGAAATTGGTGGTTTCATATAGCATTTATTGCGTTAGTCAAATCCTCTTGGTTCGGGTGGGTATAAATTTGTGTACTTTGTAAACTCGAGTGACCTAAAAGCTGTTGTACAACGCGTATGTTTGTCTTCGACATGAGCCGAGTTGCGAAAGTATGACGCAAAACATGCGGATGGATCGGTCTTTTGATCGAAACAATCGCCGATGCACCGATGATCTGCTGCACCCTTCTGGGTGATATGTGATCCATAGTTCCACAACCCCGGAAAGCATAAGTGTTCATGTTCGCTGTTTGCCATAACATGTTCGCATGATAGCATTTTGATACGGCATCGATGAGCCTTTCCGACATTGGTATAATACGTTCTTTGTGCCTCTTTGCGATTTCTGATCGGATGATCAGGTTATAACAGGGATGGTCGCCAAACCACAGGTCAGATACTAAGAGCTGTACCAGTTCACCGACTCGCAAACCAGCATCGAGCATCAATACCGCCATTAGATAATTACGTAAGCCCGCGGGGCTGGGAAGATCCGCCTCAAACGGATTCAAAAGCATGTGTAATAATTTTTGACATTCTTCTGGCGTGAGTGTTTTTGGCATTTTCGACATTGTGAAATCTCCTGAAAAAAGGTTCAAACTGTAAAACGAAACGAAACGAGGCCATAATATAGCAAAAGCGAAAAAACGTGTCAAGTAAAAACGAAGCATTAAAAGCGAAATATAAAAAAAAATTACGATCGAAAATTTCGCAGTTTAGATAAATAGCGAAACGCGTAGAATCGCCCCGGTTGTTTTTAGAGGTGTTGTGGGGTCAATCTGAGGGAGAAAATCGACTGGCGGACAAGCTGTGAGGCAGAAAATAGCCCCCCTCGTGAGTGATGGGGGGGGATTTTCTGATAGAAAACTTTTAAACAACATGTCGAGTCTGCGTCTGCACATTCATTGCACTTGCGACCTGAGCCGTTTAATCTGTGTAGATTTGTTTTTCCCGTTCATTCTTTCTGGCCTTGGGACGGCTTCGCCAGACAGCAGCCAGCTGGCGAAGCTGGCCGAAGGCCAGATGTGCGGGGAAATTGAATCGGCCCAAATTAGATAGCTCCGAACGTAGTGAGGCTCCGAGCCGCGGCATGGCCGACTTCAAAACAAAAAAAGTTGGGGAAATTGGGGCCCCAGCTTTTTTTGTGTTTTGTCCGCACTTCAAATCTGCTTATTTCAATCGTCCAAAAGCGATGTAAGGCAAAGGCCAACTGGAATCTCTTTTGGGTGATTGAAATTTTCCGATGATGTTGGGAAATTATTTGAGGGTTGTTGTGTACCCGCAAATAATTTCTTGTTTTTTGTTTTTCGCTCAGGGTGTAAATGTTCGAATTCAGTCACAAGCGAAGCCCGCCCAAGTTCTTCTCGGTATAAAACTCTCGCACCCTACTTCGGGCGAGCGGGGGGAATGGGGGGGGGGCGTGCCCCCCCCCGATAAAGACATTAAATGCGGATAGGGCTGGTCGAGTCCGGGGGGACGTTCGCAAGCTTGATGCTTGAGCTTAATAGTTAAGTTGATGTTCAGCTTGGTAGGTTCGTTACCGCGCAGCGTCAGCTTTGGTTTGGGCTTGAGAGTTAAGTTGATGTTCTGCATGGTGGGTTCGTTACCGCGCAGCGTCAGCTTTGGTTTGGGCTTGAGAGTTAAGTTGATGTTCTGCATGGTGGGTTCGTTACCGCGCAGCGTCAGCTTTGGTTTTGGCTACCAAATAGGAGTATACTCTATCGATTCCAGTAACATCACACGTGGGATATTGACCTTTAAAAATGCGATGTACGGGAATAAATGACATACTTCACCGAGGTAATTTTTGATCGGAAACATTGCACACCATGCAAACCACTCAGCCGTTTCATCTTGTGACCAACTGTGTGCGTTCCATGCATCTTTGCAATTCGTGAAAGCTTCTTGTTGTGTCATTATTTTTTACTCCGGTTTACAGTGTTCCTATGTGCATTTTTTGTATGTTTTCCATACCCTCTAATTCTATTTTTTAGTGGGTGTCGTTTCGAATTTCCTGCGAATTGAATTATTGGCGTGATATTGTGTGTGTTGTAGCTTGCTCTGGTTCTCGAGGTTAATCTTCCGGTTATCAAGCGAATTGCCGTTGATGTGGTGAGTGACCATACCCGATGGAGTACGTGCAATAAACCTATGCATCGAGATTGTCCAAGGTTTCTTCGGGTCTTTTGAGTTAGCTTTGGCGTACCAATTGTGTTTCGCACGGACTGCCCTCCATGAAAATTTCATTAGTGCATCGTATCGCTCTGCATCGACTATAGCAATTTTGCCTTGCGTCAATGGGATTGTTCGATAGTTAGGATTTTGCTGTTCCATTTTCAAGCCGTTTGATTACTTTGCGTTTTCTGACATTGTCAACTGTAGCACCGATTCCGAATACTGAACCGCATAGGGCCATGATTCCGAGGGGATTAATTGCGCCGCCCTTTGCGATAATGTCTGCTTGGTTTGCGATCAGTCTTTTTATCTCGTCTTGTTTGTCGAGCTTTTGCAGTCTGTTTTCTGCTGTCGCAAGAAAAGTATCAATCTCGATATTTAGTTCTTCTCGTGAAACTTTTGTATCGGGTGACAATATCGAGGTTACTTTTGACGTGCACCCGCAATACCAAACCATTACTCCTATTATGAGAATAATCGATAGTGATTGATAACGTTCTCCGTTGCCGAGTTTTTTAATGAATTCAGTTGGATTTAGCATTTATAACAGGCTCCATTTGATTTTGGTGTGAGCAGAAAATTGTTAAGTCGTTTATATCTTTGAGCCGGTCGGCGATAGCTTGGAAAATTGAAATAGCCTCTGCTTCTGACAGTACCGGTTTGCAAATTGTTATTGTGATAGTTCTTTCGTTCATGTTTTTATCTCCTTTAAAGTTTCATTACAAAAGCCAATGCGTAATATGGTGGTAAAGCATTGGTTACGTTTGTCGTTCCGGTTACTTGTTTATTGTCTGTAATAGCGTTGTAATTAATCATTGGAAGAATTGCACCGCCAACGCCAATTGTGTGGTTGTGTGTGTTTGAAGTGAAAGCGTGGTCGTGTGCATCTGCTCCCCCGGTTTCGTCGAGTGGGTGTGATACCGAATGTTGCATTATAAAAAGGTCGCGTAGGTCAGGTGTGCCATTGTCGCCATCGCACAAGGCCCAGCCGGGGTAAAGGCTTTCAATCGAACCCGTCCACATGCAAATTAAGCCCATAAAGTTTCCCCTTAACTTTTCATAATGTATGAGAGCGCATAGTATGGAGGTAGTGACGAGCTTGCGTTTGTGGTTCCTGTTACTGCTTTGTTGTTGGTGACATTACTTAAACCTGCTCCCGCCATTAAGACAATACCAGCGCCCAGCGTGTGGTTGTGTACGTTTGAAGTAAATGGGTGGGTATGTGTAGCAGCGCCGCCAGAAGCGCCGACCGCATATGCACCGCCAGCACCAATAACAAACTTGTCCCGCAGGTCGGGTGTTCCGTTTGAACCATCACACAATACCCAGCCTGCGGGAATAGAAACTATTGGGCCTGACCAAATCACGATCATGCCTTTCATTTTTTCAAGCCTTTCTTCACATAGGAATTTTACATAATTTTCCTAGGCTACTGCCAGAACAGGCGCAGCCGAGAATTTGGTCGACATTCTGCCATCGGGCATGATGAGAGAAGCCCTGCACCAAATCTTTTGACCGAGAATAATCGGCCAAGCCGGGGTTACCGGATCTGCGGTTGTTGGCGGGGTTACTGTTGAACCCGCTATATTACCAGCGTACCGCCAGGGGCCACCAAAGAAGTTTCGAGTTGGGTTTTGAGGAACGCCCATTTCGACCATCAGGTAAGCCAGATCCAAATCACACCATGCCGCCGTATCGTCGAACGTGATCTGTAATTCTTGCTCGCTTACATCTGCAACAAATGCAAAAGTCGGATCTGCAGTTGGTAAGCCGAGATCTGTTGGCGCAGCCGTCACGATTGCACCGCCACACGTCAACAAAGCTGCGTTTGCTCGCATGAACATATTGAACCCGGTTAGCTTAACAGCTTCGCCAAGTTTATTAAGCCAAGAAACACTTTGAGCGTATATTTCCCAGCCCTCTCGAATTTCGTTGGTCATTGGAGTTTCTCGCCATTGTTCGGCTAGATACATCATGTTAATCCGTGCAGCAGATTGTCGCGAAGATTTCGGATTGATAGGTTTCGTCCTTGCCCGGACGTAGTTACCAAACCGATTTCGTGCGTAGGTATTACCAGCCATCGAGCCCGATTGCTGGATGATACCACCACCATATTTTATAAGTGCCATATATTGTCACCTCCAATCTTGCGCAGGGTCTTTAGCCTTATGCGTCGAGAATACCGTAAGCCTCAACTAACGTGCTGTCAATCTTTATTTTTAGATTGACAGATCTGGGACGGTTCGCAAGTTTTACAACGTGAACCCATGCTGGCCCACTTGGTATGTTGTAGCGCTCTGTTAGGGTGTCAACAATAGGGCAAATCCCGAAAGTAAAAGCAAGGCGGTATGTGTCTGGTTTAGATTCAAGCATTATAAATATCCTACCCAAATAGATCCTTCATTCCCGCCTACTACTTCCCAGGATGGTATACCTGGGCCGGGTGCCTGGCACACAAGCACATTTTCACATTCTGCCTCTAAGCCTTCAAAAGTTCCGTAGAAAATTAAGACCGGGTATACTTCCCCATATTTCGACATGAAAATCAAAACCGTATGAGGGTCACTACCGAAATCAATGAAGAATTGCGTGAAAGATCGATTCTCAAATCCCCAAAACTGGTTAAGTTTATAAGTGCAAGGGTTGTATTGAGGAATAACAAAACTGCCTTCTGTTGGAACGGGATAGTCACTACCCAGCCAAACGCAGATTTCAATGTCAGAAATGACTAGTTGAAGTTCTGATGGGGTTTCACCTTCCGGGAATACTGCTAGGCAGTCATTTCCGGGGATTGGTTTTTCTGTGATAGGGTTTCCCATGCCAATATTTTACCGAGTTTTTCCCGCGACGTAAAATTAAAAAGGTTTCTGAACCGCCGGGGAGTTTGAGGGGCGAAGCCCTTCATGTAAAATCTGCTGCGTCGGCGACAGCCGACATCCGATAAAGAAGATGGTCGGTGTCGTGTTCCGACCACCCTCAGCAGTATATATATATCTTTAGTATATATATATACTGCTGCGCATTATCTAGGGGCGACATTAATGTCGCCCCCTGATAATCTTTTAACAGAAGATTTTACCGGTTTTCCACAATCCAATTTAGCCTGGTATCGGGGCCAAATTGTTCTTCCAGATCCATCCGGAAAACCAATTGCGATTAAACCCAGGCGGTTCAAATTCGAAACCCAGCGTTGTATTGTGCGGGGTGATACCTTAAAGCGTTTCGATAATCGACCATTCCAGCAGTGACATCCTTCTGGTGCGCACCACCAAATGAAAGCCAGAAACCTTTTCTGTTGCCAATTTAACACCTTATGATCAGCCACCCAAAACGCTTTAGGCATCTTCCAATGGCGTGAAATTGGTGGTTTCATATAGCATTTATTGCGTTAGTCAAATCCTCTTGGTTCGGGTGGGTATAAATTTGTGTACTTTGTAAACTCGAGTGACCTAAAAGCTGTTGTACAACGCGTATGTTTGTCTTCGACATGAGCCGAGTTGCGAAAGTATGACGCAAAACATGCGGATGGATCGGTCTTTTGATCGAAACAATCGCCGATGCACCGATGATCTGCTGCACCCTTCTGGGTGATATGTGATCCATAGTTCCACAACCCCGGAAAGCATAAGTGTTCATGTTCGCTGTTTGCCATAACATGTTCGCATGATAGCATTTTGATACGGCATCGATGAGCCTTTCCGACATTGGTATAATACGTTCTTTGTGCCTCTTTGCGATTTCTGATCGGATGATCAGGTTATAACAGGGATGGTCGCCAAACCACAGGTCAGATACTAAGAGCTGTACCAGTTCACCGACTCGCAAACCAGCATCGAGCATCAATACCGCCATTAGATAATTACGTAAGCCCGCGGGGCTGGGAAGATCCGCCTCAAACGGATTCAAAAGCATGTGTAATAATTTTTGACATTCTTCTGGCGTGAGTGTTTTTGGCATTTTCGACATTGTGAAATCTCCTGAAAAAAGGTTCAAACTGTAAAACGAAACGAAACGAGGCCATAATATAGCAAAAGCGAAAAAACGTGTCAAGTAAAAACGAAGCATTAAAAGCGAAATATAAAAAAAAATTACGATCGAAAATTTCGCAGTTTAGATAAATAGCGAAACGCGTAGAATCGCCCCGGTTGTTTTTAGAGGTGTTGTGGGGTCAATCTGAGGGAGAAAATCGACTGGCGGACAAGCTGTGAGGCAGAAAATAGCCCCCCTCGTGAGTGATGGGGGGGGATTTTCTGATAGAAAACTTTTAAACAACATGTCGAGTCTGCGTCTGCACATTCATTGCACTTGCGACCTGAGCCGTTTAATCTGTGTAGATTTGTTTTTCCCGTTCATTCTTTCTGGCCTTGGGACGGCTTCGCCAGACAGCAGCCAGCTGGCGAAGCTGGCCGAAGGCCAGATGTGCGGGGAAATTGAATCGGCCCAAATTAGATAGCTCCGAACGTAGTGAGGCTCCGAGCCGCGGCATGGCCGACTTCAAAACAAAAAAAGTTGGGGAAATTGGGGCCCCAGCTTTTTTTGTGTTTTGTCCGCACTTCAAATCTGCTTATTTCAATCGTCCAAAAGCGATGTAAGGCAAAGGCCAACTGGAATCTCTTTTGGGTGATTGAAATTTTCCGATGATGTTGGGAAATTATTTGAGGGTTGTTGTGTACCCGCAAATAATTTCTTGTTTTTTGTTTTTCGCTCAGGGTGTAAATGTTCGAATTCAGTCACAAGCGAAGCCCGCCCAAGTTCTTCTCGGTATAAAACTCTCGCACCCTACTTCGGGCGAGCGGGGGGAATGGGGGGGGGGCGTGCCCCCCCCCGATAAAGACATTAAATGCGGATAGGGCTGGTCGAGTCCGGGGGGACGTTCGCAAGCTTGATGCTTGAGCTTAATAGTTAAGTTGATGTTCAGCTTGGTAGGTTCGTTACCGCGCAGCGTCAGCTTTGGTTTGGGCTTGAGAGTTAAGTTGATGTTCTGCATGGTGGGTTCGTTACCGCGCAGCGTCAGCTTTGGTTTGGGCTTGAGAGTTAAGTTGATGTTCTGCATGGTGGGTTCGTTACCGCGCAGCGTCAGCTTTGGTTTTGGCTACCAAATAGGAGTATACTCTATCGATTCCAGTAACATCACACGTGGGATATTGACCTTTAAAAATGCGATGTACGGGAATAAATGACATACTTCACCGAGGTAATTTTTGATCGGAAACATTGCACACCATGCAAACCACTCAGCCGTTTCATCTTGTGACCAACTGTGTGCGTTCCATGCATCTTTGCAATTCGTGAAAGCTTCTTGTTGTGTCATTATTTTTTACTCCGGTTTACAGTGTTCCTATGTGCATTTTTTGTATGTTTTCCATACCCTCTAATTCTATTTTTTAGTGGGTGTCGTTTCGAATTTCCTGCGAATTGAATTATTGGCGTGATATTGTGTGTGTTGTAGCTTGCTCTGGTTCTCGAGGTTAATCTTCCGGTTATCAAGCGAATTGCCGTTGATGTGGTGAGTGACCATACCCGATGGAGTACGTGCAATAAACCTATGCATCGAGATTGTCCAAGGTTTCTTCGGGTCTTTTGAGTTAGCTTTGGCGTACCAATTGTGTTTCGCACGGACTGCCCTCCATGAAAATTTCATTAGTGCATCGTATCGCTCTGCATCGACTATAGCAATTTTGCCTTGCGTCAATGGGATTGTTCGATAGTTAGGATTTTGCTGTTCCATTTTCAAGCCGTTTGATTACTTTGCGTTTTCTGACATTGTCAACTGTAGCACCGATTCCAAAGATTCCACCGAGCAAAACCATAATCCCAGCCGGATTAACTGCCCCGCCTTTTGCGATAAGCATTGTTTGTTCAGCCAGCAGTCTTTTAACTGCATCCTGCTGGTCGAGTGATTGCAGTTTATTTTCAGCCTGGGCCAGGAAGGTATCGATTTCGATGTGTAGTTCATCTCTCGATACAGCTTGACCGGGATTTGTAATCGATGATACTTTTGAAGTGCAGCCAACAAACCAAACAAACATGAGTACCGCAATTATTCCCGCGAGTGTTTGGTATCTTTCTCCGTTGCCGAGCTTTTTAATAAAATCATATACTTTTTGCATTTTTTACGGCCTCCATTTGATTTTGAGTTGAGCAAAATATACTGATATCGTTTATGTTTGCCAGCTTTGTTGTCACTGCATCAAAGATTGAAAGTGCCTCGGCTTCCGAAAGTACTTCTTTGCAAATTGTTATTGTAATTGTTCTTTGTGACATAGTAAATTCTCCTTTATAATTTCATCACATACGCCAGTGCGTAATATGGTGGTAAAATCGATCCGTTATTTGTCGTTCCGGTTACTTGTTTTGAGTCTGTTTGAAAGTTTTTACTCGCACCAACCGCAGCAATTGCAGCAGCATTTAAGTTGTGTGAGTGATTATTTGATGTGAAAGCGTGGGTGTGATTAATTGCTCCCCCGGTATCATCTTGCGGGTGAGTTACAGATTGCTGCATGATGAAAAAATTTCGCAGGTCGGGCGTTCCATTGTTACCATCGCAGATAGCCCAACCGGGATATAAAGCAGCCTCAGTACCCGTCCACATGACAATTAAGCCCATATCGAATCACCTTACAATTTCATAATATACGCCAGTGCGTAAAATGGTGGCAAGGAGGAACCGTTGTTTGTTGTTCCGGTGACAGCAGCGTTACCAGTTACATTTGACCAAGTAAAGCCCGCACCGACAACTGCACCAGCTGGGAGCGTGTGATTATGATTATTAGCGGTGAATGGGTGATTGTGCGTTGTCGCACCGCCAGTATCATCAACCGCGTAAGTGTCACCAGCACCGACCACAAATTTATTCCGTAGGTCGGGCGTTCCGACTGAGCCATCACAGAGCGCCCAGCCTGCCGGAATACTTGCGATAGAGCCTGACCAAATTACAATCATACCCTGCATTTTAAAAAACCTTTCGCAAAATTAAACTGCTGCTACTGTTGGAACTCCTGTTGCTGCACCTTGAGCTACATACGTTCCGAGGATACTCGGATCAGTTCGTTTGAAATAATCTGCTCCAGTTACACCAATTGTTGTAGAGATAATCCAACTGTCCACACCATCCCACCAGATTACGTAACCACCGCCAGCGATGGTTGAATAATCCTTGTCGTTGTAAGCCCGACTTGTGGCATAGGTCCCTGTAGCATCCGGGGATAATGTCCCTGCTACAGTATGCGAAAACGCTATGCCGTAACAAGAAAATTTGCGGACTCGAATTTAGTTGTCACCCTGCCATCAGGCTGAATGATCGATGCTCTGCACCAAATTCGCTGACCTTCAACCAAAGGCCATGCAACTGCTACTGTGTCACCGGTTGTTGGTGGACTTCCCACCGAACCATCGAGAACACCCGAAAAACGCCAAGGGCCACCGAAGAAATTCCGCGTTGGGTTTTGCGGGATTCCCATATCGATAACCATGTGAGCCAAAGCCAAATCACACCAAGTCGCAGTATCGTCAAAAGTGATTGCAAGCAATTGAGCTGCTTCACTTCCAGCGACCGAGAAAGTTGGGTCTGCTGCTGGTAAGCCTAAATCCGTTGGTGCAGCTGTTACGATTGCACCACCACATCCCAGCAAAGCAGCATTTGACCGCATAAACATATTGAAGCCTGTTAGCGTCACTGCCTCGCCGAGCTTATTCAGCCAAGATACACTTTGGGCGTAGGTTTCCCAGTTTGCACGAATTGCGTCCGTCATTGGAGATTCTCTCCAAGCTTCCGCAAGGTACATCATAATTATCCGAGCTGCCGATTGTCTTGATGATTTGGGATTAACTGGTTTTGTTCTTGCCCGCACGTAATTACCAAAGCGATTTCGAGCGTAAGTGCTACCACCCATCGATCCTGATTGCTGAATGATACCACCACCATATTTTACAAGTGCCATATTCTTCACCTCCTTTCAGTGCCAAGGTTCAAGTGCCATCTGGCTGGAGGATACCGTAAGCCTCAACGAGCGTACTGTCAATTTTTATTTTAAGATTAACTGACCGAGGACGATTTGCAAGCTTGACTACATGTATCCAGGCGGGTGTTCCGGGAATGTGATATCTTTCGGTTAAAGTGTCACCAATTGGACATATTCCGAAAGTAAAAGCCAAGCGATATGGATCCGGTTTTGATTCGAGCATTATATATATCCTACCCAAGCGGAGCCATTATTTCCGCCGACAATTTCCCAAGATGGTATACCAGGGCCGGGAGCCTGACAGGCCAGAAGGTTTTCACACTCTGCCTCAAGTCCTGTAAATGTCCCCTGAAATATCTTGACCATATAAGCCCACCATCTTTGACCCATAAAAACATTTATTACTCTGGTATCTGCTGAAAAATCTATATGGAATTGAGTATATGATCCATCGCCGATAGGCCAGTAAATATTTAGCAAGTAAGCGCAAGCTGTATATTGTGGGATGATAAGAGAGCCGTTTGGCATATCCGGATAAGCTGCACTCAGCCAACTGCATTTATCAATATCGGATAAAACTAACATCAATTCATCTGGTGTTTCTCCCGCAGGAAACACACCGGTACAGTCGGTGCCTGCGGTCGGTTTTTCTGTTAATTCATTGCCCATAAAACAAGTTTACACTTTTTTTGTGGGAATAAAATATAAAAGCAGTTTTTGAACCGCCGGGGAGTTTGAGGGGCATCGCCCCTCGAGGTAAATTTAGCCAGTCGGCGGAAGCCGACATCCGCAAATAAAAGATGTGCGATGTCTTCAATCGCACTCCCTCAGTAGTATATATACTTGTTGTTTAGTATATATACTGCTGCGCATTATCTAGGGGCGACATTAATGTCGCCCTACGGTGAAGATTTCACAGAAGATTTCACAGCTTTTCCACAATCGAGTTTTGCCCGGTACCGGGGCCAGATCGTCCGGCCCTTACCATCGGGGAATCCGATGGCAATTAGGCCGAGCGTGTGCAAATTAGAGATCCATCTCTGGATAGTCCTGGTTGATACGTTGAATCGCTTAGCTAATCGGCAATTCCAACAACGACAGCCACCAGGTGAACACCACCAAATAAATGCAAGAAATCTCTTTTGCTGCCAGTTTAAAACTTTATGATCTGCTACCCAAAAAGCTTTCGGCATCTTCCAATGCTTTGTAATCGGTGGTTTCATATGCCATTAATCGCGTTTACTAAATCTTCCTGGTTCGGGTGAGTGTAAATTTGTGTTGATTGTAAACTCGAGTGTCCGAGCAGTTGTTGGACGACTCGAATATTTGTCTTAGCCATTAATCGAGTTGCGAACGTATGTCGCAGGACGTGCGGATGCACAGGCCGACCAATTGCAACAATTGCCGAAGCACCAATAATCTGCTGTACCCGCCGGGGCGTTATATGCTCCTCGTTCCCGCAGGTTCGAAACGCATATACTTTTTCGTTGACCTGCTGCCATTGCAGATTATTCGCATATGCTTTTGCAACCGCATCGATTAGCCTTTCCGACATTGGGATAATCCGCTCCTTGTTCCGTTTGGCTATCTCTGCTCGGATTATCAGGTTGTAACATGGGTGGTCGCCGAACCACAAGTCCGAGACTCGCAGTTGCACTAGTTCACCGACTCGCAAGCCAGCATCGAGCATAAGTACCGCCATAAGATAATTTCTGATTGTGGCGGGCTGGGGCGTTGCTGCATCGAACGGATTCAAAAGCATGTGCAGCAATTTTTGACATTCTTCAGGTGTTAGGGTTTTCGGCATTTTTGACATCATATCTCCTTTTCAAAATGGTTGATTAATTTTACAAGCAATTTATCCCACTGCTTCGGGGTCAATCCTTCCAATAAGGATTCAATCGAAAAACTTGCGATTTTTTCAAAGCCTTCTGTTTTGCAGCCAGCTGGTATACAAATAACTTCCCCGTCACGTGAGCCAATATCCCACGTTTTCCCCGGTAAGATTTCTCTGTTTCCAATTGCGGATAGCACCTCGATTAAATAGTCCCTGCACATAGTTAAAACCTCACTTTCTCGGTTTAGCCGTTTTCAATATTATAAAACGAAACATTTGATTGGCGAAATATAGCTAAAACGAAATAAGTTGTCAAGGGAAAACGAAACATTAAAAGCGAAATTTAAAAAAAAATTCTCAATTCAAATTTCGCAGTTTAGATAAAAAGCGAAATCCACAGGATGCCCCAGATTGAAAATAGGGATACTGCGGGGCGGGTCATAGTGAGAAAATCGATTCTGGGCGAAACTGTGAGGCAAGCAATAGCCCCCACGAAGAAAGCCGGGGGCGATTGTTTGTGCGTAAAATCTTTAGTATACGAAACTACTTCCCAACTGGACATTAACTACACATCGAATCGGAGTCGTCTGATCTGAGTTGATTTTCTTTGGTCGTTCATGTTTGCTGGCCTTGGGACAGCATCGCCG
>Ga0210003_1002239_pt1 | contig 16502 bp, 20 predicted proteins | sample LantaG_FD_182804 | JGI IMG/M metagenome (GOLD analysis project Ga0210003, IMG submission 182804) | Deep subsurface microbial communities from Baltic Sea to uncover new lineages of life (NeLLi) - Landsort_02402 metaG (SPAdes) (version 2) | ecosystem: Environmental > Aquatic > Marine > Oceanic >...
CATACGCAAGAAGGAATGGAAAAAAGAATTGATTCAGGTTCTTCATTAGGAAATATTGAGAGGTTATCAGGAATTCCAGATTTAAGAATTGGTTCTCCAATGACTAAAACATTAAACAATCCAAAATTAAAAAATTGGATTTGGAGATTGCCACAATTTGTGAGGGAAGATTGGTCGGAAGAAACTAAACAGGAAAAAATAGATTTATATGGTGGAGAATCGTCGTCTGGCTACAAATTAAATGTCCTTGCTGAAATTATCGAAGGTGCTTATGGATTTTGGGATATAAAACGTCTTAAAGAAAACTGTTTAAAAATTCATAAAAGAATTAAAACTTTTGAAATAAGCACAGATAATTTTCATAACTTTGAAAACAAATTAATTATTGAAAGATTAGCTGGTTCTGAACAGGTTTACCTTTGTGCGGATATTGGCGGTCAAGCATCGCCAACTGAAATCATTATTGTTTTTTTTGATGGAACAAAATTTAAATATGCCTACAATATTTCATTATTTAAGTTAATTCAAAAAGAACAAGCGAAAGTATTTAAATATTTATATGATAAATTAGGAACTGCTTTTATTGCTGTAGACGCAACATGTGATAATGGGGTAATTATTGATGAACTTTATGATTTAGGAATTCCTCAAGAACATTTATTAAAAGTACTTTTTAATGAAAATATTGATGTTGATTTTGAAAAAGATAATGATGGAAATGTTTTAATTGGTAAAGATGGACAATCAATAATGAAACAAGCTAGAACAATTGATTGGGCTATGTATGTTTTAGAAAACATGTTTTATGAAGGTAAAATAGAAGTTCCAGTAGATGAAAAATTTTTAAAAGAATTTAATGGATATAGAGCAAAAAGAATAGGAACAAAAATCGTATATGGGTCTTCAACTACAGACCACTTGCATCAGGCCTGGCAGGTATTCGGAATTTGTAAATTTTATAACGAGTTCAACATTTTAAAAAACGCATCTCAAACAAAAAGAAGTTTCGGAGTATTTAATAGATAGGAGAAACAAATGGCTGATATAGTTGGAATATATTATCAAAAACTTCTTGAACTTATGCTTACAGGTTCAGGAAGAATTTCTGTTCCAAAAGAATTTCATGAACAAGTAAAATTAATTGACAAACTAATCAAAAATGATACGTCTGCACTTGTAACAACAATTTTAGAATTCATGATTCATACTGCAACGGTTGATATTAATTTTATTTCCAAAAATGATACAATGAATAATCTTTTAGGAGATTTGAAGAAAAATCTTAACTCTAATATTAACATTGATATTCCTAGAGGAATTAGAACCTTTACTGAACAATATTTTAGAGAAAGATGGAAAAGTTCTTTTATAGTTTTAAAAATTAGATGGCGAAAAATTGATGGATATTTTGTTCCTTCTCGAATGTGGTTTATGGATGGTGCAAGTATTTATGCAAAGAATGATAAAAAACTGTTAAATACACATGAATATTTTCATGGAAAACCTAATGATAAAAAATCTAATATTTTGCGAGATAATGAAAAAGAAACAATTTTAATTCGTAAACCATATAATCAATGGTATGATATTTATCCAACACCTTATTTAGTTAAGAAGGGAACTTTATATCATGTCCTATTTAAAGAGAAGATACTATCTAAACAGGCAGAGGTTCTTGATACAGCTTTTCCATATCAACTTTTAATTAAAGCTGGTTCAGATATAGCAATGCAAACAAAACAAATGCCAACTGAACAACAATTAAAAGAGTTACAAGACCAATATAAAAATAGAAAAGAAGAATTTAATGAGCATCAACATTCTAAAGGATTAGTTGGTGCATTTCCTTATGATATAAATTTTGAAGAATTGATTCCAGATTATAAAAAAGTTATTGATGAAGCATTATTAAAACCATCAGATAAAAATATATTAAATTCATTAGGCATGATAGAACTTCGTGGATTTTCAAGTAATCGTGAAGAAGCTATCTTAAATCCAAAAATTCTTGTTGAAGAAATTACTGATTCTGTTTTAGATTACATTGAACTATGGGATGATGTTATTTATCTAATGAAGCAAAAAAATACTAATAGTAGACGAAATTTATCAAAACTAGATATTACAATAGAACCTGGAATTATTAGAGCTTTTATTAGCGATGAAATGCGAACAATGATTCGGTCATGGTATGATAGAGGTATTGTTGCAAAAGAATCAGCACTTGAAAACACAACACCATTAAAATTTGAAAGACAACTTCGACTTAGAGATAGAGAAAAAATTGAAAAATTAAATATAAGATGTTATCCACCTGTTACTCAAAATCTTGAAAAAGATGTGAATGACCCATCAATTCCAGATGATAAAACACCAGGAAGTCCAGAAAGTAAAAATTATAAAAATGCAAATGAAGCAGAGATTATTAATAAAAAAATGGAATCTGCAAATGATATACCAAACGATATTAAAAAATTTCTTTCAAAAAATCAATCTGAACTTTTTGTGAAAAAATTTAATGAAAAATTTGAAGCGTGTACTAAATTAGAAATAGATGATTATTTAAGAGAAAAACAATCGATTGAATATGCAGTTGATTCTATTAAATTATATTTAGAAGCACCATATAAAAATAATTCTGAATTACCAGATTCAGTTAAAAATAATCTACCAAAACATGCTCAAGATATTTTTAGAAACGCATTTAATTCAGCAGTAAAACAAGGTCATAATGAAGAAACAGCATTTAAAATTGCTTGGAGTGCAGTTAAAGTAGTATATCGACGGAACTCAAAAGGTAAATGGGTAAAAAAATAATAGGAGTGAAATATTATTATGCAAACATTTAAAATAGAAGCTAAAGTTAAAAAACAAGATAAAAATTTAATTGATATAATTAAAGCGTGTGGAATTGAATATCCTCATGAAAGTTTAGCCTTTTTTAGTTCTGTTTATGCTAAATTTGAAGAGGCAAATAAAAACGGTGTTGAATTAGCGAATTCTGTTAAATCACAAGTTCCCCAATTAAGAGGAACTCAAGTTAATATTAATCATCTTAGAAAAAATTGGATAGTTGGAACGATTCTTGATGCGTGGGTTGTTAATGATGAAATTAAAATTGCTTTTAGTTTTTATAAATCTGTCTATCCTGATTTGTACGAAAATGCTTTAGAATTATTAGAGAACGATGAACTAACTGTATCTTTTGAACTTAAAGTAGCAAAAGCTGATATTGAAAATAAATCAAATGGTGTTCGGAGATTATTAAAAGTTAGTTTTGATGGTGTTGGATTATTGTTAGGTGAAAAACCAGCATGTCCAGATGCGATTGTGTACGAACAGGCTAATATAAATCAGTTACGAGAACAAGATTTAATATTTGCAAATAAAATTATAAATATCAAAAAAGAGGAGGATTTAATAGTGGATAAGAAAGCTAATGAAGCATTGCTAGCCAAACAAAAAGAATTCGTTATTAAAGAATTTGGCGAAGATGCTGTAAAAGATTGGACAGATGAAGATTTTGTTAATGAAGCTAAAATTGACGAGCTTCGTAAATCCTTAAATGTCGAAAAATCTGAAGCTGAAACTAAAGAAGAAAAAGTTGAAGCTGAAACTAAAGAAGAAATTACATCAACATATGAATGCGAATGTATTGATTGTGGAGAAGTAGTTAAATCTTCTGAACATTGTAAGGATATAAAATGTTCTAAGTGTGGTGGAGAAATGAGAAGAAAAGATAGACCAGGCACAGGTAAAGGTTCAGAAGAAGCAACTGAAGTAAAAAAAGAGGAAAAAGTTGCGGAAGAAAAAACTGAAGAGAAAGCAGAAGAAACAGTAGTTGAAACTGAAACAAAAGAAACTGTAAAAGAAACTATGGATAATGAAAAAATGACTGATAAAATTGAAAGAACAACTGAATCTGTAACTAAAGTTAATGATAAAGTTGTTACTGAAAGAAAAACTAATGAAGAAGTTACTTATACCTATGCTCAAGTTGAAGAAATTAAATCTGACTATGAAAAGAAATTAGAAGCGAAAGATAATGAAATTACAGACCTCAAATCTAAATTAGAAGAAAAAAATGCATCTGAAAAAGCTGAAAAGGTTACAGAGATTCGGTCTAAGTTAGGCGATTTTGTTAAAGATTTATCTGATGATGATTTATTTAATGAAGATAAAATTAAAATTGCCACTCTTGAAAAAGAAAATTCTGAATTGAAAACTGGTAAAGAAGTTACATCTGAAGAAGAGTTAGAAACTGGTCATGAAGACGAAGTAATTGAGAATAAAGAAGAAAATTTAAACGGTTATATCAGGAAAAGATACGAACAAAAATAAAAACTCATTAATATGGGAGGAATTAACACATGGATGAGAAATTGATTCAGGCGAAGGAAGAACTCCACGCTAAATTGCAAGAAATTGCATTGAACAAAACTGGAAATGCTATCATGGAACTTGGTAAAATCGCCAATGCTCCGTATGATGCTGAATTGCCTATTGACCCCATTATAGAGAAAATCTGTAATGTGGAAAGAATTGGAAAGGGTGAAGATTATCAATACTTTTCAATTGGTGTTGACACAAAAACTGTGTACACTATTTCTAATGGTTCTGTTACTCAGGTTAATGTTACACCTGATACTGTTAATGATTTAACTTTTAATAGTTATAATGGCCCTGCGGAATATGTGTATGTTGAAAAATTGCTTGAAGCCAAGTATGATGTTATGGCTAAATCTGAAAAGAAATTGATGGAAGGTTTGAATCGTAAAGAAGTGAAAGATGTTTTAGATGTTCTTATTGCATCTGCTGTTGCTCAAAGTCAAACTTTTGCTTTTGATTCTGCTGATGAATATCTTACTCTTGAGAAATTGGATGAAATGGTAACTGCCATTGAAAAATATGGAACTAAGGTTATTGCTATTGCTGGTTCTACTTGTGCTTCTGACCTTCGTAAATTGAATTATAACGAAGATAAGAATCAACCTATCAATATAAAGGATTTTGGTGTTGATGAAGTTATTAAAGTACCTGCGTTTACTTATACGCATTCGATTTCACAAACTGTTTTGGATGCCGATAAATTGATTTTGGTTGCTCTTAGTGATTCTGAAGGTGGAAGACCTGTGGATTTTGTGCGACGTAAAGTTGCTGATATTTTTGCTGGTGGAGATGATAAGGAAAGGATTATCGTTCCTAGTGGCCCTCGTCTTCAGGTTAGCTCTAATCCTAAATGGGCATATGAAATTGCGGTTATGGAACAATATGGTGTTGTTCAGCCTAATCCGTATGCTGTTGCTGTCTTTAAGAGAGCAAGTTCTTATAGTTAATAAGAACTTTAAATACGATGGGGAAGAAATCTTCCCCATCCCAAAATTTAAATAAAGGACAGTATGATAAGACCAATAAAATCAAAAGATAAATTAAAATTTCTTCATTATTGTCAAAAAAAAGATGAATATGATGATTTTTATATCATCAAAGATAATGTTCGTTTTTTATTAAATAATTTTAAAAATGCGAAATTATGTTTTAATGAAGCTGTAAAAAGAGGAAATAAAATATTTATTTCTGAAGAAAATAATGAAATTATTGGTGTTATTTTAGTTTTTAATTATAAAGATACTTTCTCAAAACAATATTTACATATTTTATCTGATAACGATAAAATAACAAAAAATTTATTAAAATATTTATTTTGGAATCTTGATTTAGATTTATATATTAAAGTAAAATCAAATAATCCTTTAACCAAAATATTAAATAGAAATTATTTTGAAAAAATTAGTAATGAAAATAATGAAGAATTGTATTTACACAAAAAATTTATAAAAAGGGTACAAAAATATGGCTACAGTAACAACAAGTAGTATTATCACAAATATCAGAGGATTAATCAAAGATTTACAAAGAACTGATGGAAGAAACTTTTTTAAATATGATTCAGATAGTTCTTTTAAATTAAGTGAAGATAAAATTAGCTCAACTGGAATGAAAGTTTATAAAAATGGAACTGAATTAACTACTGGCTGGACTTATAATTCAACAACTAATAAGGTATCAATTTCTTCTTCATTAGTAAAAAATGATATTATAATTGTAACCTTTAATTATTATGCTAAATATTCTGATACTGAAATACAAAGCTATATTAAATCAAATCTTTTAAGATTTACACAAAAGAAATATAAGAAAACTTTTTATATGAACGATTCAAATGAAGTTGTAACATTAGATGGAATTAATCCTACAGTTGAAGAAGGTAATATTATATCTTTAATTACAGCAGTTGATATTGACCCACAAAATGTAAGTATTAATTTACCAGATTTAAAACTTACAGCAAAAGAATCTAAAAGTAAAAGCGAACAAATAGATGATATATTTTCAAATTGGCTTCGTACTTTTGGAAGTGTTGATTGGTTGGAGGAAAAATCATGAGTTTTAAAACTAATGTAGATTTTCCACGAAATCCAGTACAAGGCAATTCATTAGAAATTGTTTTAACAGTAGATGCTCTTTTAACTGATTATAAATGTCGATGTGAAATTATAGATGATTCTGGAAGTTCAGTACAATATGCCACAACTAATGCTGGTGGAACATCTGGTGATGTAACTATTGCGGTTGGTGCATCATCTTCTACTATCACTATTGTTGTTGCTAAAGATGATACAGATAGTTTTGAAGAAGATTGTGAGATTGAAGTTGAAATAGAAAGTGCAAACGGAGTTGGTACAAGAATATTTAAACAATCTTTTAAATTAAAAGAAGGTCTTATAACATGGACTTCACCCTCTTAATAAATTATTTTAAGGACTTTTTATGGACAGAAACTTCGATACTAATATTATTGATACTGCTTTTGCTGATTACGCTGAAACAGTTTGGGCGTATGTAACAAAGACTAATACTAAGGGTGCAAATTATGACCCTTATAGAAATACAGGATATTCTCAATCATTAGAATCTCCTTATCCAGTAAAAGCCATTGTGTCAAATAGTATTCCCTGGTCTTTACAAAAACAAGATATTGGTGAGTTTACTTATGGTGCTATTTCTTTAGTTATAAAGAAAGCAGATATAAATGCTATTAAATTTGCAGAAAAAATAGAATTTAATTCCGAAGAATATACTCCTTATTCAAGTGCATTAGGGAATAAGGTTCAAATTTCACGATTATCACAAAAATTTTATAAAGTGATTATTTTTCTTAAAGGCAATGATTCTAAAAAGAATCAATATTAATTATGACAATAGGTAGAATAAATATAAAAGACGAAGGTGGAGATTTTGTTGCAAAGCAATTTGTGTATCTTAAAGAACTTTCGGAAAAAGATACAAAAAGATTAGCTGAAGTAACACAAGATGTTATTAAAACAACTATTCAAAATGTTGCTGATAAACCATCAGGAAATTTAGCTTCTGGTTTTTTTGCTGAAAAAATTACTAATGGTTATGGAGTTGGAGATATAGACCAATTAAATATTCATCTCCCCTACTGGCGACATGTAAATTATGGTTCACAAGGAATAGGAGCAAACTGGAATCATTATTTACCTAAAGGAAGATGGGTTGATGGAAGATGGCTAAAAGATAGTTCTGGATTTTCTGGAATTAAACCAAACTCACCAATTCAGCCATTAAATTATATTGAAAAAACAATTGCTCAAATTGAAACAATTGTTCAAACAGTTTTAAACGAGAATAAATAATGTCAAACTGGAGATTATATAGAAACTTAGAAAACAGTTTAAAGGATTTTTTAGAATCTAAAATTTCTGAAGATTCTTTAACTGGTGATAATGGAAATGCTGTTGAAGTCCATGTTGGAAGAGAAAATAGCGATACATGGGAATTACCAGCAATTTCAATTTATATGGATTCTGAAACTTTAACTCGATTTGAGATTGGTAGTAATTTAAGACAAAATCAACAATTAATTATTCTTGATATTTATGCCAATAATGAAGGTGAAAGATTAGATTTAGCAAAATGGTTAGTTGATACAATAAATGATGGTTGGACTTATTATACTTATTCTTATAATGTTAGTAATCCAGAAGCACCAACAAAAGTTGCTGGTGGATTAGTAAATGTAAATTTTAATTCAAACAATCGAGTTACTTTAATACAAAATGTTTCAGTATTAGATGCACATAGGCATCGGGTTTCGATTACAGTTTGGATTGCAGGTACATAAGGAGAAAAAAATGGAAACAGTAGATTGGCGAATGATTAGTGTTATATTCAGCGTTTTTCATTTTGTTTTTATGGCTGTTGTTTTTTCGATAATAAAATTTAACGATTTGGCTCATCTCGATAAAGAAGTTAAATTATTATCTCAACAACAAAGAGATTATGAACAAAAACAAGATAGCAAACATACAGCAAATTTAGAAGCAATTAATAAATTAGCTGTAGCTGTTGGAACATTAACAGGTAGATGTAATGCTGTTCAAGAAATTAAAGCTGAATTAAAGAAATAAATGTATGGTTGTATATTTAATATTCATTATAAAATTAATAATGAATTTAGAAAGATAAATGATTTTGTAAATAGTATCAATGATTATAATAAGTAAAAACTTAATAAATTTGGAGGATAACTATTATGGCTCAAGCAATTAGACATGCGAGTGCAGTAAAACCCAGGTCGATTCCTGTTAATGCCGATGTATCACCTGCGGATTGGAATAGAGTTACAACTTTTAATCCAGCTTTAAGTCAACCAAAGGAAGCTGTATATGAAGTTGGCAGATTAGCTAAAATGGCTTTTGATAAAGGTATATTTGAAACAACTTTATCTATTAATCAGTTAGAATATGGTCAAATTGATTCCTTTCTTCAATTGGCTGGATTATCTGCTACACCTGCATCTGGAGTAGCTTTAACTGATTTTGATGATGCAAGAACAGATTTTTATTTACCAGGAAAAGATGAGTATGCTGGTAGTATTGAACAAACACTTTGGTTACAAAAATTATCTGTTGATTCGATTGGTTTAAATATCAATGCCGAACAAAGACTTGAAAGAACATTTCAATTGAGTGGCGAGTATGCCAAAATGATAAAAGAAGCCAACAAATATTTAATTTTTGTTGAGGATGATGCACCTTCTGGAACATCTGGTTCATATGTAATTGATTTAAGCGACCCTGCACCTGTTGTAGACCCTAATAATGCTGGTGTTTATATTTTACAGCTTTATCGTATTCGTAGTGGTGTTGCAACTGAATTAACTGTTACAACGGATTATACTTATAGTAATGTAACTAAGGAATTAACAATTCTTTCTGGTTTAACAAGCGATAATTATCGTATTTGGTATTCGGCTGGTTCTTATGGAACTGCTGGCGACCCAACATCGTTAAATGATGCTGATGATTATTATCTTGGTGCTGAAAATGTAACAGTGCAAATTGATGATGGAACACATTCTGCTGTTACTTTGACTAAATTAACAGCACTTTCTATTACAGCAACTCTTAATAGAATTGAAGAAGCTGTTATTGGTGATGATGAAAAAGTTTTAAAAGATGTTGAAAGTTATGATGTTGCATTGTCATTAGATGGATATGTTAAAAATTCATCTATTATTGAAGCACTTATGGGTCAAGCTGGACAATCTTATGGAATAATTGATTATACTGATTTGTCAACTGTTACCGTAACAATTAAAATATATGAAACAAAAACAAAATCTACATTCTTAATTGGATATAAAATAACTGGATTAGAATTCAATGATTCAAGTCAAACATACAACGCTAATGAATTTGCAACGAATCCTATTACTTTAAATTCTGATAATTTAGTTATATCTGACGACGAATCTGATATTTAAAAAATAAACGTATCGCTTGAGGGGAGTAGAAGTAAAATCCTACTCTCCTCTTTGCCCAAAAGAAAAAGTGAGGTAAGGTTTATGTATTCTATTACAGAAAACACATTAAAATCTATACTACAAAGACGATTTGGTTCTTTTGTTGGAATTTTATGTGAAAGAATTGAAAATTTAGAAAAAGAAAATATTTCCAAAGATGTTTTAGTGCGTCTAATTAAACAAGAAGTAAAAAAAGATGCATATAACACAATGAGAAATATTGAAGAACAAATTTCTTCATTTACTGACGGTGTAAAAATTAATGTTAATTTACAGAAGCCTACTTCTTCTAAGTAAGAGATAGGCTATTTTTATTTAAAAAAGTGAGGTTATTATGAGTGAAAAACAAGTTAATTTTAAAGAGTTGATGGATGCATTTGATTTTAATATTTCTGATAAAGAATTAATTCAAGATAACAAATTACATTTTATTGTTACTGAACAATTATATAGAGTAAGAATGCCTGTTCAAAAAGAATTAGTTGAATCAAGAGATATTTATCATTCTGCAAAGATAAAATTATTACAAAAAGGAAATGTCTTAACTGAAGAGCAATTAAGAGAGGTTTTAAAAAAGAATAATATTGATATTGAAAAATTTGAAGCTGATTTAAAGGATTTAGATTCTGATTTAATTCAAAAAAGTATTTCTTTAGCACATAAAAGAGATACCGAAGTAACCACAATTACAAATTTGAAAAAAGAAATAAAAGAAGTACAAGATAAACGATATAAAATTGCTGAAAAAATAGCCGAACATTTATCAAGTTCTTTAGAGAACATGTCTAAAGATAAACAATATGAATATTTAGCATCAGTTTGTACGGAAAAATATATAAAGGAAGAAGATAAAGGAAAATGGATTAAAGTTTGGAATGATATAAATGAATATGGTAATGATGATACAAATTTACCATACATTGCTTTAGGACATTTAACAAGATTAATTTTAACTACTTAAAATGACAAACATAGATAAAAAATTAAGAACTCTTGCAAAATCTTCATATTGGCAAAACTTATATCATTCTTCTCAAAATAATTCTGGAATTAATTTGTTTGAGAATATTAATGATTTTAGTTCTTTGCAAATACGATTTATTTATTGGCTTTCAATATATGCTAAACTATATGAAGATTTAGATACATTTGCTGATAATCTATTAACAACAAATGTCATTAATGATTTTGAAAGAACAGATGCATATTTAATTTATAAACATCATCATTTACAACATCAATGGAAAGAGTATCGTAGGCAAGAAAAAGATTTAAAAAATAAAACAAAAAAACAATCTAGTGGAAATTTTATTCCAATAGAAGTTGATTTAAGGAGTGAATAATATCAATGGCTGATTCAACCAGTAGAAAAGTTATCGAGTATGTTTCTAATATTGCTCCAGCATTAAGAGGAATACAAACACTCGAAGCTTTAAATAAAAAATTAATTAGTTCTTTTGGTAAAGATGCTCCAAGAGCAGTTCAAGACCTCGGAAGAAGTATTGATAAAATAAAAACAAAAAATATTATTGATGAAAAAGGAATAGCAAAATCAATACCTGTCATAGACCAAGTTGGAAGAAGTTTTCAAACTGCTGATGGAAAAGCCATGACATTTACTCAAACATCCAAACTTTTAAAGGATGGAACAGTCAGTACAACTAATTCTTTGGGTAAAATGGATAAAAATGCTGTTTCTCTTGGACAAAATATGGCAAGATTAGCTAAGAGAGCTTTATTAACTATTCCTATTTGGTTTGCTTTAAGAACAGTTATGTCAAGTGTTTCAAAAACAATAACAGAAGGAATAAAAACAATTGCAGACCAAGATAGAGCTTTACAAAAAGCTAAACGAAATATTCAAGGAACAACATCTGTTGTATCTGCAAATTTTAAAACACTTGCAACAGAATCACGAAAATTATCTTTACAAACTGGAGAAACAGTAGAAACTGTAGTTAATGCTTTTCAAAAATTTGCAACAGTTGGTTTTGATTTTAAAACATCTATGGCTGGTGCAAATGGAGCAGTTAAATTAGCAGTTCTTTTATTTGGAGATGCAGAAGAAACTGCAAATGCTTTTGCACGAAGTATGAGGGTTTTGGTTGATACTAGTGCAGGTGCTAAAGATGCTGGTACACAAATTGCTGAAGCTATGGCACAAACAGCAGAATTATGGAAAACAAACGCATTTGAAATAGATGAATTTACTCAATCATTAGAAAAATTTTCACCTACAGCCAAAGTTATGAATTTGACAACACAGCAAACTATTGCGTTGTTATCATCCTTAGGTACTGCTGGTTTAAGAGGTAGTAGAGCAGGTACATTATTAAGAACTTCTTTTACAAAAATTATTTCACAAACTGATAAATTAGCTACAAGTTTAGGTGTTAGAGTAAATCCAGAACTAGATACTACATTTGATGTTTTTATGAAAACATTAAATGCTATGGAAATGACAAGAGATTCGGCTGGAAAAGTTTCTCCAGCCTTTGAAAGAGTTGTTAAATCTATTGTTGGATTACGTTCAGCCGATGCTATTAAAGGACTAATTGCCTTAAGAAAAGAACTTATTAAAAATTTAAGTGTTGTACCAGATTTAAGAAATTTTAATCAAGAATTTGAAAAAGTCAATAGTCAAATTTTTGCATTAGAAAAACAAATGCATAATGCAAATAGAGAAATAGGAAGAGCCTTAGTTACTGGTATTGTTGGCGGTGAGGATTTTCGTGATTCATTAGAAGACATTGTTAATGCATTACGAACCATTCAAAAAGGTGCTGAAAAAACTGGTATAAGTCTTAAAAATCTGTTTGACCCACGAGCTATATTTGGTTTTAAAGGTGTTGGTGGTATTATTAGAGATTTAATTGCAAAAAATATTAAAGAAGGATTTGAAAAATCAAAAGATTCAGCAAATTTATTAGTAAATGATATTAATAATGCATTACGATATAAATTAGATAAAACAGCATTAACAGAACTTTTAACAGATTTTCGTGCAAAATTAAAATTAAATAATATCCAAATTAGTGATTCTGCTATAGCACAACTTGAAGGTACTATTCGTAAACAGTTACAAGAAGGATTTGAAAAACCAATAACAATTGATGAAAAAATATTCGAGTTTGAATCTGACCAAGCAATTTCTAAAAAAATCATTCAATCATTGCAACACGAATTTCAATCAAGAGGAGCTTTAGAATCTCAAGCATTACAAATGGTTGATGCATTATCTAGTCAATTTAAGATTCAAGAAACTACATTAGATGTTTTAGATAGACAATTAAATATAGAACGTGCCTTATCTGAAGAAAAACGTCTTCAATCAAGATTAGGTTCTGATTCTATTAAACTATTTAGAATTGCACAAGAGCAAGGAATTGAAGTTGCTAGAAAAATTGGAGAAGTTTTATCAGGAAATACATCGTTTGATTTATTTGTTCAGCAGGGCGGTCAAGCATTAGATATATTTAAAAAACAATTTTCTGATATATTTGAACAGCAACAAGCATTGTCTTTCTTTCGTGGCGATGTTGTTCCTGGTGCAAAAGGTCTAGCAGGTGGAACTAGAATTCCGATAGCTGAAGAAGCAATTCGTCAACAAGTTAGCCCATTTAATGTTGAAGCTTTATTAAAAAAATCTCAAGCCTTAAGTGCATTTGAAAGAATAACAAAAACTCAAATAACTCAAGCTAATACAATTTCTAACACTTTTAATTTATCAGGGAAATTTGATGAAAAGGAAGTTATGGATGTTATAATAAAATCTTATGATAATCCTCAAGTTCAAAAGAAATTTGCAAATTTAGCTTTTGGTGATAATCAAACTAACAATCTTTAAGGAGAATTTATAAATGTCATTCGTTCCAAGTGCAAAAATTTATCAAACAAACGGAACAACGCTTGTTTATAATATAGGTCATATGATTAAGGTATATACTTCGGGATGGCCTGATGATGAAAATCCAGACCAAATTTCTTTAGAAAATTTAAGAAGTCAAGGAAAAATTATTATTCCTGGTGGTAATAAATCATCAGAAATTATTATTGGTGGAAGACTAACTGCTGATAATTATGAAGGATTAATGACAGCTTTTGAAGCTTTAAAATCAGCTATACAAGTTAATACAAATTATTATTTAAAAATAGATACATCAAGCACAACAACAGATGATTTAAAAGTTGCTAGAGAAAAGAAAATAGAAATTGCGAATACAAATTATAGAACGTGGCTATATTATAGAATACCATTTTCTACAAAATCTTGGAGTTAATTAAAGGAGATTAATTATGAGTACAGCTTTAACAATATATGCTAATACAGGTGATTCAGACGTTGAATTAGGAACATCGGGTGCTGAATGGACTGAAATTGATATTATTAATGATAGACTTATTTTTAGTGCAGGTTCGGATAATGTTGCTGATGGAGAAGTTTCCCCATCAGATACTCAATTAAATAGTGCTGGTATTGTTTTAACTGGTTCAGAAATAACAGTTGATAAATATTTTTTAGATGATACCAGTGAGAATGAATTAAAAGAAATTGAGAATATGGGTTCTGATAATAAAAGATATGTTTTAGCTTTTTCATTTGATGGAGCAACTGCATCAGAACCAGTTCTTGAAGTTTGGGATGATTCTGATATGGATTCTATTGAGTTAGTTTGTTTAGGAGAAGGAACAGCATCAAGTTCTTGGTTTAGAGGAATTACTACTACAAGTGCATTACCTGGAGTTGCTTGGTCTGGAAGTCGATTAGCAGGTTCTTCTGATGGCTATTTTCTTTGGTTAAACGATGAAAACGGTGCATTAAGTGTTGCTGATGTACTTTATTGTCAATTAAAGATTGTGATTCCAGCAACGCAAACCGAGGCTGGAGCTAACACTCCAGTTATCGCAATTAAATATGCCACAACATGAAATTAGGAAGGACAACCATGAATAATAATTCTACAGATAAAACTTGGGATTTTTGGTATAACGATGAAGATGATAAGATGTATGTTTTATATGAAACAATAGAAAAAAATATTTCTGTTTTAAGATTAGTAGAAAAGGAAATTTTAGAATGACGCAAATAAAAAGCTACAACTTTTCAGAACATGAAATTTCATTTATTTTAACAGACACTTCAAGTGGCTATTATCTTTGGATTGGATTTAAATCAGATGGTTCTAATTGTGCATTAAAAAAAGTTTCTGCACACGACCCATTACAAACATATTTTGATGTTGATATTGCTGTTGATGAAATTATTAAAGGAAGAATTCTATCTTCATCTATTTATTTAGCTGTCAGTGATAATGAATTAATCGGACAAAGTTATTTAATAGGAAATCCATTAAATACTCCAACAGATTTTGAAATACCAGATGGAATTGTAGAAGTTCCAGTTGATTTAGTAGTTAAAGGTTCATATGTATATTTTTTATTACCAGGAAGTATTAGCGGTCAAAATGCAAAAATTTGTATTTTTTCTACCTCTGGTACATTTTCTGAAACAATAGATTTAACAGGCATAACAAATGCATCAGCTTTAACAATTGACGATAATGATGATTTATGGGTAGTTAATTATCAAGACCCTGTAACACTAACTAGAATTTATGATGATGGTGGATGGCAAATCGCTACTACCGAACTTTAAGGAGAAAGTAACATGGAAAAAAATTTATTTAAATTAGATTATAATATCGTATTAACTAGAATTAATAAATATACTGGAAAAATTATTGATGTTGAAAAAATTCATAATACCGTTGTTAATAATGGTTTGAATTTAGTTCGTGATTTTTTGGGAGATGTTTCGGTTAATGCTCCTAAATATATCGCTATTGGAACTGATGATACTTCCGCAACCACTTCTGATACAGCTTTAGGTGTAGAAGTTACGAGAGAATTAGCCTCAATTGATGTTGAAACTGATTATGAAGTAGAATTTTCTAAAACATTTGAATTTGGTTCTGGTGAAAGTTATGGAATTAATGAGGTTGGACTTTTTGATAATGCTGTTGAATCTGGTTCAACAATGTTTAACCATGCTATTGCTGGAAGTACGAAGAACGTAGATAGTGATACAAATTTGACGGTTACTATCACCGTATCTGTAAGTCGAGCAGTATAAAACAGTTTATTATTAATCAGAATTGTAAAGTATAAATATACAATTCTATCACTATTTAAACTAAGGATAAATTTTTATGTGGCTTTCCGATTGGTCTAAACGCACCAAAATAACTATAGATAATACAAATATAGATAGTAATCTTACTCATTTTCCTATTCCTATCTTTTTAGGAACTTCTGTAGGTCAAAGTTCTCAAGATATGAGTAGGATTTTTGATGAAGTTGGAGCTAATTCTAAAAAAATAGCTGTAACAAAAGATGATGGTGAAACTCAACTTTATGTTGAAATAGAAGAATGGGATGAAGCTGGAGAAACAGCAGTTCTTTGGGTATCAAAATCTGATTGGACAATTTCTTCTTCTACTACAACTGATTTATATATTTATTACGATAATACTAGCGATGATAACACTACTTATGTTGCTGATGTTGGTTCAAGAACAGAAGTATGGGATTCTAATTTTGCTATGGTTCA
>Ga0210003_1002240_pt1 | contig 16500 bp, 25 predicted proteins | sample LantaG_FD_182804 | JGI IMG/M metagenome (GOLD analysis project Ga0210003, IMG submission 182804) | Deep subsurface microbial communities from Baltic Sea to uncover new lineages of life (NeLLi) - Landsort_02402 metaG (SPAdes) (version 2) | ecosystem: Environmental > Aquatic > Marine > Oceanic >...
CGTACCCCAATGGCAGAGGGAGTGGACTTAAAATCCATAAAGTGTCAGTTCGAGTCTGACCGAGGCTACTAAAAATCAACAGTTTCTTGACTTTACAAGAAAAAAGACTATATTATGTATGAATGCATAATAGAAATTTTGAGGTTTTTATGACAAGAATAAATAGCGGAATCGACCCAGAAGAGCTTTGCGATCAACATCTTGTTGCAGAATATAGGGAAATTGGAAGAATTGGGGTTTTGTTACAAGAACGTATCGAAAAAGGCGTTGATGTGCTTAAAAATAAACCAAAAGAGTTCACGCTTGGAACAGGGCACATGTTATTTTATATAGATAAAGGGATTTATCTTAAGAATCGTTTTTTTCAGTTAAAAAAAGAGATGTTAAAAAGAGGATTTTCGGCTAACTTAGAATGGAGAAATCACTTTGATAATTTTCCAGAGTTCAATAATGATTGGTCACCAACTATAACTGTGAGAGAAATATTATTAAAGAGAATTACTGAAAGAATGCCTAAAAATCCGCAATTTTCCAAGATGGCTCTGTAGCCCAATGGCAGAGGCGCATGTCTCAAAAACATGTTGTTTTCGGTTCAAATCCGAACAGAGCTACCAAAAATGCGTTCGTAGCCCAATGGCAGAGGCGTTTGTTTTAGGAACAAAATGTTGGGGGTTCGAGTCCCTCCGGACGTACCAAAACAATAAAGAGGATATGTAAAAGATTGTAAATACAAACAAGAAGTTAGTTAAGGAGTTGAGAGATGATTAAAATAAATAGGGTGTGGTCAATGCCGTCTATTTGGACATTTGGGATGAAACCAATCAGAAAATTGTTTTCTGAGTATAGTGTTGGAATTGGCGCAAACCGTGGCTTTGAAATAGAAGAAATTTTGCTTATTTGTCATGGTGCTTGCCATAATGACACCATTATTACGGTAGATCGGAAGAAATAAAATGATAGAAACAAATATCTTGGATGGAATTTGAAAAAGGAGGTCAAAATGAATAAAAAATGTTATATTTGTAACTATCCAATTGCAGGATATTCTGCAAAAGTTATTACTTCGTCTAAACATGAATTTACAATGTGTGGAATTTGTTACGAAAAAATAATTAAGCCATGTTTAAAAACGAAAGAGAAAGTATTAACTCACGAAAACATTACACAAGATTATCCATTATTTTAATTTGATTTGGAGAAGTAGCCCAATGGCAGAGGCACTAAAAAAAGAGCTTGTAATAAAGTTCTATTCAGCAATTAAAAAAGCACTATTAATGCAGTACAGTGTGGGTTCGAATCCCACCTTCTCCTCTAATTCATTTGGAAATCGAAGGTCTACTTTAATTAGTAGCAAGAGGTCAGAACTCTTATCTTTTGCCAAAAAGTGTGTATAATTGTCATAAAAGAATTGGATATAATATGGAAAATAAAACAGGCATTTATGTAAATGACGGTGGAAGAGTCAAAGAAGTTTTTGTAGATGTGGAAGAAGCTGAAAAAATGTATCGAGAGAACCATCTTAATGTTTACCCACAATATTTCTTTAAAAAGATGCAAAAATTAAGAAAATGGCAAAATGCAATTGGTGAACAAATTGCTAAACAATTTCAAATTAATTCAGTAGTTGATTTTGGTTGTGCTGCAGGATATTATTTAGAAGGATTTTATCTGGAAAATGCTACCGTTTATGGAATTGAATATTCATATGAAAGTGTCAAAGAGTATATTCCAGAAAACATGAAAAATTTTATTTTTGGTGGAGATGTTGGAGACAAGCACATATTGCCACTGAAATATCAAATGTCATTTTCGGTTAAGGTTGCAGAGCATATTTTGCCAGAAAAGAGTGAACAATTTGTAGACAATTTAGTTAGGAACTCGTCACAATATATTTTATTTTCAGCGGCAGAAAATACTGGAGGAACTGGACACATTAATGTAAAAAAATTTGATTATTGGGTTTCTTTATTTAAAAATTTAGGCGTTTCTTTCTCTTCAGATGACACAAAAAAATTATCAAATATATATTCAACTATTCCGTTTCGTAGTAAATATATTAATTTTCTTAAAAGACAAGTGAAAATGTTTCGACATGATTAATAAAATAGATTTGCACGGCATTAAACATCAAGACGTAGCGAAACATCTTGATATGGCATTTTATTCTAAAACATTTCCTTTAGAGGTAGTAACTGGTAAATCATTACAAATGAGGCAATGTGTTTTAGAGATATTAAATGAATATGGACTTAAATACCTTGAATTGCGAGAAGGATCAATTATAGTAACTGAATAACGACAATATTTAAAGGGTAAAAAAATGGAAATCTTATCTGAAAACGGAAACGTTTTGCAAATTGAATTAACAGATGAAGAAGAAAGAATTTTTCTTAAACATGGATTAAGTGTTTTAGCAAAAGAAAAAGATATAAAAGTAAAAATAATTGATAGAGAAAAATTGGAGGCATTAGGTTTTGAACAAGATATAAAGACCTATGAGCTTTCTGATGCAGAGATAGAAGAATTAATAAACATTAGCATTAATGATATTTTGCTCAGGTATATTGAGAAAATTGAAGAGAACAAGACTTTAGACGAGGAGAGGTGACTGAGTGGTCGAAGGTGAACGACTGGAAATCGTTTGATGCTTCAAAAAAGCATCCGAGGGTTCGAATCCCTCCCTCTCCGCCACTTTAAGGTGATATTATGGACACGAATAAAAGTAAGTATACTAAAAAAGATTTACGAGATGTGAGAAAAGAACTTGATCCAAATTTGTCTCCTAAACAGGCAAGAAAAGAAAATCGTGAATGGAGAAAGAAAATTAGTAGAAGAACAAGACGCCTTGAAAAAAGTGAGTTACAAAAAATAATTAAAAATGATGAGTTAGATAATGCTCAAGACTTTTGGAGAAAATAATGTGTCAAGACATTGATGATTTTGAAGAATATGCTTTAAAAAATTATCCTAAACTTTTTCAAGATATTTTACCTGTAAACGAAAAAGATCGTTGGGGGTGTTGTATTGATAATGGTTGGGTTGGGTTGCTTAAAAAAACTTGCGAATTATTAAAAGATTTTCCAATTGTATTTTCAAGTGTTAAGCAAAAATATGCTGCTCTTACTATATACTGGGATTTTTTAGAAGAAGCAACAGAAAATGAAAAAATGAATTTAAGAGAAAAAATAAATCAAATTATCTTAGACGCAGAGGAACAATCAACGCATACTTGTGAACTTTGTGGGAAAGATGGAAAAATTGTAAAACATGATGGATATTATGAAATTGTTTGTGAATCGCACAAAGAAGAAGAAGCGCATTATGTAAACATTGAAAGATCAAATTACTACCTAGAAAACAATATAAATGTAAAATTTTTTAGTGAAGTGGAAGAATGACAGAGGCTGGTAATGTGCCTGTTTCGAAAACAGAGACTCACCTTAATTGGTGACAATGGTTCAAATCCATTTTCTTCCGCCAAATAAAAATAAAAAAGGAAAAGACAATGGGTAATGCATTAGAACAAATACAAGCAAAGATTATAAAGGATGTTTCAGAAGGAACTCTTTTAGTTGTCACTGTTGGCAACGAAAGCGTTCCTGCTACAAAAGGTGATATGGAAAAAGTATCTGAAAAATTAAAGGAGGTTTTAGAAGATATCAAAGGAGTACGTGTATTAGTAGTTCCGCACCTAATAAAAATTGATAATATTCCATTAAAAACATTAAGAAATATTGAAAGTCAAATTATTTCGTCATGGGAGGATCACGAAAATCCCATAATTGACGGAATAACAATTGATGGATTACTAGGAGATGATTAATGATTTATAAAATTAATAAATATCGAGATGATGAAGGAAAAGTTATTGAAGAGTGCTATCAACTAAATAATGATCAAGAGGTTAACAAGCCACAATATATTGGAGTATGTCAAGCTGGAACCCCTATTGGTGTTTTACAAATTCGGGTTAATTTTCCAGAAGAATATAGTTTAGAAAAGTGCTTTGAGAAATTTGAAGAGGAAGCTGAAAAAGAATTAGAAAAAATGGCTAAAGAATTTAATGAACCACCTTTGTTCGTTCCAAAAACAGATGGAGGAATTATATTGCCATGATGAATTAGGGAGATTTAAAAATGAGTTTTTTTGATGGGAAATATACATCTTTTAATGAGTGGAATTGGAGTCTTTATGAAAATAACGAAAAGACTGATATAGATAAATTTTTAATCCACTATGCCTCAAAAAGTAATACAGAATTTTATATTGGAACGGATAGCCAGAACTATTCTCGTAAAGATAAAAAATTTTGTCACTTTTCAACTGTTATTGTTGCATGCGATAGAGGACATGGTGCCAATGCTATTTTTCATAGAGAAAAAACTGAATTTGTTCCAAATATTCACCAAAGACTTCTGACAGAAGCGATGATGTCTCTTGAAGCGGCATGGTATGTAACTAAAATTATAGGTGGTGACAAACATGTTATTTGTATTCATCTTGACGTAAATGACAATGTTAAATTTAAATCGTCAGCGTATAAAGATGAATTAGTTGGCTTAGTTTCAGGACAAGGCTTCTTTGTTGAACATAAGCCAAATTCTTGGGCTGCATCAACAATTGCGGATTCAAAATGTTAATGACGAACAAGTTAAAATTTTTTAAGAACCTCTTGAAAAACTTAAAAATTCAGTTATAATAGCAATAACAAGAAAGAAAAAGTATTTGTCAGAATAAAGATTGGATTCAGCAAAAAAATAAAAAATTAAGAAAAATAGGAATAGTCATAGTACTACTTAGACTTTAAAAAAATAGTAGCGAGTTTATTTGTTCTCGTAAAAAGACAAATAAACCAATCTGTTTCTGGACAATCATAATTTAGGATAAAGACTAGTTACAGCAAATAATAAAATTTTTTTGGTAAAAAAATAAAAACCTAGTCTGTTCCCGTATTTTATTAGATAAAAAGTTAGTTACAGCAAACAATTTTTTAATTCTCTACACAAGAAAAGAAAAAAGCTAACTTGTTCTGATAATTTGTTCAGCCCACAGCTGTTCTGTTTATCAGATAGCTGTGGGTTTTTTCATTTAACAAACAAAAGGAGATGATGCTATGAGAGGAAATAACGGAGACTTTTTGTACGACAGCACTGGGAATTCTGCATTAGAGTTTTTTTCAAAAGCTGGATCTTTGTTTGTTGACAAGAAGAGTTTTTATGGTGAAGAATCATCTGCATTAGAACTTTTCAAGCCTGCATTCTCAGACGATAATGTACGTGGAATGAAGCTTGCTTTTTGGCTTCGCGACTGTCGTGGTGGAGCAGGAAATAGAAGTGGTTTCAGGGCGATTGTAAGTTGGTTGTCAGGTAGATATCCTGAGTGGGTTATTGCTAATTTGAATTTAATTCCAAAGACAGGAAGATGGGATGACCTTATTGCGTGTGTAGACACACCATGTGAGTCTTTTGCAATGAAGTTATGGGCTGATGCAATTTTACAGAAGGATGGATTGGCATGTAAGTGGGCTCCAAGAGAAAAGAACAATAAAGTGGTTTATTCAAAGCTTAGAAAGCTTGCGAAGATGTCTCCTAAAGATTTCCGCAAGCATCTTGCAGATAACACAAGTGTTATTGAAACAAACATGTGTTCTGGTGAATGGTATGAAATTGACTATAATACTGTTCCGTCTGTTGCAATGGCTCGTTCTGCAAAAGCATTTTTAAAGCACGATGCCGCTAGGTTTGATAGCTGGAAGAATTCTTTAGAAAATCCAGAGTCAACAAATAAAGTTAATGCATCAGTTTTGTTTCCTCATGATGTACTTCGTACATTATTTTCTGAAATTGGAGAACAGCGTTATTTTAGAGGACGAAACAATTTCGCTGATAGCAAATTAGCAAACGCACAATTTGAAGCTCTTCCAAATTATATGGAAGGATTAAATATGAGAATTATGTCAATTTGTGATTTTTCAGGATCAATGTGTACACAAATTAGTGGATCTATTAGAGCTATCGACGTTTCTTTAGGACTTGGTCTTTATTGCTCAGATCGGGTTGGAAAGGAGAATCCATTTTACAGAATGTTTATTCCTTTTTCTGATTCTAGTAAGCTTATTAGCTGGCAAAAAGACACATTTAGTATCGCTGCACAAAAAGTCAATGATGGATGGTGTGGCTCAACTAATATCCAAAAGGCACTTGATCAAATCTTGGATTCGGCTAAGATGTTTGGTGCAACAAATGAACAAATTCCAAATTGTTTATTGATTCTTTCAGACATGCAATTTAATGAAGGGTCTCGTCACGCAAGTGAGACTGTAATTGAATCTTGTATGAAGAAGTGGGAAAAAGAAGGCTATACTCGTCCACGTATTGTTTATTGGAATCTTGCTGGCTACAAAGGAAGCACTGATACATTTAACAGAAATGATGTAGCATTAGTAAGTGGATTTAGTCCATCCTTATTAAAGGCTATTCTTGGTGGTGAAGATTTTAGTCCAATGACAATCTTAGAAAGAGCTATTGCTAAGTACGAAATTGTGGAACCATCAGAAACTCTTTTGGAATCACTTTTAAACTAATTAATTAATACTAACACAAAAAATACCTAGAGTGATTAAATTTTAATTGCTCTAGGTATTTTTTATCTTTTTTGAGAATTATTAATTAAAGGGAATGAATTCTCTTAAATTAATAAAAATAGGTAGCGAAATGACATCAACCGAAATACTTTTAGCAACAGCAGCTTTAGAAGTTATTAAATCATTAATAAATTTAATAACGAGTAAAATTAATACTATTGATGGTTCTAACATTGAAGCGATGGAGCAGGTTCTTGCCAGTATGAAAGACGCTATTGAGCTAGAGAAAAAAATTCAGGAGGCTCAAAATGAAATTGATCACGAAGAAATCAATGTTGATGACTGGAATAGCAATAGCAATATTGATAACTAATTTTGGATGTATTTCCCATTCATTTTATTATCAAAAATATCCAATTATTCAAAAACCGAATAGACCTTTTGTTGAGGTGGAATATGACGTGGAAGACGTAAAATCTCTTATGAAATATGCAAAGCAACTTGAAAAGTCAATCGATTTGTATAATAGTTATGCAGTCCAACAGAATAAAAAGTTGGAGGAGAAATTATCAAACAAAAAGAGATAGGAGAGCTATATGCAGCCATTAGTAAAGGTAAAATTACTCGATAAAGAGGCAAAAATTCCAACTTATGCAACAGATGGAGATGCAGGTGCTGACATTTATTCTTTGGAAGATATTACGCTATGGTCGGGAGAAAGAAAGCTAGTTCGAACTGGCATTGCAATTGAACTTCCGAAAGGATATGAGGCACAGATTCGACCTAGATCAGGTTTAGCCTTAAAAAATGGTGTTACAGTTTTAAATACTCCCGGAACGATTGACCAGTTATATCGTGGTGAAGTAAAAGTAATTCTTTATAATACTGGCTCAACTGATGCGCCATCAGTTGATTTACCAGCTGGGTCAAAAATTGCGCAAATGGTTATTAAACCAGTTGAACAAGCTATTTTTTCTGAAGCAAAAAGGCTTTCAAGTACTAGTAGGGGAGAAAATGGATTTGGGTCAACAGGAAAATAGGAATAAACATTATGGGTTGTGGATGTAACAAAAAGAAATTGATTTTTCAAAAACGACTTCAAGAAAAAAAAGAAGAGATAGAAGAAGAGAATTTAACTCCTCGTCAAAAAAGAATTAAAGCTCGTCAAATACGGGTTCAAGCACGTAATGCAAGAATTCTGATGAGGAATGAACAAGAAAAGTTAAAGTCAAGTATTGAAAAAAATAGAAAAGATTAATGCATTCTGTATAATGTCTTAAAAAACAGGAGACTATTATGCCAGCAGGATGTGACTTTATTTGTGCAAATGAAAATTGCTCGCAACACAATAATGGTTTTGTAATTACAGCACCATGGCCAATGGGAAAAATTAGTTTAGTCATTAACTCTTCTCGTGTTAAAAATATTCCAGAATTTCGTGAAAAATTAATAAAAGAAAAAAATTCTGGTAGAAAATATGCCTGTATAACTTACCCAAATACGGACGACATTCCAATAGAACGTTATAGAGTTCAATACTGGAGTCATAATGCACAATGCATATGGCAATATGAAGTAATAAAGAATGATAATGAAACCATTCAAGAAGCCATTCAAAGGACAGAGACTATTCCTTTTAAATGTCCAAAGACTAATGGTCCACTTATGACATTTCAAGAAGTTTTAAGTGAAGGAATAGAATGTGCTTTTTGTGGTGAAAAATTAAAACAAAGTAGATGGTTTACTCAGGAGAAATAAAGTGAATGAAATTGAATTAAATGTGCAAAAGATACAGGACAAATTAAGTTCTATCGTGATTGTTGATGCAGAGAATAAGTTTCAAAAGCAAAATCTTGATAAGATTATAGAGTTAAGCAAAGAAATTAATGTTTCTTTAGCTGCTGATGAAGTGCTTAAATGGCTAATTAATAACGTTAATCAATTTATTGATAATAAAGAAAAAGTTTTTAGAATTGATTTTGTAATTGACGAAAGTAGCAATGAAGACATTGGTGAAATTAAAAAATTACAAGACCTTTATAGATCAATTCCAGAGGATGCAGACTTAGGTATTGATAACTTGTCTATAGATAATTTTGCCAATATAGAAAGTGAAATTTTAGATGATGTATCTGCATGTAGAAATATGTTAAATGATATAACTGAACAAATTCATAAACAAATAAACACTTCGTCAAAACTGAAGGATCTATTCAGTAAAATGATTTATTTTTACGAGATGGTTGGTATTAATAAAGGCACTCCATTAATTAAAAATTTAAAAGGCAGTGTAGAGATTGTAGAGTTTGAATATGAGGCGTTTTCTGTAGGAGTTCAGGTTTTAGGTGGTTTTGCAAATATTGACGAAGACATTTCTACTCCAACACAAAAAAGAGAAATTAAGAAATACACTATTCCAGAAGGGTTTTCAATTTTATTAGAGATTTCATTTGTAGATAAATCAAAAATAAGAAGTTTGTTTTAATTCTTTACTTTTCTTGGATGAAAAAAAATAGCGTCTTCATGGATTCTAACATACAGTTCGTTCACACTCGTAAGAATTTTGCAGAACTGTCTTGATTTTTACGATTATTGGGCTATAATAGAGTATAAAAATAAAGGAAATTAGTTATGAAATTCAATTGGAACATGCATATTATTAGACGTTGGGATAGGAGCTTCGGGCTTCTTACCTGCCCATATGCATGTTTTGATACAGCATGACATAAACATAATGCAGGTTTTGAAAAGCCCGATCTCAAAAGGATCGGGCTTTTTTATTTGATGGGGTCGTCCAAAGGATAGGGCAAAAGACTTCTAATCTTTTTATCAGGGTTCGAGCCCCTGCCCCATTACCATGAAGTTGCTCTTGTAGCTCAGTTGGATTAGAGCGCTCCGCTACGAACGGAGAGGCCGCAAGGTGTACGCAGGTTCGAATCCTGCCAAGAGTACCAAAGATTGACAGCCAATTTATATTTTTTAGAGTGATAGTGTTAATGGTAGCATAGGAGTCTCCAAAACTTTAGGTACTGGTTCAAATCCGGTTCACTCTGCCAAATATCCTACGTGGGCACCGGTTGTGCCAATCATCCTGATAAGGTGATGGGCAAGGTTCAACTCCTTGACGTAGGACCACGGAATTTTATGGCAGAATAGCTGAGTTGGTTCAAGCGTCCCCCTCATAAGGGGAAGTAGGTCGGTTCAATCCCGACTTCTGCCACCAGCAGGTTGTAGAACGTAATTGGTAGCGTACCAAACTGTGAATTTGGTGGGAGAAATCCCCTTGCCGGTTCGATCCCGGTCATCCTGCCCAAATAAATGGGGGCGTAGCCATTAGGAAAGGCATCGGCTTGTCACGCCGATAAAGCGAGTTCGAGTCTCGTCGCTCCCGCCAAACACGAGGGAATGGTGAAATGGATATCACGTCTCTCTCCTAAAGAGAAATTATAGGTTCGATCCCTATTTCCCTTGCCAAATAAAAGTTATCTGTATAATACAGATATCAAATATAGTATCTACATAGGTTTTAATCATGGAGAAGTGTTACATTGACGTACTTGAGTTTAATTCCCCCGCTATTTCTAAATTTTGTTTAGTTCCAAAAATTATTGGTTTTTCTGACAGATTATCAAGATATAAGAAACACAATAAATATCAATATCAGATGAAAAACCACAACCTGTCAAAAAGTATTTCAGACTGTTCTTGGAGTGAATTTCTAAGGCAACTGAAGTATAAATCAGAATGGAATGAACGAAATCTGATTCAAATAGATAAGTTTTTTCCTTCAAGCAAAACCTGCAACAAGTGTAAATTTGTTAATCAGGATTTGACACTGAAAGACAGGGAGTGGATTTGCCCTGTTTGTGAAACTAAACTAGACAGAGACACCAATGCTTCAAAAAATATATTGGAGCAAGGATTAATAATTTACAATTCTGGTTGTGGAATACAGTCGGAATCAAAACAAAAACGTGAGGAGGCGTTGCCGTTAGGCGAGCCGACGAATCACGAAACCCAAGGATCTTTAGTCCTTGGGTAGTTCATGTTAATTTCTCCACTTAATGCTTTGATATCTCTTAATAATTAATCCCGTACAACGTTAACCCATTTTTGCAATTTGTTTTCAAGCTCTACAATTTGTTCAGCCAAATACTGTTTAATGAAATTATCACAATCCTTTTGTGGAATACATTTACTTTTTGCACGCTGAGACGCATTATGTAATATATTGACCGTTCTAGAGTGTGCTAATTCATTTCCTTCAGTTAAATCAACATAAGCATGCACTAAAACACTACTACCACCTTTTTCGTCTCCAGACCAACCACATTGATTATTCCAATGTTCTAAACTAGGAAACAAAGTTGGTCCACGTCTAATCGTAATATACCAACCTTCAACTGTAGCTTTTTCAGTAGTCCACGTCATTGTTTCCCCCTGTTTTTAATTTTTCTTTTATTTTGTACGAGCGGAAACCCCGACATCTTTTTAGTGTCGGGGAGGAAAGCGAGTTACTTAAAACTAACTTCTCAGCAGCCTCCTTTCTTAAATTATTTTTACTTTTTTTGCAGGACTTTTTAAAGCCACGCCATTGCGTCCACGATACTATTGCCGAGCGGAGTCAACCTAACCCGCCCATTACCTGATCCATCTGCCATATACTCAGACGTTGCCAGTTCAGTCGGAAGCGTCCTCACTACCATCATGACCGCATCGCTGACAGGTGCCCATCCACTAGCGTCAGCCCCATTGCGTACCAACGTCAACAACCTCAGTTCGCCGCTATCCAATTTTTTAGCCATGTTTTATCCTTTTCGCACCGTTTTAGACAAAAGAGCCAACAGGGTGCTGTAAACTATTTCGCTTCGCTCAAAGTTTGAGCACTGGCGTTGGGTGTATTACTGTTCCACCCCAGAGCCAATTTCACCGGGACTATCTTGATCGCGAGAAAATGACCTGTCCGGTTGTGGCTCGCGTTAATCAGCCAGTGCTCGATTCGCAACAGCGCAAATCCCCGCTTTGCAATCAGCACCGAACAATCCAGTGGAGCATATTCGCTACCGCTCACTGCTCACCTCCTTGTTGGGCGTATGAAGTTCGCACCCACACGAATGCTCCGGCCAGTCATCATGCACGCAGCCCATTCCGGGCGCGACACAGGCCCAGCCCTTCTGCGCGCCGCAACAGCATCCGCCGTGCTTCTCGCGCAACTCCGGCGACGTGGTGCAATGGTGCATCACCGGCAGATGGTACTGACACGTACAGCAGCACTGGCATCCGCAATGTGGGCACTCCAGCAAGGCGTCCGAGCGTACCAACTCGCCATCAATCAGGCGTAGTTCGTTCGGCTTCTTCAAAAAATCACAGATTTCGATAAGTAAATCACTAACCCGATCATGCAACGCCATTTCTGGGTTCCACATCCCTCCTGTAATTAAGTAGTCGTTAATTCTGTCAACGTAATAAGCCGAACCAGTCAATTCAGATTTATGCTCAACGCCGTCCGTTTTTTGTTCATTTTCAGTACACATACTATTTCTCGTTTAAATTGATTCCAGAACAATTAATCTTCGTCATTACCATAATATAGTCTTGAATTTGAGTAAAACAAGCCGGTTTTACTAAAATCTCTTTCAGTTAACTTTTTTCGACATCAACAACTGTTAAATCAAATTGTTCAAATTTTCTTTCATTTAGGAGCTATGCCGATTCGAAATGACTATACTGTTCTAAATAACGAAAAAAACGTTATAGTTTTTTTCGAATTTGGCATGGGAATGATCTGTGATGGGGTTTTTTGCTTATCATATTGAAGGAAAATAATACTTCAAAAAGAATAATTACTTTACATGAACCAACCGATAGGATTTTATAATGCCTAGTTTTGAAGATTTTGGTGGAATTTATAAAGCGGACCCTGTTTACGTAGAAAACTATGGCTATTTATATAAATTTTTATGTAAAAGCAAAAGAGGTGAGCGTTTTTTTTATCTTATTTCCACAAAATTTATTAAGAATAAATTAAATGGTTCTTTTGAAGAGATTTTTAACGCACTCCAGAATAAAGATTTAAAACCAATAAATAGAGGGATTGGCAATACAGAGAAATATTGGAAAGAATTTGCAATGGAAAGAGCAAACCAAAATCCAGTCGAAGTTGCTCCACCCAATCCATCTAAAACCAAAGAAGTTACTGAAGAAAATAGACCTGCAACACCGGAAGAAGTTGATCAACATATAAAGAATCTTTACAAGATGCTAGATAGTTCAACAAGCTGGTATAAAATACATCAAGGTATGGCATTGCCAGAAGATATTCCAGAAGAATCACACTATAGTGGTGCAGCAAGATTAGATGAGCAATTATCACCAAAAGTTGTTGAGAATTTAGAACCTGCAGAACGAGGATATGTTGGGCACGGAACACAAGGAGTTGCGTATAGTATTGGAAACGGACTTATTGAAAAATATACCATTAGTCATGACGAATACGAATTGGCTAAGTCTCTTTTTGAGAAACAAAAAGAGAATGGTGTAGTAAATTGTGTTGCTGAAATTTATGAAGTTAAGCTGATTCAAGGCGATCCAATGATTTGTGATGAATTTGTTCCAAGTGAAGCACTTGACTTTACAAGCGTTGCTGGTTGGGAAATAAGAAATGAAACTATTTGGCGATTACGCACAAAAGAAAGATGTGTATATCGTATTATTTTAGAAGAGTTAATTCCACTTAATAAGAGTGAAAGAGAAATGTTTAGTGACATAAGATATTCTTTCGGCACAATTTTTTCAGAATTTGTGCAAAAGCTAAAAAACAATAAAGAATTTATGGAGTCTAAAGCTACACAATATGACGTTTCTGTAAAAGCTTTTTCTGAATTTGTTGATAAAGTAATGAATTTCTTTACGTGTTTATCTGAACATCGCTATGGCGATATCGACATTACCCCTTATAATATTGGACATAAAAAAGATGGCTCACTTGCAATATTAGATTTAGGATCAATCGTTCCAATGGAAAAATTAGCGATGTCTTTGCCAAAAGCAAAAGAAGATTATGACCAAACTCATCCAGATTGGGGATTAGGTTCTGAAATTGTAAACGACCTAATGTCTCCTGAATTAGCACATAAACTAACCGTAGAAAATGAACGAGAAGAACCAAAAAGTGGATCATATGGTGTTTCTTATTTATTAGGAAACGGAATAAGAGAAAAAATTACCAGTGACCATAAAGAATACTCAAATGCTGTTACTTTAATGGAAAAACAAAAAAATATTGGTTGGCCAGTTGCCGAAATCTATTCTATCGATAAATTAGAAAACAAAGGACAATTATTGTATAGAATTCAAATGGAGTCATTAAAGCAATTGTCAAAAAACGATCAACGCATTTTACGATTTATGGAGAGACGAATAAGAAATATTTCTCCAGATGAAAGAGAAATTCCAGATGCTAAATATGGAGTAGTTAAAGAGTGTCGTCATTTAACTCAAGGAAGTTTTGATTATTTAAGTGATTTTTATGATTTAATTGTTGAATTTTTAAATGAACTTAACTTAAATAATTTAACAATTTGTGATATCTTAGAAACAAATGTCGGTTACAAAGGAAATGGAGAATTAGCTATATTTGACATGGGAGCTATTAAAAGTTCAAGATAACTCTTGAAAAAGAACCAAAATACTTTATAATATATATAGCGACTGAGTGGAACGGATACTTATAAACCATTCAAGGCTCATAACCTTCGAGATACTAGGTTCGACTCCTAGAGGCGCAACCAATCGCGTAAGCGAATATTCGCTGAAAAATCAAAAACAATCAAGTTAAAACCATGGATATTTAATTTGATTATTTAGATACAATTGTTTATATATATTAACAACAAAATGGATGCGCAAACTATTTTGTTAGTCTGAAATATATAACTACGCTACATTATTTTTAAGCAGAAGGATTAAAAGCCTTCTGCTTTTTTTCTTAAAAAGGATTTTTCCTTGTAGTTCATGAATAATCTAAAAAACTATATGTGGAGTAAATAGTTATGCAAATTAGTACAAACGATCAGGGACAAACATTAATTTATCTTGATAAAGAAGAGTGGGAAGATTATGGAAGAAGAGCTGGTTATATTGGTGAAGTTAAAACAGCTTCTACAGAGGTAGAAAAGGAATCTGTTATTAAGGCGTTACAAGAATTACGTGACGTTGTTTCACAACAACTTGACCAACTATTAATGAACAAAGAAAGCGCTACAACGCAACAAGTAACTATCAAAGAAGCTGGATTTAATAGAGAGAATTTTCCTTCACTAGTTGATTTACAAGAAAAAGACGGACTAATTGCCCCATTTGATAAAACATCACCGGTTATCTAAGTTATATTATGGCAAGAGAAACACAAATATTAAGAAATATCGTGTTTAGTATTTTTAATGGAAAATCTAATGGAGTTTTAATTGAATGTGGAGCATTAAACGGAATTTATTTAAGTGTTGGATATGAACTTAGCTCTCTTTTGCAATGGAAATGTTTTAATGTTGAAGCGAATTTAAAATCATATCAAGAGTTAGTTAAGAATAGACCTGAATCAATTAACTTACATTATGCTCTGTCTGCCACAGATAACGAAACGGTTTTAATTTCGAATGCGAAAAAGAAAAAATTATGTAGGATTGTTGACGATGAAACACGCCAACATTTTAAAGTTCAAACTATAACATATAAGACACTAATTACAGATAATAAAATTAATAAAGTTGATTTATTAATTTTAGATATTGAGGGGTATGAAGGCTTTGCGATACGTGGAATGCAAAATTGTGAAGTTTTACCAGATGTAATTTGTTTGGAATCGCGTTCTCTGAATGAATTAAATAATAACCTAAACTATTTAGAATGTCTTAGTGAAAGTTACAAGGTTGTTGGAAAAGTAAAACATAATTACTTTTTTTTTAAAGAGAGTTTGGATTTGATATTTCCAATGAAAAAAGCAATGTTCTCCTTGAAAAGAGATTAAATTGCGTTATAATAGAGTCAAATAGGAGATTGTATATCATGTTATTTTCATTATTTAATCAACAAAATAATCAGACCAAAGCCTCTGGGGGCTTTTGGGGATTACCTGTTGGTTAAATTCCTTAAAGTTTTTCAAACCCTCAGAGCTTAGGTTCTGAGGGTTTTTTGTTGTCCCATAGTGTAATTGGCAGCACACAAGATTTTGATTCTTGTAGTCTAGGTTCGAGTCCTAGTGGGACAACCATCTGTTGGCATATGGGGGAACTGGTAGACCCGCTCGACTGTTAATCGAGATCTTTTGTAGGTTCGAAGCCTACTATGCCAGCCAATGTTTAGACTCCAGTGTAAACCGTAATTGGTAGCGGAACGGACTGTTAATCCGTGAATTGAAAGATTCCTGCTGGTTCAAGCCCAGCCTCTGGAGCCAAAGTCAATAAAAGCCTTGTTCTAAAAGGATAATCATTTCTCTTTATTGAATTATGATGTAATATGATTCATACAAGAGTACGATTATGGCTAACAAAGTTTTTCAAAATTATCAAGGACCGACTATCCGTATTGGTGGTCTTTGTTATGGATATAACGGGGAAACTATGTTGCCCGTTAATTCAAATCCATCAGAAATTGAAGCAACATATGCAACGTGCCTAGAGTGCGAGGTTGATTCCTCAAGTCAAAGCGGGTCAAGTTCTAGTTTTTCATACTTGTCGGAAAGTTCATCAAGCACTTCAATTAGTTCTTTAAGTGAAAGTTCATCAAGCACTTCAATTAGTTCTTTAAGTGAAAGTTCTTCTAGTACTTCTATAAGTTCAGAAAGTTCTTCTAGTACTTCTATAAGTTCAGAAAGTTCGTCAAGCACTTCATTAAGTTCAGAAAGTTCGTCAAGTACATCA
>Ga0210003_1002243_pt1 | contig 16486 bp, 22 predicted proteins | sample LantaG_FD_182804 | JGI IMG/M metagenome (GOLD analysis project Ga0210003, IMG submission 182804) | Deep subsurface microbial communities from Baltic Sea to uncover new lineages of life (NeLLi) - Landsort_02402 metaG (SPAdes) (version 2) | ecosystem: Environmental > Aquatic > Marine > Oceanic >...
CGACAAGGCACCGAATATCATGGAGATGACCCCAGAGGAGTACGCTGGATACCTCCTTGAGGTTGGGGAGATGGAGAACCTGGCCATCAAGCTAGACGGGTTTGTGGGCAAGTTCCAGTGCAACCCCTTTGATGGCGTGTCGTGTCCCAACTATGAGTGTTTGTGCTTCGATCATCCTTCAAGGGTCAACTGATGGACACCCCTGACAAATCCCCCACGCTGGAAGAACAAATCAAAGAGTTGGAGGGGAAGGTAGAGCGGCACGACAAATTCATCTCAGGTCTTGGCTTCATCCTGGTTGCCTTTGCCTGGGTCAAACTTTGGGGATGCAGTTAATACCCCTATGAAGTAGCCCCAAAAAAGAACCCCCGCCTCTTCCTGCCAGGTTTTAGCGGGGGTTCTAAAGGACAAGCAATGAAAATCCTATCAAACCCATTACCCCTGTCAAGCCCCTTCCAATCCCATAGGGTAACTGCTCAGTTGTTCAGTTATCCCTTCAAGGGGTTTGGGGTTATCCCTTCAAGGGATAGGGGTTACCCCTTCAAGGGGCAGGTAAACGCCTGGGTTACCCCTTCAAGGGGTAGGGGTTATCCCTTCAAGGGATACAATAGCAAGGATCCTGTTAGCAAGGTTCCTGCTTCTAGCAAGGTTCCTGCTGCAAGTTCCTGCTTGCTAGCAGGATTGCTCAGCAACAAGTTCCTGCCTAACGAGTGGTCAGTCCTGCAACAATGGTCCTGCCCCCTGCTTCATACCTCCAAAGGGGTCCCCCATGAATAAGCCTACATGTAAGGTTGACAACTACATAAATCATTTGAGGGTTCCGATTGATTTGTTGTGGGCAACAGATTTGTACCCATTGACGTTGAGGGTTCATTTGTTGGTGGTGGACGCCTATCCAAGATCGGTGAGTACTTCCACCTTGGTCAATGTCCTGACAGCAGACCAAGAAGAAGTGCCCAAGGATAAAAGATGGAAGAGCATTCAAAAAGCCTTGGGGGCCTTGGCTAAAGCAGGGGTGGTTACCAGGAGGGAGGGGGAAAACCGCTTGATAGTGAATTCACTACCTGAAACGGGGACCAAAGGCTTGAAGGCGCTAAGGGGCCACATGGGCCGTAGGGGATTGAAAAGGGAAGGGAACCCAACCCCGGTCAAAAGCTGGGAAGCGGGGAAGAAGTCATCCAACCTGATGGCTATCACCGTTAGGTTCCCGAAGGATATCTTTGAATGGCTGAATGCTAACAACATGTTTGAGGACCTCAACATGTGGGCACAGCAGCTACCTAACCTGATCAAGGAATCGCCAAAGCTGACAAACATGGGGGGAAAACTGATGACCTACCTTGAAGGGGAAGTGGGGGTGGACAATCTTGAAGGGTTGTTACCTGGGGATGCTGTTCTCTTGCAAGCAGTTGATATCGTCTACCTCGCTAACAAGAAGAACCCTGTCGGCAACATCGGGGGATTCATCCGTTCAGTGTTGACCAAGGTGTCTGATGGCAACGAATACGGAACGGATTGGGAAGTGGACACCAAAGCCTTTAAGTCGGAACCCTATGGGGAACGGAACCGGGTAGCTCAGGCATTGAACCCTGATGGCGTAGGGGCTTAGGGCTTCAATAGTTAGGCTATAAATCCGTAATGGTGTCAAAACAAAGGAGAAGCACGATGCAAAACGCAAAGGAAATCAAAAGGAAGTTGGACATCATCGACGGCTTGACAGCGGATATCAGGAACCTGTTGGCCAAGAAGGTAAAGCAGACCGTCAAGGAACAAGACTTGACGGCCATGATGGACGAAGTCTTTGGAGGTGTCGAAGCCCCTGACGGCCTTCAGGAGGCGTCCGCCCCCTTAGACCCTACCGAGCCTACCCCCAAGGAAGGAAAAGCCGACACGGTTGACCCCAGCCCCCTGGAAGTGCTCAAGGCTGACTTTGAGCAACACCGTTCTGATGGGGAAGGGGAAGAGGAAGAGGAAGAAGAGTCCATTTGGGAGTTGTGGGACAACATGTACCCCAATGTTGCCCGCCCCAAGATTGGTTCCCCTGAATATGTGAGTCTCCGCAAGAAGTGGCACCAGGGCCGTCCAGGTAGCCACCCCCGGGCCAAGGGTAAGACCGTGGCCCTGCCCAAGGGTAAGACCGTGGCGGCTATCCACCGTATCCTGACGGCCCATCCTGAAGGTCTGACGGCGCAGCAGATCGCCCCGTTGGCCAACGTGACTTCGCAAAGCATCAATTACAATTGCAAGTTGCACATGTACCCCTGGCTGGTCGTGGTCGTCGGGACCAAGGGGGATAATCGTGCCCGTATTTGGGCACTGGCAGTATTGCATCCTGAGATTGCCAAGAAGCAGCAAAAAGCCCGTGAAGAGGAGCTAGGCAGATGACAACCCCAAAGCAGACGATAACCCCCAAAGTGATTGTTCTAGGCGCACCGAGTGAGGACCGCCCCTGTTACCATGCCGTCGTAGAGGCCGGGGATTTCTACTACCGGGTGAACCTTGGGCTTGGGCAAACTTCCATCAGGGGGCTGAATCCTGAAGCCCGTGCCGGTTTGGATAAGCCTGATGGCCCCAGCACTCAGGATTTGTACGACATAACCCGCAAAGCCATTGATAAAGCGGTGGCAGAGCAAAAGTTTACGATTTTGACGGGCCAGGCCCCAAAGTAGCCCTGTGGGGTTTGTAAAAGGGAAACTTTGCAACAGCCCAGATTCAAAAACCGAGTTGCAGCGGGTTTGCAGCTTTGGACAGACATGGAGGTAACCCAGAATGCCCCTCATTGAAATCCCCCTCTCCTTGCTAGCCCCCCTACTGGTAACAGCAAGCGATTGCGGCCACACCCTTGACCCTACGGAAATGGACAGGTTTGAGAAGGTCCTGAAGGGTCTGAACGACTACATGGAGAAGAACAACATCCGCCGCCCGACCTATGGGTACAAGCAGGTGGACGCCTTAGAAATTGCCAGGCTCGTTTTGACGACCATGGGCGGGGGTGAGACCGACCCCCGCGTTCCCCGGCTGAAGATCATGGTGAACGACGCCCTGGACATGGAAAACGCGCCACAACCAGAACCCGAGCCCGTCGTAGAAGCCCCACAGCCCAAGAGGAAGAGGAAGCAGGGGAAGAAGGGTGGGCGGGCGAAGGGGAACAACCCGAAGAAGGCCACAGCCACCGTGAGAGCTTACGGCGAAGCAGTTAGGGCGAAGCTGGTGGACCTGATTATCCAGGCGGGACCAGGCGGGGCCACGAAGCTGACGTTGGCGGAACAGGTGGACATGAAGCCGCCCGCCGTCCTGGCCCACCTGAAGTTGTTACGGGCTGACGGGCTGGTCCGCACCACAGGCTATGGCGTGACCCTGCGCTATTTTGTATCCAACCCCACGCCAAGTCAGGAAGGCAAGTGTGAAGTCCCGGACCCTACGCCAAGTCAGGAAGGCAAATGCGAGGTCCCCGACCTGGTTCCCGCCCCTATCCCTGACCCCACACCAAGGCGAGAAGGCAAATGCGAAGTCCCTATTCAGGGTAAGGTCCCTATTCAGGGTGGGGGCACGCACCTGTTGTAAATCCCCCTAGCGTGATGCTATGCTACACTGGCATTGTGCTGGAGGGCCAAATGCTCATCATCTTCCTTGATACCGAAACAACCGGATTCTCCAAAGAGGACCGGGTCATTGAGTTAGCCATCATCCGGTCTTACTACGACGACAACGACAAACCTGTCTGGCGTACCGAACAATCCAGCCTGGTTAATGCCGGTCAACCCATTTCCGAAGGTGCCTCCAAGGCAAACGGCCTGGTTGACGCCGATCTGGAACACGCCCCCACCCCTGATCAGCTTGTAGACGTGCTTCGTGAACTTGGGGAAGCCGACCTTGTGGTGGCCCACAACAGCAAGTTTGACGAGCGAATGATTGAACAGACCTGGGGCCAGTATTACTACGGGCGGCAGCGCCCCCTCTGGTGGGATACCCTCCCAGCAGCCCGCCAGCTTGTCCCTGATGCCCCTGACCATAAGCTCCCTACCCTGGTGACCCATCTCAACCTGCAAGCCGACTCAGGGGCACACAGGGCCTTGGCTGACGCCAAGGCGGTAGAACAGTTGTTCCTCCACCTTGTAAAAATCCACCGCAGTGGAACCATCAAGGGGATGGCCCGATGACCTACCTCGTCAAACTCCAGTTCTACAAGTCCAAATCCAAGGAACCCAAGGAAGACGAGTTAGGTGAGCCTAACAACATTCAATGGGTTGTGCTCCCTGTCACGGGCAACGTCCAGAAGGACCAAGCGGCCATAGCCCGCCTGATGGACACGGCTTCCAGGCTCGCCCTGGTTGGATAGCTAATGGCAAAACCAGGCCCACGCGGTAAGTTCACCAAGCTGGTCAAGGATGCCGTCCTTGAAGCCCTGTCCCTTGGGACATCCAAGGCCGAAGCTGCCGAAGCTGCTGGAATATCGTCCAGTTGCTTGTCTAACTGGGAAGCCCTTGGCCACAAAGACATCAAGGCCGGGAAAAAAACCCCATATGGAGATTTTGTAGGTCAAATAAAGGCCACAAGGGCAGCGAGTGTTGCGTTCCACCTCAAGTGCATCAGGGACGCATCCAAGGCAGGCAAGTGGCAAGCCTCAGCCTGGTGGCTTGAGCGGCTTCACCATGAACGCTACGGCAAGACCCCCGACACCATAATTAACAACACAGCCATTGCAGGGGCCGGTGTCTCCTCAGACCTGATGGTTGAGCTTGCAGCCCTGGACAAGATGTCTGACAAGGACCTGATGGCCCTGGCCAACCCCAAGACCTCTGCAACGACCACCGTGAAGGTGAAGCGGGTTCGGCGTACCAAAGCCCAAATCAAGGCTGAGGTGAAGAAGCTCCTGGCTGCTGGAACACCCAAGGCCCAAATCCACATCCAAATGAACGTGGGCAAGACCACCGTAACGAACATCCTCAAAGAACTTCCCTAACGTGCTGGAGGGCACTCCCAATGGAAATCGGCAAGAACACAGGCCCCTGGCCTCTGATTTATCACTCTGATGGCTTGATGACCGCAGCAGGCAACATCCTGTCCTACATTGAGGATGTTCAGGCACAGGCCATCCCTGGCCCCCTGGAAGCCATGGAGAGCTTCAACCGGGTGGCTATCAACCTGCTGGCCACAGCCAACAATTGCTTGCACCACGCCGGGAAGTTGGCAGCAGACCCCAGTGAGGTAGAGGCCATCCTGGTTCGCCGTGGGCGCATTGAGACCCGAGCAGAAGCCCTGATGAAGAAGGATCAGGCCAACCTGCCCCCGGCCAAGGAGACCAAGTACGGGTCCAAGCGGGCACGGCGTAAGAAGGGCAACTAGATGACCTACACGTACTGCTATCTGTGTGCAACCAACAAGGGCTGGCCTTACAGGGACTACGAGAACTCAAAGCACCTGGCCACCTGCCAGGTCTGTGGGGTGGAGAGGGCTTGTGTTGAGGCCCCTGCACGGGCTTGCAGGCTTGGTGGTCTTGACAAGAGGTGGGACGACGAGTGGGACAACTTCAACCAGGACCGTGCCGAACAGAGGGACTACGACGACAAAATGTCATGACCAAAGTTCGGGCTACAAGTTTTAATTCATGGTTAAAAGGAAAGTTTGACCCTTCAAAGTTAGAAAAGCCTAAAGTTTGGCCCAAAGTTGAGAATTGTGGCCCCTATTCAACTTTGGAACTGGAAAAGAAGTTACAAAGGCGGAAGAAATGAACAGTTACCCAATCCTGAAATACTTTGCTTACGACCACCTCCCAGAGCGCCTTCAGGTCATCTCTAAGCCCTTCCACGACCTTGCACAGGACATTGCCAAGATGGATGGTGGTGCTGAGACTGCCGTGGCGCTCCGTAAGCTCCTGGAGTCCAAGGACGCTGCGGTAAGGGCTGCCCTGTAGGAAGGTGGCCGGTGCTAAAACGCCTTTGGGTGTGGTTCACTCAAATCACCACACCCCAAACAACCTGGTGCTACTGCCCCTCATGCAAGATCGATCTGTGCCTAAACCCGGACGTGACCTATGAGGATGACGGCGAAGTTGTCACCTACCAATGCCCTTGCGGCCACACATCCAGGTGGCTGTTTGAGTGCATTGTCCCCCTTCTGCTCAAGCCCGGAGAGTGATAATGCCTGCTGAGTTCTCACTGCTCATGAACCAGCCTGAGCCCCTGGAAGAATGTCCGAGGTGCAAGGCCAAGTTCTTCAAATCCTTCTTGCGGGGGATGGTTCACCGACGCCGCAAGAGGTACTTCCTGTGGGGTGCTTGGGATTACTGTGCGGTGATTTGCGCATCCTGTAAGGAAATTGTTGGTTGGGAATCCCCATGAACATTGAAGTCAACATACGCCCCTACCTGGACGCAGACTGGCCCATCGTCTTTGACGCTTGGTGGCGTGCTGCTTGGGCGCAACACAAGTATGAGGTAGGTGGTGGTGCCCCCAGTATTCCCATGGGGAGCTACAAGCTGGGGCTTCGGTCCAGAATCACCCACCTTCTCAAAGCCGGTCAGACCCTGGTAGCCACTTCTACCACCTCAGACGAGTACGTCCTTGGGTTCGTCAATTGGCAGTGCTGGGCTGTGGGAGGGGAGCCCTTGAAGTGCGTTCATTTCATTTGGACCCGTGGGGGTAAGGGCGGTGATGGGGGGTTCAGGCGAATGGGGGTAGCAGCCCAGCTACTTGAGCACGCCGGGTTGGGCACCGGGTTCAGGTATAGTCAGCACACAGGGTCCATGGGGCGGATGCGTAAGGTCTGGAAGTGTGAGTACAGCCCCTTCCTCAGAGAGGAGCGGTAATGAAACTACGGGAAGATGTGTCCAGGGAAATTATGGAAGTTTTGCTAGATGTCCCGTACCCCTTCAAGATCCTGGTCATGCAGAACATTGGAGCCCACAGGGAAGGGTATGCTGGATGGTATCCCCTGAATGCCGAGCGCCTTGAGGTACTGGGTGCCGCACACGGCCACCTCAAGGTCAGGACGTTACATGAGCCTCTGGTGGGTGCCTACGTGGTAGAGACCAACCACTGGCCCCCGTTTGTTCGTGACTGATGGCTATATCGCCCGAAAAACGGGCTGCCCTGGCCCAGATAATTCTCAAGCGGCGGAATTCCCAAGTCCGTAATATCCTGTTTGACAAGCAGCGGGAGGTTTACGACCACGTCCGTAAAGAGCTTGACCAGGCCGGTGCTGAGTTAAATCGGATTCTCGACCTGTGCGGTGGCAACCCCTTGCTGGTAGACCCCGACCAGATAGCAGACCTGGCCCCCAAGCCTATCTTCGCCAAGACCCCACGGCGTGGGGCCAAGACCACCCTGGCTGCGGGCATTCAGCTTGATGACGCCCCCAGGCACCCCAACGCCCATTACCCCTTCATTGCCATCTCAGGCCCTGCTGCCCGTGGTCAAGCATGGCCCGTATTCAAGTGGTGGCGTGATCAGTTGGGCCTCGACCTTCACATGAATGAAGGTGACATGTCTTGGCGGCTCCCCAACGGGGCCAACGGCAAACTGTGGGGTGCTGATCGTGAAGACCTTCACCGTAGCTTCCTGGGGGGCAAGAACCGCATCGTGGTGGTTGACGAGTCGGCTTATTGGAAGACTGACCTGGGAGGGTTCCACCGGGACAAGATCAGCCCCACGGTGGCTGACCAGATGGGCATTGTCATCTACCTCAGCGCCCCCTCAGAGCGCCTGCAAGGGTTCTTCTACGACCACACCAGGGATGACGACAAAACGCTCAGGCTCCCAGGCGCTCAGGTTTATAGTTGGGCCACGGATGATAATCCCAACATGGCCATCCAGTTGGCCATGCTCCGCAAGCAGTGGGAAGCCGCAGACCCAAATTACAAAGAGCGCCCGTGGTACAGGCGGCAGTGGGAGGGTGAATGGGTCGCTGAGACTGAGGACGGGGTTTGGCGCTACGACCGCAACCTCAATACCTTGGAACTTCCCTGGAAGGCCCCCTACGGTGAACGGTACGTGCTTGGGATGGACTCCGGGTACACGGACGGCATGGCCTACGTCCTGTTGAGTTACAACCCCTATGAGCACGGTAACATCATTGTCCACAAAGCTGAGTGGTACACAGAGGAACTGACCGACAAGATCGCCAAGAGAATTAAGTTGTACATTGGCAAGTACAATCCTGAAATTGTCGTGGATCCAAACAACGCCCAGCTTATTGCAGATCTGGACAGGATTTATAGTGTCCCCACGGACCCGGCCAAAAAGACCGACAAGCTGCATTGGATTCGCACGGTCAACTCCCTGCTCCAGGATGGGACCATCCAGGTAAAAGAGCCGGACGGGGACTGCACCGCCCTGGTGGTGGACCTTGAGGGGATGAAGAAGAAGTACGACAAGGACACCAAGGTCACCGTCATGGATGACGGAACCAGGGTCATCCAGGGGCCGGGGACTTGGGATATTGACCTGACCAGCGCCCCAGGTCACGCTGGTCATGCGTTCCTGTACGGGGTGAGGCATTGCCACAGCCAGATGTTCAAACCCTCAAAGCCTCGCCCCGAAGAGATGTCGGAGGAGTGGATCAAGCAAACAACGGACGCCTTTAGGAAGAATTCAAGGAAGAAGGCACGGCAGGGTAGGCAATGGAAGCGTTAGCGCCCCCCACCTTGACCTTCCCAGGAATAAAAGGATAATAAGCTATGGCAAATACCCCGGCTCAATCCCCCTGGTGGGAAGAGGAAAAAGAAAACCTCCCCAACGCCCTGTTTGCACTAGGCAAGCAGCTTGAGGAACGCCAGGCGGCTTTGATGGAGCGCCAACTTCAAAACATCCGAATGTACGATGACCGGGCCTATGACAGCTTGAGGCCCGACAGGATGTCCGAGACTGCAAGCACCGCGTCCGGTTCGGGGTACACGGATTCTGATTCCCTGTCCCCTGAGACTGGAACCCACGACCCAATCTCAATCAATTTCTTACGTTCCGCTGTGGACACCGCCAACGCCCGCATCACCCAAGAGCGCCCCCGTGTCATGATCATCACTGAGGGGGGTAGCTGGACTGACCGCAATCGTGCCAGGCACATGCAGAAGGCCGTGGACGGGCTGCTGGACACCTACGGTGCTTACATCACCGGGGAACAGATTCAGCGGGACAGCATGGTTTGTCGGTTCGGGGTGATGCGAACCGGCATTACAATGGAGTCCACCACCAAGAAGGTCGATGGCAAAGAGGTCAAGACCTCAGCCCCCAAGATTTACATTGACTGGACGGCCCCATGGAAATGGTTGGTCGATGAAGTAGCCTGTCAGACCGCCAAGCCCCGCCAGCTTTACATGCACGACTGGTTCCCCCTGGAGTATATCAAGGAGGCTTACGGGTCATCCAAGGATGAACTGAGGCAGCACAACCTGTTCAAGGCCCTGGACAATGCAGCCGAGTACCGGGGTTTGTCCGTGGACAGTGTGTCAGCCCTGATGGTTGAGGTTTGGGAAGCCTGGAGTGTTGATGGCCCCAACGGCAAGGGCCGTCATGTCATCTGTGTGCAGGATGACTACCTGGTAGATGAAGAGTGGGAACCCATGAAAACCAATGACCCTGAGCAGCTTCCGTTCCCAGCGGAGTTCCTGAGATGGTCAAATCCCATGGCTGGGTTCTCCGGTATTTCTGCCTGTGATGAAGTCCGCAGCCTTCAGGAGAATATCAACCGGGTGAGCCAGGCCAATCAGCGTGCCGACCATTGCGGGTCTTTTGTCCACGTCATCAAAGAGAAGTCCATCAAAGAGGAAGACCTCCCCCGGGAGCAGATTACCAACCGTGAGCGGGTGGTGTGGCCCACAGGGGTGCAGATCGTCAAGCCTGACGTAGTCTCCGACAGCCAGCGGGCTTGGCCGATGCAGCAGGGGGAAATCCTTTACAACATCATGGGTGTCTCGTCCTATGAGGCCAACCCCGGCCAGCCTGACACGCAATTGTCGGGGACGGCTCTGAGGAACATCGAACGGAACGCCACTGTCAGGTTTAGCCGCAAGGAAGCCCGCTACGGTCGGTTGTACATGCGGGTGGCCAAGAGGTTGATCTTCCTGGTCCGTCAGGTGGCAGAGACCGATCCTGAAGCAGCTTTTGTATTGGTCCGGGAGGGCAATTCTTTTAACCGGATCAACTGGGCCGAAGTGGACATGCCGGATGAAAATTTCAAAATCCAAATGTTCAACACGTCCCAGCTACCCCGTGACCCTGCTGGCAAGCTCCAATATATCCAGGAGATGATCGCCACCGGGTTCATCGATCCGGCTTTTGCCGCGACCCTTTTTGATATGCCCGACGTGGAGAGCTACCAGAATATCCGGCTCGCCAGCATCAGGTACATCGGCTGGGTCATGGACAAAATGTTGTACGACGGGGATTTCACCGAGGTCTCTGGAATGGAGGACTTGGGGATGGCCATGGATTGGGCCGCAGCGACCTGGATGTACGGCAAGATGAATGGGGCACCCCAACCCAATCTGGACATGCTGGCCAAGTGGCGTCTGGATGCTCAGGCCATGCAGGAACAGCAGATGCGGGAGCAGATCATGAAGCAGCAGGCCATGCAGGCTGCAATGGCTCCCCCTGTTCCAATCCAGCTTCCCCCTGGTCCCCCCACGGGCGTCCCAGAGGGCACGGTGCCCCCTCCCCCCATTGAGGGTGGTGGGCCGGCTGAGCGTTCCCTGGGTCTTCCGGTACAATAGATCTTTAGCAGTAGTACAGGGGCAGAGACCCCAAATTGTATTTCACTTGTAGGAGGGCAACATGGCAACAAAGAATAAGGCCCCGAGCTTCGGGGACGTGGTCGGTTACTGGCCAAAGCACGCACCTGAAGTCCGTGTACCCGCTGTGGTTTGCGGGTTCTATGAAGACAAGGCTGGCCGGTTCTGGGCAGAGCTTCGCCCGCAAATCCCGCCGAGCATGTGTGCCAACTGGCGTGAGACGGACCTGGACTTCTGTGAGGTCGCTCACGGCAACCCCGGTCAGCCTGGGACGTGGACGTTCCTCGATGAAGAAATCCCTACCCCGTCCCTGTAAGGAGGTGACCTGTGGCCAATGACCTTGAAGTAGGTGAGCCAATTCGCAACAATGGACCCCAAGAGGGTGCCTACAAGAATGAAACACCCCCAGGCAGAGCCAAGGATCAGATCCTTGACCCTCTGGGCAACCCCGTCAAGAAGGACACCCCCGCCCCGGTGGACACCTCAAGCCACCAGGCTCAGATCAAGGACCTTCAGGATCGCCTGACCAAGACCGGGGAAGAGTTGTTCTCTGCCCAGCAGAAGGCCAAGGAGGGCAGCATCCCTGATGATGTCCGTGCCGACCCTGAGAGGTTGCTGGAATACTACGGTTTAGGGGACAAGAAGTGGGACATGATCAGCAAACTGATTGGTGAGGATGCGGCTGAGGAGTTGAAGGGCAACAATGAGGGTCCGGCACCTGACCCTGAGAAGCAGGCCCTTCAGAAGCGCCTGGATGCCCTCGAGAAGGATGCGGAGCGTGGCCGTGTCCTGGAAGCCAAGGCGCAACTTCGCAAAATCCTGAGCGATTCCGAGACAGAGGTTCTGGGTGCCCTGGGTGATGAGGGTATCGAGGCCCTGTACAGCGAGCTTGAGCGGTATGTGGCCAAGTACAAGGAACTCCCTGAAGGGGAGGCTTGGACCCGTACCTTGCAGAAGGTTGACCAGGATCAGAAGGCATCGGCCCTGTCCACCCTCAAGCGTTTGTCGGCTGTCCCGGCCCTGAAGGCCGAGATGAAGAAGATGCTGGGTGTACGCACGGATGCAGTCATGGATGCCAGTGACCCTGCCTCTGCTGTGAAATCCGCTGAGCAGTCCTTGAACAGTGCGCTTCTCGGGTTCAATCCGGATCTTCGTGAGCAGGACACGGGCCGCCAGTCCCCCAAGACCCCGAATCCTGCCAACATGGACGACATCGTCAAGGGCATCACCACGCTGGCTCAGGCTCGCACCAAACGCCGTTAGGCACCCTACCCCCTACCTTCCCCATAAAAAGCCAACCTGGGCCATCTCAGGGACGCACATTACAGATATACTTGACTTCCCTGAGTGGTTAGGGATAATAGGTGCTACATATAGCAACACCAAGCAGTTAGCCGGACTTCCCAGCCCACCTTCTTCATCAGTCCTTACCGGCTCCTGGCAACGGAAACTTTTAACGCCGTTTTTAGGAGTTTGTAATGGCCGCTCTCTCACTAACCGAAATCAACGAATGGCTCCAGATCCGCTACGAAAAGGTAGCTGCTGGCATGTTCGACGACTTCTACATGCAAGCCAACAAGTCCCCCTTCTACAAGATGATCCAGAAGAGGACGGACTTCGACGCCCGTGAAATCCAGTTCCCGATCTTCTGGGCTGGCCGTTCCTCGGGTTCCACCGACTTCGCCACCGCTGTTGAGCAGTCTGCTGTTCCTGCGGTTGAGGGTGACATCTGGGAGGTCGGTGACGATGACCTCGAAGATGAGTACTCCATCTGGGAGTTTGGGGGCAAGGCCCTGCGGCTTCTCAAGCAGCCCTCTGCCAGCAAGCATCAGTTCTTCGCCCAGTTGAACCGGACGATCATGAACTCCGAGGCGAACATCGCCCGGAGGATCGCCCTGAAGCTGTACCGGGATGAGGAAGCCTTCATCGCCCGCTTCGGCACCGCTGCCACCATGACCAACGCCCGCGTAGCGTTGGGCAACCGCCTGTACGGCTACTGCCTTCAGCAGGGTGATGCGGTTCAGTTCACCAGCCCCGCTGGTGTGCTGCGGGCTGCCACGCCCCTGTACATCAAGACCATCGAGATGACCACGGCTGCTTGCTGGGCCACGTTCGAGAATGCGGCTGGGGTTGAGACGGCTCCGTCCACCCTGACCGCAGTCGCGGGGGATTACATCATCTTCGACGGCGACAACGGTGCGGGCCTGACCGGCTTGAACGCCTGGGTGCCCTCCAGCCTGGATTCCGGTACGATGTACGGTGTGGTTCGTAACACCGGCTCCATCCGCGCCAAGCAGGGAACGTACCTGGACTGCACCGGCAAGGCCATCCTGCTCGCCCTGCGTGAGATCGCGTTCTACGCTGGCGACCACGGCAACGGCCCCGACACCATCCTGATGGACGTGGACAGTGCGTTCAAGGCTCGTCAGGAAATCGAGTCCAGCAAGAACTACCAGTACCAGATGGTCAGCCGGTCTGCCATGAAGTCCAATGGCCAGTCCAGTGCCGTTGTCGGTGTTGAGGGCTTCATGGTCCAGACCGACAAGGGCATGGTGTCCTGCTTCCCCGACCCCTACTGCGAGCCGAACAGCGCCTTCGCCCTGAACATGTCGGCTGACTACTCCCCGAAGCTGTGGAGCATCGGCCCCATCCCCGGCCCCCTGGATGACGACGGTCGGCTGGTTCACCAGCGGGACGCCCTGGACAGCTACCAGGGTCGGCATGGCGGTCACTGCAACATGATCGTTACCGGCCCCGGTGCCATCGTTCGCGCCACGAACCTCGGTCTGTAACCCCAACGCTGACCTGGTAGGCTAGACCCTACCAGGTCAGCAACCCACACCCACAGGCTAGACCCTGTACGGGTGGGAAGGAGAGTGACCATGGGAGACCGTGGAGCAAAGTATCCTCGGAGGTTGAACCTCCGTGACACCGCAGAAGTGTGCTTCAAGATTGGAACCACCGGTGCTGGAGTCGTTAATTCCATCGTCAACGACAGGCACGATGCCATTGATGAGGTCCAGCACCTCGGCACTGGCCTGTTCCGCATCTTCTTGACGGACGGCTGGGCAGAGTTGCACGGCTTTGAGGCCCATGTTCTGGGGACTCGGGACCGCGTTGTGTTCCTGTCGGATGTGGCTCTAGGCGACCGGACCATTGACTTCCAGGTCACGGACCTGAGCAACAACAACCAAGACCTGTTGAGCAAGCAGATTTATCTTCGCCTGCTTCTGGCGTCCACCGCAAACCAGTAACGTAGTCAGGGAGGCGCACCGTGGCCAGAAGTACGACACTCCAAGCCCTCCTGGACCGTATCAGGTCACGGTGCGACTCCCGTTCTATCCGCCAGAGTGACCTTGTTCTTACGGATTGGATCAACGAGGCTATCACTGAACTCTGGGAGATTGTCAGCAATGCCAATCCCACCTGGATGTTTAGGGAATTCCCCGCCATCAACATTGTCCAGGGCACTCAGAGTTACGTTGTGCCCACGGACTGCTTTAGGGTTGGAAGGGTGGACTTGCTCCAGGATAGTGGTGATTGGTTCTCCATGACCAATTGCACGTTCATGGAGGTGGAATTCACTCAGGCGTCCACAGCCCCGCGTGGGGGTATGCGGTATAGCCTTGTGGGTGAGAATCTCTACCTTGAACGCTCCCCTGGTTGGTCACAGGTAGGTGGGTTGAAAATCTGGGGAATTCCCGTCCCTGAAAAGCTCACGCAATCGGGTCAGACGATGGACTTTATCCATGGCTGGGAACGGTACGTGGTCAACAAGGTCATCGTGGACTGGTCACAGGCCGACCAGAGGGTTGTTGAGGCAGCCGCAGTGCTCTTGGGCAAGGCAGAGCAGCAAATCCTGTCAGCGGCCACTCGTCGGGATATTGGCCAGGGGGTCAGGTTGAGGTTGGTTGACCCAGGCGGTGGCATTGGGGGCCTTCGTGCAAAGCGTGGGCACCCGTGGGATTAGTTGGAGGGTTCCGGTAGTTCAAGCCCCCGTGCTACAATGGTATCCTGAATGGGAGGTCCCAAATGTCTGACCGGAAATTCCAAACAGGAATTGTTGAGTACCACAAGCCCATAGGGTCCAACGCCCCTGCCCCCACAGCCATTGCTCCCAAAAGCCCAATGGAACTCGATGCGGAAGGGGGTAGTGGTTTTACTTCTACGGCAGAATCAGAGGGGCTCAGTGGGGACATTGACCAGACAAGGGCACAGCCCTTTGTGGGGGCCAGGCCGATAACGGTCACGTTACCCAACGGCACTTCCCAAATCGGTAATCCTTTGGGGAGAATCCCCTCAGATGTGATTCCGGGGCTCCCTTCTGCTGCTGTCCACGTCTATAGATCAGCCGCAGACTTGGCCCAGACTACGGGTCAGATAATCCAGGTATCAACGACAGGGGCCTGCACGGTCACTTTGTGGGTGGTGTAAATGTCTCAAGAACCTAAAGAAGTAACAAGCATCATTGACCTGTCCAAGGGCATGGAGGCGGGGACCGACCCCAAGCTGTCTGAGAAACCCATTCTCATCCAGAACATGTACCCTGACCATGATGGTTCCCTCAAGCCCCGTGGTGGGTCCGCCACCATGGATACCAATGAGATCGACAACCCGAACATTTTCTCCCACAATGGGAAGCTCTACACAGCGGGGGATCATCTTAGGGTTAGTACCGGCCTGGCCGCAGCGGAATCCGTTGGGGAACTCCACCTGTTCGACATTGAGACCGAAGAACTCAATGTCGATGAGAATGACATCTACGCTGTTGAGATGGCACAAAACTCCACCTACCGCATCATCGGGTATAGCTACTTCAACCAGACCACGTTCAAGGCTTACAGGCGTTCTGATGGCCGTCTCATGGACACGTTCGTACCCCCAACCGGAGGTGGTACACACGCTGTGTGCAAGGTTGTTAGTTCCGCAGGCAGGCTGTGCTTCTTCTTCAAAAACGGCTCCGCTATGATCAAGTGGGGGTACTTTGATGAGTATCTTGGTAGGTTCACCACGTACTACAATGTAACTGGGTCTACTGCATATTCAACACACCTCCTGTTTGCTGTCTATGTGGGTAGCACCAACGTCATGCTCTGTGCTGCGTCCAGTGCAGTCACCACCGAGATGATATGCCTTAACACTTCCACAGGGGTCACCGTAGGAGCCTATTTGGTTGGCGGCTTGACGCAACCCATGGGTTTGATCCAGTTTGTTGACCCCTATAATAATTATTCTGCTGTCGTTGTAACTTGGGACACCGGCACTTATGGTGTGGTGGCTCAAGGGTACAACTCGGCTGGGTTGAAAATTTCATTTCAGATTCTTTGGACTCCTATTGGGAACCAAAGGCCGAGAGTTGCCTGTGGTGTTCAGAGAGATGATTACACGTTATCCATTTATTGGAGCTTCTACAATAACCTCGCACCTGTCTCTGGGGGCTTGAAGTCCACTGAGACTAAGAGGCGAGACTACATCACGACCTGGGGGGGCACACCCGCACCCAGTTCCATGGGTACGTCCTATGCGTGTGTGAACGGATGTACTCCGAGCCAAGACCCGTTTTTTGCAGGGCCGGGTACTCGGATGTACCTGCCGATTACTGTGAACACGGCATCGACCCTGGACGTAGCCCCCCTGAATAATTTCCTGTGGAGTGGGGATACAAACCTCCTATCTTACACCTACAAACCCCTCCGTGGGAAATACCTGGCTGGCAGGGCATGGCATGGGGATGGTGGGATTGGAACTCCCCGCGAAGTC
>Ga0210003_1002244_pt1 | contig 16480 bp, 15 predicted proteins | sample LantaG_FD_182804 | JGI IMG/M metagenome (GOLD analysis project Ga0210003, IMG submission 182804) | Deep subsurface microbial communities from Baltic Sea to uncover new lineages of life (NeLLi) - Landsort_02402 metaG (SPAdes) (version 2) | ecosystem: Environmental > Aquatic > Marine > Oceanic >...
CCCTTCAGAATGGCACGGACTTCCTGAAACATTGGGGCCTTAAAATGTCGCAAACGACGGCAGCTGTGGAGGTCACTCCAAAAAGTTTCGTATTTGAATACTGGAACGGTTCTACGTGGACTGAGTGTAACGTTATGGCAACGGAATCCAATCTTTACTATAGATACGCAAACGAGATATTTATTCGTGCTAACTCATCGGAACAGATCCGATATGGTCTGACGAATGACGTTACTGGAGTTGATTGGACGAAGAAGACAATTGATAGCAAGAACCTGTACTGGACGAGAATTCGCATAGCGACAACAGTTACGACAGCCCCTGTATTCGAGCAGTTTAAGTTACATAGTAGTCGTTTCGAAGCAAATCCTGATGGAACCAATACTTATCATGGGAATTCCCGTTTCAGGCAAACAATTGCAAGTGGAGGTAATTCATTTGGAGAATCTGGTGGTGTCAATAATTGGAGTTTGACTGTAGGCAGTGGTGGAATTCCAACAGGATGGTCTCACATTATGAAAAATTCGGAGTTAGGTGGCGATGGAGATGCGATTTATTCTCAGTATTCATTGCCAAAAGGCATTGACACAAGTTTACCACTATATATTGATGTAGTGATGAATTCTCACACAACTGGGACGGGGCAGGGTATAGACTTTATTGGATCAGTTAAGATTGCCGAAGTTCAGGGTGTACAAGAGGCCGATCCAACAGGTGGAATCACACCAGTTGCAAGAACGTTAGCTAATACGGCAACGGTTACGGCAAGTGCAGGTCAGAGTGACGCGATAACGGTTGACGACACTAATTCTGGGAAGATATTTAAAGTTGAATTCGGTCCTTTTGATATATCTGATTTTTATGAAGGTGATTGTATTTTTGTTCGGATTGAACTTGACGATGATGGAACAGGGGCGTCAAATATCGGCATTATTGAGGTTGGAGTAACGGCAGTAAAATGGAATCATGGAGGGAAGCTATAATGGCAGGACAATATACATCATTATATACGCAAGCGTTTAGCGGTGCTTCAACTATTGTGGTAGCTCACAATCTAGGAGAAGTCTCTAGAGGTGTTTCGCCACAAATTGTTAAAGATTTAATCTTTTATATAAGTCTTTGTTGCTTATTACAATGTCGTCAATGATTCCAAGTTCTTTTGCTTCTTCTGGAGACATATAACTGTCACGCTCCATTAATCTTTTTAATTCACTACTTTTAATAGATGTATATTCAAGAATTAATTCTTCAAGTATCTTTTTTAATGCTTTACTCTCGTTAAGATCTATTTCCATGTCTGTTAATTTTCCACCTGTAAAACTTGCTACTTCGTGCATTAAAATTCTTGAATTTTTAGTAGAAAACCTTTTCCCTTTCGTAGCTGAAATTAAAAGCATTTGCCCGCAAGACATACACTTTCCTATACACAATGCTGCGACATCACACCTTAATAGTTTTATCGCATCATGAATGGCTAAAAAGCTATGTACATAGCCGCCATATGAGTCAATAATTAATAAAATATCTTTTGTTGGATTTTTGAGCTCTAAAGACATAAGATTAACAAAAACTTCTTTTGCCATTCCTTCATCAAAAACGCCATTAATATAAATAATTCTATTTTCTTCTAATGTACTTCCTCCACCTGAAATTAAATTATTAATCTTTTCGTTTGTTTCTTTATTCTTTTTAGCATCCATATTTGTCTCCATATATGTAAAAAACGGTTAACTTATAAGCATTATACCTACAAGTTAACCGTTTTAGTCTTGTCATCAGTTAATTATTATCGTTGTCTATTAAGTCTGTAAAACCAGAATTAATAACACGATCACCATATTTATTCTTAGCTTTTTCTTGAATCTCTCGGTCATTTTCGCTAAAACTAAATTCGGCATCTGAAGATGCTTTACTTCTATAGTTACTTAAGCTCTTTGAAAGTGATTGACTCATGAGTCTTGTTCCGTTCGTAGAAGCGTCATAAGTTAATGAAGCAGCGGCTCTTATTCCGTATTGGTTTCCTGCACGAATAGCGTCTTGATTTGCTCCAAGAAATACAAATTCATAATTAATTTCTTTGTCATTTTTACAGTCTTCAATCATTTGAAAGACTGTATCTCTGTTATATTCAGTTGAACTGTTTTCTTCTCCATCAGTAATTATAATAAAGATACATTTACTTGGACGTTCTTTTGGTTCCATTTCAACAATATGTCCTCGTACATTATTCATAGTTCGTCCTATTGCGTCTAACAAAGCAGTTGAGTTTCTTGGATGAATTGTCAAGTCTTCAACTTGTCCGATATCAATAAAATCATGGACTAATTGATATTCATCATCAAATTGAGCTAACGTGACTGTTGCTTTTCCCTCTAATTCCTTTTGCTCTTTAATCATGGAGTTAAAACTTCCACTCATATCGTTAGCAATAGAAGCCATTGACCCTGAACGGTCTACGATAAAACAAATCTGTGTATAATTTTCGTTTGGCATTTTCTTTTCCTTTTAGTTACCAATTAGGATTTCTTCCAAAAATCCATTTTCTTTTACTTTAAATGGAACTTTTCCATTTTTTATAATGTTAATTGCTTCTTCTTCTAGACAATAGTTAACAACAATTGTCGCTTCTGGTTTTTCTTTCCAAAAAGAGAGTTCTTCAGAGTCTTCGTAAATAGATTGTGTTATCTTTTCTCCGGCTCCAATTTCTAATTTTGTTTGTTTTTTATTGCTCCTTTTTGTGTGTTCATACTCTTCGGTGTTTGATACCCTTTCTTCTGATAATGATTCGCTCTCTTCTGATCCATTTTCTTCTTCATCTAAATAATCATCTAAAACATCATCTGAATCTAATGAATTATTTGACGTTAAACTCCATGATTTTTGTGAACTTGACGAATCTGATGTGTTATAATTTTTTGACGTTAAACTCCATGATTTTTGTGAACTTGACGAATTTGATGTGTTATAACTTGACGAACATGATGAACTTGATGTTCCTATTTGCCAATTAATAGGGGTGCTAAGAGGTGAATACCAACCAAAAGCTGTTTTTTCTTCTTTAATTGGTTTTTTCTCTTTTGATAAGAAAAAACTTATGCCAATAGCAAATACTCTTTTTTCTCCACAAATATTAGCTGCAACTCCTCGAATTTTTTCTTCTGTTAAAATATATTGTCGAACAATTCCATCTATTGACCTAAATCCATCAATCCACAAAGAACCTTTTGGTGTAGTAGTTGTTGTTAGATAGTTTTGTTTTGGATAATGAAAACCGCATTTCTCACAGTATCTATCTGGCTTAAAGTTTATTAAGCATTTTGGGCATTTCTCAACATATTGATTTAAATATTGATCAGTGCATGGCAATCCAGTTAATGGATTAACCCCCTGTATAGAAATTACAATTGCAACATGATGTGAGTGCTCAAAGTTTTTATTAAAATCAAGCCACATTCCTTTATTGCTTTGTACTGGAACAAAATAACTGGATAATGTTCCAGAACTTTCCATCCAACTTCTTGGGTGTTCTGGATAGTGATCAACTAAAAAAGATTTTCTTTTTGCATATGGAGGCAAAGACGAACAATTTTGTTGTTGAGTTACTGCGTCCGGCATATTAAATCCGCAATACATTCCATTTGATTTCATTAGATGTTCATAATCCCAAATTGTTTGAAAGTTCATAAGTTTCCTCCATTAATTCCTGTTACAGATATACTTGAAGAAGAAGAGCTTGAACTTGAGCTATAAGAAGAACTTGATGAAATAAAATCATCTTTCCATGACCAGTCGTCCAGTACTAATTGCGTAAATTCATGACTTGTCAAATTGATACTGTTATCTGTTGATAATTCAATCATTTTTATTGCCTTTACATATTCTTTTTCAAAAGATCGAGGTCTTGGAAGATTGATATTTTCAACATCGACAAATTCTAAATTCTTTTCAGCTAATTTAATATTCTTTTTTAATACCTTTATGTATGTTGTTCTATAATTTTTAATTGCTTCATTATATTGAGCAATATGTTTTTCACAATTTTCTTTAAGTATATTAAGTAAAATTTCACGTTCAATATGTACATCCTTCATAATTATTGCTCCTTAATCAGTATGTTCTATTAGTTTTAATAGAAAACGGGTTTTGTTTTGATTTTGAAATAGCGCTTGTTGAGACTTTTAATGTTGGCAATTCACCATTTAATTTCTTTTCTTTAAAATCTAAGTATGACTCTGGAAAGATAGTTTTAAGATCTTGTATAGATTTTGTTAAGATTGTGCGTAGACCAACCCTATCACTTGCGTTAATGTCGCCATTAATTAATAAAACTCTAAAGAATTGACGTGTTTCAAGTTGAATGCCATTCCAGTTAATTCTATTAAATGTTGAACGACCACGACGAAGTGGAGTTTCGGGAACAAGAGGATCTTCTTCTAACTGTTCATTTGGCACTTGCCCTACGCGATAAAGGCGAACCAGCTCTCCATTTACTTCAATGCTTTCTTCTTGGGGTAATCCTGATTCTAAATCTGAAACATAATTGATAATTGCTTCAATTGCAATCTCATTAGATTCTGGATTAAATGCAATAATTGGACCAAATCTGTTTTCATAACGATTAATAAGAATATCATGAATATGATTCTTTTTATTTGGTTTGTAAAATGGGAGCAGTAACTCAATATCTAAGTCTTCTATTTTATTTTCAATACCATATTTTGCATGTAAAGAAAATATATCGGTATCAACTTCAGTAGCTTTTGTACTATTTTTTGGTCCTCGTAACCATTTCATAGCTAAACGTAATTGTGGCAAGGTTACTTCATTGTCGTCACAAAACATTTTCCTTAAATCTCCAAAGGGAACAACTTCTTCGTCAGAAATCATTTCTAAACGATTGGGATCTTTTGTAATGCAATATGGTTTTGCATTCAGGATTGCTTCGACTTCGGTGGGGGTTTTGCCAATGATTTTGGCAGCTTCTGTGATTCTTGATTCCCAAGAATCAACGTAGTCTTTAGGTGTGTTCATGATTTTTCTCCTTTTTTCACTTTAACACTCTCTCCAGCATTATCCCGCTGGGAAGGAAAACAACAATGTTGATATTGCTGCTATGTTGTCATTATACAACAATTTTCAACCACATCAAGAAATTTTAAGAAGTTTTTCACTTGCGTAAAAATTACTAACTGTTGTCGGCACTTGCGTAAAAATTACTAACTGTTGTCGGCACTTGCGTAAAAATTACTAATGTTAATAAAACATGAAATTTGTAACTTATTGAATTTAAGATAGTTGCATTTTCGCGTATTGTCGCGTATTATAATAAGTATAATACTTATTATTAAGTATATATAGTATTATACTAAGTGTAGTCATGTGTTTTCTTCAAAAAAATATTATTTGACTGATTGCATTAGGTTCACTAGTTCTTTTGATCTATTTCCAACTTGCGTGTACCATGCTGAATTTTTCATTTCTTTTGCGGCAGTTTGATAATCTTTTTCAGTCAATGCTTTTTGAAGTTTTTGAAATTTTGACAATCGTGTTAATCCAAGGTTAAACGCCATATCTGTTACGATTGTTTGTACTAAAGTTGGTTGTTCACTAAAATTTGGGAGAAAACTTCTTCCATCTCGTACTGCTCTTGCAACATCAAGCTCGAAGAGTATATTTACTTGAGCGTCTGAAAGTCTACGTTTTCCTGATCTAACTTTTTTATAATTTAACCCAAGTTCTTTAAGGTCAGATTTTGCAGATGGTTTATTTAAATTATATCCAATACCAATAGTTGGAACTGACATTCCATGGATTGGATCTGGATAAACTTTATTTATGTCAATAGATGCTCCTCCAACTTCGTGTCTTTTGATCATCTCTTTAATTGCAAAAAAGTCTAATACATTATTTGGATTCGTATTTTCTTCTTGATTGATTGTTTGTGCTCGTTCTACGGTTTCTGGATTTTGAAGTGCTTGAGATATTTGCGCTTTGGGTATATTAAACTCTTTTGAAACCATATCAATTGTCTGTCCAGATAAGTAAAGAGCAATTGCTCCTAAAAGAGATTTGAAGAATATATTCATATCTGCTTCTTTGGTTAAAAATTCAATTTTTTTTGAATTAGCATACCAATTAAGTACAAGGTTGTTATGACTCTGTGAGCTGAATTTTTGTGTTTCCATACATTCCTCCAGTAGGGTATTGAGAAACTTAAGTTGAATAATAATGTATGAAGTATTTCTTGTCAAGAGAGGTTTTATCCTGTTTCTAAATAGAGGTTGTTATGAAACTCAAAAAGAAAGCTGGTAATGTTTTAAAATGGATCAAAGAGCATGTCCAACCTGATTTTGGGCTTAATGAATCAGAAAGAGGTGAAGAGCTTGATTGGAAGAATGATAGTATTAATGAAATTTCGGGAAAATTGAGGCGAAAGATACGAGCAGGACTAAAAATAACGTTCAAGTTCTAAACTTCTAGGTAAGAGCTAAGGTATAATGTTCAAACCTAGAAAAAGTTTAAAACGAGGTTAAAAATGCAAGGATCATGCAAGGTGAATAAAGAGCAAGCAAATAACAAAATCTCAATCAATGGAAGAACTAAAAAATGTAATAAGTGTCGAGAAGTATTAATGAAGTTTTTTGAGTCCAGCCCAGAGATTAAAACTATTGAGTGGATTGAAGAAACAATTGATGGAGTTCCTAAAAAAACGGGAGATATTAAGTTTACTGTTTACATAAATGATCTTGGGATTAATTCTGAGAACTATGCTGTACATGTAAAGGCGATTTTCTCTAATTTTATGGTTGACTTTTTTGGAGAATTTTTACTAAGAGAGAACATTGCAAGATTTATTGAGTTAATTTCTGAAGTTAATACAAAAGAATATATGGAAATTGTTTCTTGTAAATTGCACAAAAGATTTGGCATGAGAATGAAAGGAAACGTTTTAACATTTGCTTTTCATGTAAGTCTTTTACAAAACATTATGACGGAAGATCTTCGAAGATTTGATTGGTGATTCAAATGAAAGAAAAAATTAAAGGGGAGCCTTGTGTATTTATCCCTGAAGGCGCAAGGATCAACGTATACAATAAAGAAGAAGTCAACCCTATTGTTGAGTATGAAATACGCAAACAAATAGTTGACAGAGAAAAAGTTAAAAAATTATGTGGAGGCATTTATGGAATCACCTCAAATTGATAACAATAATTTTGATATTATTATCGATAGCAAAAATGAAGAAAAAAGTGACTGCTTTAATTTACCAAATTTTTTTATTAAAGAAATGCCATATGCCAAAGTTAAATCGTTGAAAATCAAAAATTATAAAATTTTTGATAATTATGAAATTAATTTAATGGATAACAACAAGGTGAATGATTTTGTCTGTTTTATTGGTCCAAATGGATGTGGAAAGTCAACAACTTTAGAAGTTATTCAAACGATTTTTTCTAATTATGATTCATATGATTCGATTCGATTAAATGCATTATTAGGAAGAGGTGTCCGCCATGTAAAAGGAGACGATAAGAGCGGAACTTATGGTGATTCAGATTTTAGTATTGAGGCAGAAATTAAATCTTCAGTTGGGGATTATAGTATAGAATTGAATAAATCAGGATTTGTTCATGGACATCCACAACAAATTAAAGAATTAACTATGCGCCTTTGTTATTTTGCACGATTTGACCAAGAATTAAAGAAATTTCAACTTTCTAAAGCAAAATGGCCAATTTTTAAAGAACTGTTTGAAGCCGTAACAGGGTTTACTATTGAGGAAGAAAAAACGGTTTTTTCACTAGGGGAACAATTTAATAATTATATATTTGGTTTTTATGTTCACAAACCAAATGAAACAATATATCACAAAGAATGTAGTGACGGAGAACGCAAGATTATTAAATCTTTTTCTTCTCTTTTAACACTTGAATATTCGCCTTCAATTATCTTAATTGATAATGTGGAGATGCATGTAGAAAGTAGTCGGCATTTACCATTAATTATGTCAATGAAAAAGTGTTTTAAAAGTAGTCAAATTTTTACTACGACACATAGTTATCATCTTTCAAGAAATTTTTCACACAAAAATCAGATATATGACTTGCGATTATTGAACTGTTCAGACACAATAAAAAAAGAGCCATGGAGATTACGAGTAATAGATGAAGTAAAAGATGCATTAGTACGATTAAAATCAATTAAAAAAACGAACGATATGCAAAAACAAGCAATAAGTATCTTATGTCAATGTGAACGGGAAATTACTGATATAAATTTGTTTAAAAAACAAGTAGGCAATTTTATGTCAAAAGTGGCTTTATGTTTTGTAAATGATTTGATTTAACAATTTGGAGGTTAAGAAATGTCTATTAGAGCACTGCAAGAATACACTAGGTTCTCAAAATACGCGAGGTTTGTCCCAGAACTTGGAAGACGTGAAACATGGGACGAGCAAGTATCTAGAGTATTTACAATGCACAGAGAGAAATTAGGCGAAGAAACAATTTCTGTATTTAAAGATGACTTTGAAATGGCAGAAAAAATGGTTAAGCAGAAAAAAGTTTTAGGATCGCAAAGAGCTTTACAATTTGGCGGTAAACCAATTCTTTCAAAAAACGAAAGGTTATATAATTGTAGCTCATCTTATTGCGATAGAGCTAGATTCTTTCAAGAAGCAATGTATTTATTATTGTGCGGATGCGGGGTTGGATTCTCAGTACAAACACATCATATAGAAAAATTGCCAAATATAAAATTGCCAAATAAAAACGAAATAAAAACCTTTGTAATTCCCGATAGCATTGAGGGTTGGGCAGATGCAGTTGGAGTTTTAATGTCATCTTATTTCCAAGGCGAAAATGTTCCATTTCCAGAATACCAAGGTTATGCAATTAAATTTGATTTTTCAAAAATTAGACCAGCTGGATCGCCAATCTCATCTGGAAGTAAAGCTCCGGGACCAGACGGACTCAAGTCCTCTTTGATTAAAATTGAATGTCTTTTAGATAAGATATGTAAATTTTATGATAAGTTAAGACCAATTGACGCTTATGACATTATGATGCATGCTTCTGATGCTGTTTTGTCTGGTGGAGTTAGAAGATCAGCTACAATTTGTTTATTCTCTCCTGATGATGACGAAATGGCGTCTGCTAAGACAGGAAGGTGGAGACTAGAGAATCCACAAAGAGCAAGATCCAATAACTCTGTTTTATTAGTTAGAGAAAAGGCATCCAAAGATGAATTTTTAAAATTTTTCAATAGTGTTAGGGAATATGGAGAACCGGGATTTGTTTGGGCAGATCATCCAGATGCAATTTTCAATCCTTGTGTGGAGGTTAGCCTATATCCAAAGCTGGATTTAAATGAAGAATTATTAAAAAATGATGAGATTTTAAAAGAGACAAAGATACAAAATAATAATGAATTTTTATCTGGGTGGGCTATGTGTAATCTTTGCGAAATTAATGCAAAAAAAGCAAAAACTAAGGAAGACTTTTTAGAAGCATGCAAAGCTGCTTCTATTATTGGCACTATTCAAGCATCTTATACTGATTTTCCTTATTTAGGCGTAGTTTCAGAATTAATTATTCGTAGTGAAGCATTACTTGGTGTGTCGATGACAGGAATGGCAGATAACCCAGAAATCGCATTTAATGCAACATTACAAAGACAAGGAGCTAAAGTTGTTTTAGAAGAAAACGAAAAGTTAGCGAAAGTGATTAATATTAACCCTTGCTCTCGTGCTACATGTGTGAAGCCAGCAGGGTCTTCAAGTTGTGTTTTGGGTACAGCATCTGGTATTCATCCTCATCATGCTAAAAGGTACTTTAGAAGAGTTCAAGCGAACAAACTTGAAACGCCATTGTTATATTTTGAAAAGCACAACCCATTAGCAGTTGAAGAATCAGTATGGTCAAATAATCATACTGATATGGTAATTACGTTTCTTTGTGAAGTTCCAGATGGAGCAAAAACAAAAAACCAAGTTGATGCTTTAAGCTTATTAGAAAATGTAAAGTTAACACAACAAAATTGGGTTGAATATGGAACACGCTATGAAAGAATTGAAGGAGCTAAAATTCGACATAATGTAAGTAATACGTGTTCTGTTAAACCAGATGAATGGGATCAAATAGCAAACCATATTTACCTTAATAGAAGATGGTATGCTGGCATTTCTTTATTGCCAGTTTCAGGAGATAAAGACTATCCACAGGCTCCATTTACTGCAATCATGACTCCGCATGAAATAGTTAGGGAGTATGGAGATGGAAGCATGTTTGCGAGTGGATTAATTGTTGATGGATTAAGAGCGTTTGATGAAAATTTATGGGCAGCGTCAGATTGTGTCCTTGGAATTGGAGAGATTATTACAGTTGAATCTTTGAGAGAAAAAATTGAACGCGATTGTGTTTCCAATGGGATTAAATGGAAGAAAGAAGGTCTTTCTCCAGAATCGCCAACAAAACTTTTACAAGCATGGCTAGAACACAATGTCGTTAATTATTATGAAAAAGTAGAATGGGTACGTAGGGCAAAACAGTTCGCACAACGTTATTTTAAGAACGATGTTAAAACAATGACCTATTGTATCAAAGATGTTACTAATTGGAAAAAATGGTGCGATTTGTCAAGAGAATATGTTGAAGTTGATTGGGGCGGCTGTTTTGAAGATGAATATGGCAACTTAGAGAGTTATGGTGGTGGTGCTGGAGAAGCATGCGCAGGAGGAAAATGCGAATTAGGCGATTTAGGTGCAATGATTGAGGCAAAAATGAATAAAGAAAAGACTGAAGAGCTCTAAGTTAAGAATAAACAAGGATTAAAGGTCGTCACTGTGGAACTATTTCTACAGTGACGATTTTTTTGTATAATACCATTAAAAGGTAGGAATTATGAATAGAAAAATAAAGATTTTTGCCATAGACAATAGATATGCCTTTTCTATTGACAATTTTTCATCAATGTATCATTTTCAATTCACAAATCACGTTAAGCCATCTTATCAATTTCCTTGGCAAGCTTATTATGCTGCTCGTAATATAGTGAAAAAATACGCTTATCATATAGAAGCAAGTGAAAAAAAATATGCAATTGAAGATTTTGTAAGACCAATTATTGACGATGTTTCTGCGGAAACAAAGTTAATAGATTATTATTGGGACGTTTTAGATGATCTTGAAGAATCTGCAAGAGGAATGTTTGAGAATGACGAAGATCAAAAAAAGATTAATTACACAGAGGCAAAAGCTGTAGTTAGTGAGATACTTTTTATTAAAAAAAATATTGACGAAAATAGTAGATTAAAGGAAGAAGAAAAACAAAAAAGTAAAAAAGAGTTTAATGAAATAATTTCTAAAATCAAAAAAATCGTCCATAGATATTACGAAGAAGAATTACAAAAAGACATAAAAAAGAAAAAAGAGGAAGCGGAATCTGCTCCTGAAATTCCTGAAATGACAGAAGACCCCTCTTTATTAGATTCTGGAGAAGAAACAGATGGAATGAATTTAGAAATGCCTATGGCACAAGTGCTTAGAAAGATCATAAGACTTGCCAAGGTTGATCCATCATTAAAAGAATCAATGATGAATGAATATGGAGTACGAGCGTGCCAAGCAATTTACTCAAAGCACAAAGATATTATTTATAAAATAAAAGACAACATGATTTACATCTGTGACTTAAAAGGCAATAAATTACTGTGCTTAGAAGTTGGTAAAGATTTGTTTGTGGTTGATATATTTCCAGTTGGAAAAATTAAAGAGATTTGTCCATATCATTCATTAGAATTTTATCAAAGATATTGGAAACCAATTGTAGAAGAAATTGGACACTGTTGCATAGAAGACAAGGCTATTTTATTTTTTGACAAATTTAAATTACCAGATATTCCTTCATCTTTTCCTCGTAGTCAAACAGTACAAGCAATTGATAAAAATAGCAAAGAGATTGTTACAATGGAAGTTTCCTTTAAGGGAGACAATCCGTCTTGGTTTATTGATAAAACGAAAGTTTGTACCGCACAAAAAGCTAAGAGTTCTAAATATACAGAGGAAGAATATTTAAAAGGCGGAAAAGGTGCAATAGTTGTTTGTATCGACAAAACACTTCCTAGTTACTATGGTAAAACAGGACAAGTTATTCAAGTTATTCCTTTATGCTCACATGTAGAGGTAGATATTAATTTTGGACGACATGTGGCGAGAATGGTAGAAGATCAATTTGAAATAATAGATGAACTATAAAATAATTAAGAAAACAATTGGACTTAAAGAGCAAAGCGTTTATTTTTCTTTTTCTTTAGAGAATAAAATATCTGACATTTGTTGTGAATTAGATAGCATCTTCTTTTCTCACAAACATTTAATCGGACTTATTGTTAATAACTCATTAGATGAAAATTGGTCAGAGCAATTATATTGTTCTTTTAATGATGAAAAAGAGATAAGTTCTTTGACCCTTTTTAATAATTGTATTTATTGTGTTAAAGGTGGTGGTAGCCAAATTCATAAAATTAATTTACAAGATAAATGGAGAACACGGTTAATTAGTGATCAAAATTCAAAATCTTTTTTTGATTTATATTTTCGATCTCAAGATTCAAAAACAAAAATTTTTGTTAATAAAAATAATATCTTATGGACGGTTAAAGACATTAATAGGTGTTTTCAATTAAAAGATTCTATTCCTAAATTAATTTGCGGAAATGGAAAAAGTGGATATTCAATTTCAACAGCAACTAAAAGCAGAATATTTAAGCCAGATGGGATAACAAAATTAGGTAATTTAGTTATTATTGCAGATTCTGGCAATAAAAGTTTAAGAGGAGTGTGTGAAAATTCAATTATACACTTATTAAGTGGGTATAATGAATTAAGTAAAGTTATTGAAAAAGATGGAAAATTATTCTTTATCAATGGACAATCCGTATATGGTGTTTCGTTGTCTGGTACAAAAGCAAATGTGAACGCAATATACGATAGTGAAAATAAAATAATTTCGATTTGTTGCTTTGACAAAAAAGCAATTTTCATATTGGAAGAAGAAAAATGAGTAGAAGATTACCTCCAAAAAAAGCGCAAGACCCTTTGGCGGAAGCTATTTTAGAAATTAGCGTATCAAACCCAGAGATTTTAGATAAAAAAGAAGCAGAAAAAGAGATCGTTGATATTATTACTTTTTGTAATTCTCCGTTGTATTTAGATTTTTTAGGACCAGAAAACAGATTAAAATTGTTTATTTCTCAAAAAATTATTTTAAAGTGTTTTTATATGGGAACTGTTGGTAATGAAACTTTACAGTTAACAAAAGAAGAATGGGAGTGGCTTTATGGAAATGCAGAAAATGAAGAGTTAGATGGTGTTTTATATGAAAGAAACATTAAAGACGTTATTAAAAAGATGCTTAATAAAGAAAGACAAACTTCCGATGAATATTTTAGCGTATTACATTTAGTTCTTGGTCGAAGAGGCACAAAATGTCGATATGAAAATGATTTAATTCCAACAACAGAAGGATCTATAACATATAGAAATTTATGTGATAGAATAAATAATGGAGAAAAAATCGGAATTTGTACATATGATACGCAGACATGGAAAAGATCTGTGACGTATGATATCAAAGCAAAAGATAATGGCAAAGTTAATTGTTTTGAATTAGAAACAAATACAGGAATTCGAGAAATATCTTCTTGGAATCATCCATATTTAATTTTACGAGATAACTGGGAAGAGCCAAAATTTGTTCAGTTAAAAGATCTTGTAGAAGGAGATAAAATAGCAATAGCTAACAGCACTGAATTATTTGGTCGTGGAAGTGTTGGCGGAAATAAAGCAGCAATACTTGGACATCTACATAGTGACAGTTGTACACTTTCTAAAGTTGTAATTGAAGATTTAAAACACCTCTTGCTAAAAGAATTTCCAATACAAGGTGATTCAAGTCGTGGAGTCAAAACATGGCTAGAAGATATTGGGTGTTTTAAGAAAGAGAATAGACATAAAAAAATTCCTGAATGCATATTGACAGGGTCGAAGATGGAAATTTCCATGTTTTTGTCGCGTTTCTTTTGGAGAAACGGATATTTTAATCCTGCAATGAGTTTTATTAGTTATGTGTCAACTTCAAGGGAGATGGTTGACAGTATAAGACACTTATTACTAAAGTTTGGAATACATGCAAGAATTGAACGTCAGGATGTTAAGGACTCAAAGAATTATAATTGGCAATTAATTGTCGATAATAAAGAATGTCTAGAAAAATTTTCTGAAGAAATTGGATTTTTATTACAAAAAGACTACGTTCCAGAACCAGTTAATATCAGTGATCCTAATGACATTAAAATTCAATCAGATATAAGGTGGGATTTTGTAAAATCTGTTCAAAAAGTTGGTTTGAGGCAAACCGTTGACTTAGAGGTAAATCCTCATCATATTATTGGTGGAGATATTATTTCTCATAACACATTAATGGCTTCAATTATTACAGTTTATGAAGCATATAAATTACTCGCCATTAATAAAGGTGATCCTCACGGTTACTATAATCTTCCAAGCGATGACGAAATAGCTATTATTAATGTAGCTTTATCTCAGCAACAAGCAGGAAGACTTTTTGGACAAATACAAGCACGAATACGAAATTCTCCATTTTTTAAAGGGAGAGTTGCAAAGGCTACCACTTCAGAAATTCGTCTTTTTACAGATTCTGATTTACGAAAAAAAAGTACGGGGGTAGACATCGAAGTTAATGGTTCTGTTTTGTTATTGTGTGGACACAGTAATCCCGATTCATTAGCAGGCTATAGCGCGATTTTAATATTATTTGACGAGATCGCATTTTATGATGAAAGTGGAAAAGTTACAGGAACATATTTTTATAATCGATTAAAACCATCATTATCAAAATTTTATAAATATAATGCAGCAAGAATCGTTATGATTTCTTCTCCTAACACCAGAAATGGAATTTTTTATGACACAGCTAAATTGTCAGAAAGTGAAAGTTCAATTCTTTCATTCCAGTTGCCAACATGGTGTGCAAATCCAGACATTCCATATAATGATCCAGAGTTAACGCGAGATAGGATTCGAAATCCAGACATGTTTGCGATTGAGTATGGAGCGCAATGGGCTTCTGGAGGAACATATGGTAATTATTTTGAAGAAGGATTGATTGACAGATGTATTAGGGGAGAGTTAACTCCTCACATTCGTCAAGTTTCAGGATTTTATTATTATGCTCATGTAGACCCAGCGAATGGTGGACACAATTATTCAATGGTTTTAGTTGGAAAGAAACACTATAGGAATAGCCGTGGAGAAATGAGGTGGAAGGTTCATTTGGCTGGAGTTTGGGTTTGGGAACCAGTACCGGGCATTGGGTTACAGTTTCATGAAATTGATCGTGATGTTATAGGGATTTGTAAACACTTTAGACCAACATGTGTTTCTTATGACGACTTTCAGTCAGTTCATAGTTTGCAGTTGTTACGCAGTCAAGGAGTGAATGCTATTAAAATTCAATTTAATAGAGGGATTAAACAGAAGATATATATGAATTTAAAATTGTTAATGGAATGTCAACCAGAACCTGAGTTATTTTTATATGATGATGGTGGATATTCTAGTTTATTAATTTCAGAAATGAAAAACATTAAATTTAAAAGAATTACAAGAGGAATTTCTTTATTGCCAGACAAAAATGCAGATGTTAAAACAGACGATATTGTAGATTGCTTAGCTGGAGCATGTTCCATGGCGACTAACGGGATAAAACCATCTTTACCAATGTCAGTAACTGTCCGAACAGGTTTTATTTAAAAATTAGAGGAAAAAGCAACCTAATAGTAGAAAAATCAAAAAAAGTATTTTAAGGAGACATATAATGCCTAAATTTAATTTAAAGAATTATCAGAAAACTGATGGTGATTCTCATACAAATAGAAGTTTGGAATTAGAACAACACGGAAATATACCAGAAGAGACTACAGAAAAGCAACTTGATTCTGGACGAGTTAAAGAAAAGAATACGTTAATGGAAAATCTTTTAGAAAAATCACGAACTGGTGGGACTAGCATAATTACCGAGAAGAACCTAAATGACACAAATGGTCAATTTGATATTAAACATAGAAACTCAACAACTTATACTGGAAACATTAATAAGTTAGAAGAAAAAAGACTAGAGAATGACCCTGTAGAAGATGAAAAATACGAATTAGCTTCTGAAACTCCCAAAATTGAAAGATGGTGGGAAGTTAAAAGCCCTGATGGGTTAAAGGTTGCATCAACATTACGTGAAGCTCAACAAAAATATAGTGATAATTGGTTTGACGATGACGATGACGATGATGATGACTTCATCGAAAGAAGAAAACTGTCGTTACAAAATGACGATGAAGAAGACCCAATAGGTTTACCATATGGGTATCAGTCAAATTTTGACACTCCTGCAGAAGATTTAGAAG
>Ga0210003_1002248_pt1 | contig 16475 bp, 19 predicted proteins | sample LantaG_FD_182804 | JGI IMG/M metagenome (GOLD analysis project Ga0210003, IMG submission 182804) | Deep subsurface microbial communities from Baltic Sea to uncover new lineages of life (NeLLi) - Landsort_02402 metaG (SPAdes) (version 2) | ecosystem: Environmental > Aquatic > Marine > Oceanic >...
TAGTTATAGGAGTATTGGGTGGCCTTGCTGTGTTTGGAGTGTTTAAACTTATTCTTTTGATTTTTGGGGTTTAGTATGAATGAGTGTGAGTGTGAGTATGAGTTGACTGGAGAAGAGATCACTACATTCCCCTCAAAATGGGTTGTCAGTTGTGTACATTGTGATAATTATGGATATGTTCGCAATGATTTAATCATGGGGTTACAGGAACGATGGGTCTCTAAGAATATTGAGTCAGATAATTTCATTCATTGCAATGTGGGGATGCTGTGCTCTCTTGCAAACGGCAAGATATACTTAGAGGGCAAGGATTCTACTCAAGATTTCTTTAAAACTGTTGATTTTATTTTAAATGGCAAATTCTTGGAGATGTCAAAGTTTGGGTCGGGCGGCAGTGAACTTGAAGGGATTCGTCGAATGGTATCTCTGTGGGTTCTTGTGAGTTATCCATGGTTAAGCAATACTATCGAAAAGGATTTAACGAAGGAGGATGTATTTTTATTATCTCTGCAGCATGGGGATTCCCATGCGATTTGCCCAAAGCCGAATTATGATGATTTTAAACCTATTCCGGTTGAGTCTGTTGAATTTTCCTATGAACAACTAGAGGCATAGGATCAGAGTAAAGGGTTATCTTTATGGCTAAAAAGAAGATTGAGCAGGATTTTGCATTAGATGGAGAGGTTGCGTTAAAGGATGGAATTCTTAAGCGTATCCATGTGAATCAGCATAATATCAGGGAGAACTTAAAGAGTGGCAGCAATTTGCCTGTATTAACTGTGAAGTCCTCCTTGGGGAATGTGTATGGCCATAGTCTGAGAGGCAATGGTGATTTTGGTTTGGATCAAAATGGTGGTGTATTGTCATGCGGTGCTCGAGTATGGGTGGAGACGACAGCGGAGTTAAAGGTGTGTTGGTTGGCTTGTCCGGAGATGGACAAGAAAAAGGAAAAATGGTTAATTGGTAATTTGAAAAAAGGAGAGTCTTATGAGTAAATTACTATGTCTTGCTGACTTTGAAGGGTCTACGGAAGAGGAGATAAAAGAACACATCAGATGTAATTATCTAGAAATATCATGCGAATACAGTGATATAGAAGAATCGCCTTCGGAGGTTGAATTATTAGAAGATGGGGAAATACTGATTGCATATGAGAGCATTGGGAACTATGGATGTGATTCGTCTGGATTCTTTGTATTCATGGATAAAGATGGAAGTCTATGGGAGAATCACAGCAGTCATTGTTCTTGTTATGGCATGGAGGGGCAATGGGAACCCTCGGCGTCTTCTATTGAGTATTTACTAAGTGATCACTTCTGTTTTGATATGGGTGGATATGATCCAATTGGTTATTCTGTTAGAAAAACTTCTATTCAAAATCATTTAAGAATGATTCTTCTAGAGAAAGGAGTCAGCATTGAATAGAAGTTGCACTGTTTTTTAATGGAGTTGGTTTGAATTTTTCGTAGTTTTAATGAAGTTAATAAATTAAAGGAAGTCGAAATGAATATTACTGGATCTGGGGCTTACAAGTTTGATCCGATTGCGGTGATAGATGCTGAATGGAATAATTATAAAGATTTTGACTATTTTTATAGTCATTCCATTCATACTGAAATAGGCTTGCGAAAGACGGGGATTTTAATAAATCACCTCGACATTCGGCATTGTAAAGATCGCTCTTGTTTCAACTCGCACAAAAAGTTAGCACTATATGTACCATGGGGAACTTTGTTTTTCAAAGAAGAGGGAGGAGTCCACCCGGAGTGCTCTACGCCAGTATATACAGAGGATGGTGTTAGTTATAAGTGCCATGACGGTGGGCGTCTTAATATTGAGGTGTATGAAGATTATATATTAGTGGAGTATTTATTATTAGTAAAAGAAGAGAATCTTTTTCATCACATTGGTAATATTCGCATCCCCTATGACGTCATGCTGGATCACCTGTATGATGACTTTGGGGATGGAGCGCTGGTGCGATTGAAGAGTTATTTGGATGCGGAGAAGGATCGTGCTTCGATCGACCTTTCTCCTTTAATGCGTGGTCTGGGGTATTTGATTGGCGCTGGGATCGGACAACTAACTTAAAGAGGAAGGGAAAGGTGTCCAAATAATGATCACTCAGAAGATAGGGGATATAAGATGGATGCTTCTGGATGCAGATAAGCGCCCAGTGTTACGCTTGCTGCCTGAGTTGGATGAAGTATGCCGAGGGTATGTATTAAATCACTTGAGGGATGCTGGGTGTTCTATCGAGGATATTGCAAATCAAGCGTGGTTATTGAATGCCACTGATTGGATGAGGGGGTTAGGTTATATCCATGGGGATTTATGTAAAGATTTGGATGATAGTGGGCTTGATAGAGTGCTTCATGAGTTTGCGATGAAAACTACGGAGGATTTCTTAAGATCCCACGAAAAGCAAGGGGGCCAAGTTTTTAAAAAATCTTGGGATCTCTTGGGAGTAAAGAGAAGGTGGATAGAGGGGGAAATTTCGGATGAAGAGTTGGACAATGCAAGAATTGCATATTGGATTGCAGATAGGGCTGCAGAAAGGTTTGTGAATTTGACTGCATATTGGGCTGCATATTGGGCTGCAGATTGGGCTGCAGATTTGGCTGCATACGGGACTGCAAATGAGGCTATCGAGAGAAAGAAGCAGATGGAGTTACTGGGGGATATGCTAGAGGATTCAATAGGTATCCAAAGGGGAGTTAAGGGGAAAAGTTTAGGCTCTAAAGTTTTTGGGGTTTCAGATGGTTTTGGTTGAAGTCGAATTCCCTGGACATGATAATCCAATTGGTCGAAGAATTGCAAGATATTTGGAATTAAACTTTCATTCTGGGGTGGGGTATACCAGGGAAGAATTGAACAATTATAGTGAATGCGTATTGACTGACATCTTGAGTGACTTTAAGTTTGCAATGAGGTTAACGTGGGAATATGATATAGTCAGTGAGTGTATGCGTAGTGCTGGGGAGGAGGAATTCAATGAGATCGTGATTATTAATCAAATTTTGGATTTAAACAGGATGCGAGATTCCTTTGCAATGTCATTTGATGACGACAGGTCTCCTGCGTATAGGAGGCTTGTTTATTTATTTAACAGGTTAAGATATTTAATGTCATCCTCTATAGGTGGAAGCGGTGAAGAGTAAGAGTCTTGTTATTTGCATGAGCGTATTTGTTTTAATCTGGGTGATGATGTTGATTATTGGGGGGGTAATGAATCCAAGTTTATCATGCGGATCGCTTCTTTTTAAACAATGGAAGTTGTATTTATCTGTTCCATTTAGTATGCTGGTATTTATCTTTGTTTACAGGATGGCTGGTGATTAAACATGAAAGATAGGTATCAGGGAAATGGTAAAGCGGCAAAAGACTCCATCGTTTGGAATAGACGACGACTCATTAGAGTCTGTCAGGATAAACTTAGAGAATGATTGGAGTGTTTTTGGAGATCTTGGTCAACTTGAATGGGGATCTGAAAAAGAGGGGGCGCGATGGATTTATTTCATTCAAAAGGGCGAGAGTGGAGCGATAAAGATAGGGATTTCTAAGGATCCAGAGCGTAGACTTATGACACTGCAGACAGCCTCTGATGAGCCTCTCAGGATCATTGGATGTTTTCGGGGGTTTGAGTCAGATGAGAGGAACCTCCATGCGAGATTTGCTGCACAGAGAAGGATGGGGGAATGGTTTGATCCGGTGATTGAGTTAAAAGCTGTGATTGAAGAGTTATGTGAATCCAATGGCATTGACTAAATCTCAAATGAGGATATTGACGTATCCATACAAAGCGACTTCGGATGATTTATATAACGTCATGATTCATTTATCTCAACCAAATGCTCTTGATGATTTTGGAGAGGATCGTTATAATTTAATTTTCATGTTGCATCGCGTAGCTTTATCGAAGAAGATTGCAATGCCTGTTGAGTTTCAAGCGATGATTGATTCTAGTAGTCGGAATACTTCCTTGTTTCATCCGGATACCAACAGCGAAAGAATTGATATTATTGGCCATGAGTACGCAAAAACTGAATTCCAAAAAGGCAAGGACAGTTGAAAAACTTTAGACTCTAAAGTTTTCTGAGTTAACGGAGGATAATGTAAACATGTCTGAATATGATGAAAGCACTGACGTTGTTCTTGCGTCTGAGTCTTTGATGGAGAGGAAGCGTCAGGCTTATCATCTTAAACTCAGGGGTTATAAGCCTGATCAGATCGCGAAGATGATGGATCGCTCTACGGATACGATTCGAAAGTATTTAAAGGATCAGCATATCCTTTTAAAGGAAGCGAATGAATCGGTTAATTCTGAGGATTATGTTTCCGAGTTAAGGGAGGAGTTTTCTCTTTTGCGGATGGAAGCATGGTCAAACTACTCCAAAGCAAATCGCATGCAGGATAAAGTCAAGATTCTGAACGTTCTTGCCAAATTAAGGATTGATGAGACAAAATCCCTGCATGATCTGGGTGCATTGAGAAAGAGCGCCCAGAAGGTAGAGCATGAGCATAGTCACAAAGTTGAAGGATCTGTTGATGTGAATATTAGCGAAGAGCGACTAGATGCATTGGTTGCTGTTATGGTGGGAGAAGAGATGGGCGTTCGTCCTGAAGAATTAATGTCAATGTCTGGGGGTGACTCTGTCTACCCTGGTTTACCAGCAGCAATCATTGATGCTGAGTATGAAGAGATTGAATTATTGCCAGTTCCGCATCAAAAAACATTCGATATAGAGAAAGGATAATCAAATGCCATCTTCAGACAATCCCAAAGGTTTCAGGAAGTCAAATTACGCAAACCCGACTTTATCTATGAGGTTCCAGCCGATTCCTCCTCCATTTAACATTCGCGTGGATAGCCAGAGGATTATTGCGGGTCAACAATTCACCGGAAGTATTCCGGATGAGGATCAGGGTAAATGGGGTGATGTTGGTGGTCCCAGCGAGGGGGGTAGGTGGATGTGGTCCGATGATGTTATAATGGAGAGATTTGAATTTCGGAGCAATGGAGTGGAGCCGGGTACAGGAAGATCAGGAGATTCTGGGCTTTATATCGTGAGGAAAGGGGGGGTAGAGCATCGGATACTGGATCTTTCAGACACGACGACAGCCATTCTTGGAACATTGGAGTACCTCTGGTTAAGTGATCCAGTGGCGATCAAGCAGGGTGATATGCTGAGACTGCGCACCACTGGCGCAACTCTCGAGATGCAAGCGATGGTCTCTGTGAAAACTTCTCGAGTTTATCTGTGAAAATTTGTGATGTTTAGGCGCTGGCTCTCATCCTAGTTTGAGAGTCAATTTTAAAAAGGAGGTTTACATGAAAGTCAGTGGTGAATTACCTGACAGTGCAGAGGGATCCTATTCAGGTGAATTCGTGGGCGTTGCCGGATACCGAGACGGTAAAGCATTCCATTGTTATCCCTTCTTTGTTAAAGAGGACGATGACGTCTTCTTGTGGGGGTGCTCAGGTCTTGCGCGGACGCATTTAAAGAAGTATATAGAGGATGAGTATAGAGAGGATGGATTTATTAAGCCTGAGGGGTATCCTATTGTGCTTCCTGACAATAAATCGAACTATGGTGCTGTCTGGATAGGAGACCAATTCCTTCAAAAGGCCAAAGAGGCAAATGTTCCTTGTCCAGTAGAGCGTATGAATAAGTCAAGCCATGTCCATTATCACCGTGAAGAATTTGGTCAGATCTGGGTGGGCTTGAACTCTGTTATGCGTTGTGAGTTAAAGGAATGGAACACTGAATTGGCTCGGTTGGTGTTTACTCAGGCAGAGGGAAATGAAGAACTTTCATATTTAATGAGATGGACCATGGCGAGAGATGAGTTGACTCGAGCAGCGGTTTGGTTTTCTGCAAAGGGAGAGAAGAAAGAGCGCTGGTTATCTTGGTATACCAAATTGGACAACGACAACGGAATACCTCGAGAATCCATAAACTTGATGCTATTATTTGAAGCACTTGCGGAATTTTATGGAGGGGAAAAGAAACTTACTTCCCATGACTCAAGAGGTTCATCTGAGTTGATTGATGCACTTGGTAAGGATGGCCTTGTTGCCATTAAAAGTGATCCGTCTGTTATGTTATCTCATTATGAGATTGATGGGGTTTTGAATATTGGATTTATTCATACGCTCATGGGTGCGATCACTCGTTATTTTATTGAAGATGATGGGCCTTGGTTTGAAGTAGAGGATAGTATTTGGGATTTCGTGCGTAAATGCCTGGAGTCTGATTCAGAAGTCATTTATTTAAATTTAATGGATTTGCTTTATTATGCAATGCAGAATGAAAAGATCCCAGCGTCGCAACTTCCATGCCTTCATCTTGGGATGAGGCGCATCTTTGACTCTGGAGTTTTTAAGGATTGGGAGTGTGAAGAAGATGATGAGTTTGAAGACTTTAAGACTATCGATGGTTATCTTTTAGTTCGTGTATTGAAATATCTTAAAAATCCTCTGTAAAGAGGAGAGGAAGGTTTAATTATGAGTGAAGAAAATAAAAAATTCGAAACACCTGTGCTGTCAAATGAATTCAAATTCGAGTTCTGCGAAATTCCCTATGTTCAGATTGAAGATACTGATAGTTATGCGAGGTTTCAAAACTGTCGAAACCATTCTAAGAATTGGGATATGGTAGATTTGAAAACATCGTTGCGCGAAGAAGGTTTGTATTTCCCTTTGATCGTTTGGGAACATCCATTTAAAGATGGTGCTCAAATGAGACCCTGGTCAAGGGAACTTGTAAAGAACCAACTCACATTGATTGCTGGCTTCAGGAGACATGAAGCGATCAGTCTGTTGAGAGAAGAAGATGATTCTTTGTATGTTAATGTCCCTTGTTTTATTTTCAGGGGCACGGTAGAAGAAGCAGCTAAAATCAACTTTGTTGAGAATATTCAGCGAGTCAACTTGACGCCCATTGAGGTGTGCAATCATGTTTCATACCTGAAGACGGAAATGAATTATAAGCAAAAAGAGTTGGCTTCTTTGATTGGTAAGAGTCCCGAATGGGTGTCCCGGGCATGCTCCTTTGTCGAGAAGGCTACTCCTCCTTTGATGGCCCTCGCCAGAGGAGAGTATTTGCTGTCAGGGAAGCGAATTGATGAGTCTGATGGATTGGGGGACGAGTGGGATCGTCAACCTCTTCAGATGTCTTTCTCGGCAGCTCTTGAGGTCGCTGAGTTTGATCAAGATCAGCAAATTGAGTTGGTCGATGATTTTATCAAGAATTATCGAGTGAATGGGAAGAAGGCAGCGGTGAAGGCGACAAAAGAGGAGTTGTCGAAACTTAAAGATGATAAGTCGCCTAAGGAAAAGAAAGAAAAACCCCGGAAACTTGATGATATTAACATTCAGTTGCGCGATTATCTTGAGGCTCATGATGATGTTTCTGCGTTGGATGATGAGCAGCGTGGATATATCTGGGGTATCCAGACAGCACTTCATTGGGCAGGGAATCCAAGTGTCCCTGATGATGGTTCATTCTGGTCAAGAGTTGCACCATTGGATGAGAAGAAAGATGAATTGGAAAAGAGTAAAGGCTTGGAAGTTGGGAAATAAAAGAGTTCGAGATGAATTTCTTACGAATCCGATAGGAAGCGGATGGGTATCCGTTGGGTGCCCTGATGGATCCATTATTCTTCAGTATCATAGATCGGTATTAGAGGTTCCATCTGGCGAGGTCATTGACCTTACAGATAAAGATAGGTCGAACCGATTAAATGCTGATAGATTATGGGTTCGTACCCTGAAATTATCTCCGGATGGAACTGTCTCTATGGATACACATGGAATCAGTAACGCCGGAATCCCGTCCGATGAATCATCAAATCTTTTAAAGGTCCCGATGGAAGACTTTATTCAATTTATGAAATCATATAAAATCAAAAACAGGTAAATCTTCGGCCTCCTTCGGTGTCTCTTCTTAATCCACTTTAAATCCCATTCAAATCCCCTCTATAATTAAAAAACTATCCATTCGCTATTTCCGCAATTAATCTTCAATAAAAATAATTTGACTTTCTTCGATTATAGAAGTAGTTATAATATTGATTGTATGTTTCTTTAAGACAATGCGATACTCTTTGCAATAAGGGGGTTCGTGTGGTATATAAAGATTCACGAAGAAAATGTAAATATTGGAGATTATTGAGATGCGTAGATCTAAAATGAGACTTTCTGGTCAGTATGGTGGGACTCCTTCAGAATTTTTAATTGCACCACCTAGAGCCAGGGAAGTAAACGGAGTATTCGAGTCTGAGGCAGACAGAGTCGAATCTTTTGAGCAAGACTCTCCGGTTCAAAGAGAATTAGAGATTGCTGCAATGGGCCGCAAAATTAAACGTTCAGAGCAGATTAAAAAAGATAGAAAGAGAAAATCAGAAGAGAGCATGCGACTCAATCGCGTTCCTAATAATACCCGAAAGAGGCGTGAGGGTAATCAGCATATTCTTAATAATGTGGAAGAGGATGTGACAGGCCCGTCTGTCTCTACGCCGGAAGAGGTGGTTCAGTCGATTACGAAAGAGCAGGGGAGGAAAGGTAGAAGAAGGGGAAAGAAGGCGTCAGATGTTCCTCAAGTCCAAGTTATTCCCGTCGCGGCGGCGAATGTCCCAGACAGTTCCTCTGTCGTAGGGAAAAATCCCAGTCCTCATTCATTGCTTCCTAAGGATTAAGAAGGAATTAACCAGTGGCTGTTCTTAAAAAAGATGAAAAATTCTCTAAGAAGATGATGCGGACTGAGTATGGGGGTGGTCCACCTCCAGGATGGGGAGCGCATCCTTCTGAGAAGAGTTACTGGGAGCAGCCGAGGTTTGAAAAACATCCATTGACCGGGAAAAAAGAGGCAGTGGGTGGTATTTTTCATAGGCATTGGCCCGAGCATGTTGATGTTCTTAGGACTATGTATGAGAATGGATGGCCCCATAAGGATATTTTAGATGTTTCTCAAGAGTTGCGGGTAAGAGAACAAGAGGACTATGATAACAAGCAGCAGGTTATTCTTCAACTCAAGCAGGCCAAAGCGCAAAAGATGCAGCAAGATATGATGGTGGCATTCACAGGGGTTCCTCCTATGGACCCAAATATGGCAGGGATGCCACCAGGGATGCCACCAGGGATGCCACCAGGGATGCTTGGGGCTCCTCAGGCAATGAAAAGCCTAAGGGGCGATATACGGATGCTCTCTGGGGCATCGTATGAAAAGGCACTAGAAGAGTATAAAAAGAGATTTTGTAAGAATGATGGTGTCTCCTTTGGGATTGGAAATATCCGCAAGGGGTCCTTGGTGTCTGATGTGGTTTTTGAAGAATACCCTCATGATTTTGACTATCTGGAGCCAGTGTTTGATAAAGAGACTATGTCCGATCACTATAATGTCCACTATAAAAATTATTATAGAGAACTCAAGGAGGATCTAAGTAAGACGACATGGAAAAAAAGGAAGATAGATGAAGTTTTATATAACTTAAATTCTCTTCCTGATGACATTCGGGCATCTGTTAGATTTAATGGTGGTGGATATGCAAACCATAAGTTCTGGTTTGATCTATTGGCTCCTTCTGTAAAATCATATAAAATTGGCTTTTCATTTTTATATGACATTAAAAAAGAGTTTGGGTCGTTAAAGGAATTAAAGGCATTGTTCTTTGAGGTTGCGAAGGGGATGCGCTCTCCGGGTTGGGTATGGCTTGTTGTGGATAGAGATGGGGATCTTCTGGTCACGAAGACTGAACAGCAAGATAGCCCGGTTATGATTGGGGATGTCCCTGTCATTGGTGTGGATATGTGGGAGCATTCATATTATAGAAAATTTGGTCCCGATAAGGATGCATACCTGGAAGCATTCTGGTCCCTTATTAATTGGGATAAAGCTTCTCAGCATTATCTTGAAGCGACGTCTGACGAATTTTCAAAGGCAGACGTACCAGGAGAGCCACTGTTGACGCCTCGGTTGGCCGATAGCAGGTTTCAACAAACTTTTACAAGGAAACCAACAGGCATAACAAATGCTGCTTCTTCGAGTGTTGAGGAGCGAGACGAGGAGAGTACGCTCCCAGATGTGGAAGAAGACGATCTTGATGACGATGATGAGTAAAATGAAAAACTTTAGACTCTAAAGTTTTTTTATACATAAGGCTTAAACAATGGGTGTAAAAAAATGGCTTAATCGCAGAGATTTCAATGCATCGCCGGGTGCATCTGCGTATGAGCCTCGAGCGGCACTGGTCTCTTCTGTGAATAATGGTCACATGAGGGCTCCGACGGTCATTGACAATGACGGAGTGGTTCATCGTTCTTCTGATGCGGTAAGGACTGGATCTCCAGATGTCCTATCTGCCTCAGTTGCGGACGCTTTTGTGTCCAGGCCAGACACATACAAATCATTGCCTCGTGGTGTGGAGCCCGGAAGATCTCCTCGTTCTCGATTTTTTGATCCATTGTCTCTGATGTACGCGACAGGTTTTAAGGATCGACGTCACTCGGTTTCTTTTGACACCCTGCGCAACGTTTCTTACCAACTAAGTGTCGTCGGTGCCATCATTAAAGCCAGGGTGAATCAGGTATCATCATTTGCGCAGCCTTATCGAGAGAATCGTCAAGTCGGATTCCAGTTAAAGTTCAAAGATGAACACCACGTTACCACGGAAGAAGAAAAGCAATCCATTAGTCGTCTTGAGAGGATGATAATGGAATGCGGGTTTGGGAAAAATCGATTTTCATCTCTGCCGCGAGATAATTTTAAGATGTTCCTGCGAAAGATCATTCGTGATTCCATGACTTATGATCAAGCCACGTTTGAGATTATCCCAGATAAACAAGGGAGGCCATTTGAATTCAGGGCGATCGATGCATCAACGATCCGTCTTGCTGCTACATTTGATGGGCATCGAGGGCAGGCACCACGAACCTTTAACGCGGACTACTTTGCTGACAAGTGGAAAAAGACATATGGCGATGACTTCGAATTTGATACGACTGGAGTCCATACGGTGCAAGTTTTGCATGGTCGTATTGAAAATATCTTCACGTATAATGATTTAGCTTTTTGTATCCGCAATGGACGAACGGATATTTGGTCGAATGGGTATGGATTCTCTGAACTTGAGCAGGGTTTGAATACTGTTTTGTCGATGATTTGGGCAGAAGAGTATAACCGAAGAGCCTTTAGTCAAGGTTCTCACCCTAAGGGTATCCTGAATATCAAGGGTGAGAATATTAGCCCAGAGAACATTGAAGCCTTTAAGCGGCAATGGTATGCAAACATGGTAGGAGTGGAGAACTCCTGGAAAACGCCTATTTTGCAAGCTGATGAGATGCAATATCAGAATCTTCAGAACACCAATAGGGAGATGGAGTTTAACCTTTGGTTGGATTATCTGCGAAAAACACTCTGTTCTGTATACGATATTGATCCCACAGAGATCGGATTTGACGGATCTGGTGGCGGGGTCACGGGTCAGCAACCCATGTTTGAGTCTAAAAAAGAATGGAAAATTAAGCATTCTAAAGACCGGGGTCTTCGACCTCTACTCAAAGATGTCGCTGAGTGGATGACGGAGTATATTGTAGATCCATTGGATTCTCGATTGTATTTTGATTTTGTCGGATTAGATGAACTTTCTGAGGTGGATCGGATTGAATTGCAAACCAAGAAGTCTTCCACTTTTATGACTATTAATGAAGTGCGAGAGGAAGAAGGATTGAACCCATTGATGGGTGGAGACACCATTAATAGCGGTATCTTTATTCAGTCCAAACAAATGGAAGTAGCCAACCAAGGACCTACGCCAGAATCTGAGTTGGCTCCATGGCACACAGCAGGAGACGGTCCTCCGCCTGAATATGGGTCTGCGCCCCCTGTTCCATTGTGGCTCCAAGGCAATGTGAAACCTTCGAATGCTGGAGGGGCTCCTCAATAAATACTTTCCGTTTTTAATAATATAAAGTATTATATCAATGTTTTAGTTTGTGTGATTCCTAGAAGTTTAGGATCTAAACTTTTTTAAAGGAGTTTCACAATGAAATCTACAAATATTCCTTATAATATGGCGGCAATGAGACGGGCGATGGTGGCTCAGCGTCAATCTGCGATCGATCCAATCTCGGGGCATCCAGTGGCTCGAGTAAACCATCGTGGATTTGAGCATCTCATGGAGGTTCCTCAACAACCATGGGTATCTGCTCCAGGGGATCCAAGAGAAGAACCCAAAATTATGCCTGAGGGGCCTGTTCATAATACAGCGCAGGCTCAGTCTGTGAATCCTGTCGATCATGGCATTCACCATATCCACAATATTCCTGTTCGTGGAATGTGGTCTCACCGAAATAAAGGATAAGGATATGGGCAAGCGCTACTCACTATACGGTGCAAATTTACAAGAGCACGAGAATGTTCTTGCTGCTAGTTTCTTGAGGCAGGTTGAGGGAGAAAAGTTATCGAAGAATATGAATGAAACTAGAGGAAACTTTAATCCGCAATTATTGTCTTCTCAAGGCATTCAGAACCTTGGAGTCAGCGCCCCTGCACCAAAGGCACCTGTTGTAAATATGGGAGGCAATAAGCAATCTAATTCATTGTCGTCTGGGAGTACGGGGTTTATGGCAACTCCAAATATGACTCGATCTGCTTCGCCGCAGAGTATAGGTGGCTTGATTCCAAAGAGTCCTGCCGAAAAAATGCAAAGCCCGTCCTCATCCATGGTGAATGGAGAGCAAGCCGCAGGATCTTTTAATCAGCCATCTTCTTTGGGCAATACAGCGCTATATCCTTCGAATCCTCGGCCATTTTCTCAGCCTCAGGGGAGTCCTTTAACTCCGAAGAGCCCTCAGGAGATGGCGCAAGGCCAATCACAGAGCGGAGGAAGTACCAGCGCTGTGACTCGTCCATTGAATATGGGAGGTCAAGCAGGTGCCCCCTCGGTGAATATAAATGGGCAATCATCTGGAGGATTAATCCCTAAGACTCCTGCGGAGCGTTCGAACAGCCCGTCCTCATCCATGGTGAATGGAGAGCAGGCCGCAGGTTCGTTCAGCCAACCATCTTCCTTAGGTAATACTGCTCTTTACCCTTCTAATCCTCGGCCATTTTCTCAGCCTCAGGGGAGTCCTTTAACTCCGAAGAGCCCTCAGGAGATGGCGCAAGGCCAACAGTACCAATCGGGGGGAAGTCCTCTAAGTATAGGGGCAATGAGGGGTCGCGTTGCCCCTTCGGCAGGAGAGGAGACTGGGAAGGTTGATATGAAAGCTGCCCTTGCGGGTAAAGCTCCGGAGAATCCTATTCCAACGACACTGTTAGATATGAATAAAATTAATCAAAATTATGGAGTGCAACCAAAAGCAACAGAAGGACCATCGCAAGATGGACGTTCGCAGTTTTCTCCATATCGTTCGTCTTTAGAAAAGCCAGTACGGCCTCAGCCTGGGCTAGAGAGTGGTCCTCGTGGTCCATTTAATCAATCAAGACCAAGGCCAGGAGTTGAACCACCTCCTGGGTGGAAGCAGGGGAATTGGGGGAATACACCAGAAGCAGAGTTAAAAAGAAGAGACGAAGAGACGAAAGCGGCACAAGGTAAGCATGCTGACTGGGTTTCTAATAAAGATTTTGGGTCAATGTCTCTTGATAATAAATTGATGGCTTTAAGTCCCCCAGAAAGGATGAGAAATTCGGATGAGCATTCTCAGTTTCAAAATCTCCATGGACAGAGGCAACAGCAAAATGAGTATGAGTTAAATTTAGCCAAATTAAATCGTCAACAAGGCGTAATAGGCATGGATGGGGATGGAAAAAGAAGTACGTCTCCAGATATTCCGGCTGGAAGGCAGGACGCAAAGGCAGAGCAATCGCCAATGTCTGCTGATGATGTGCGGGAGGCAGAGAAACTTCAAGGTGGAGACTGGGATGAGTTTTTAAAGAATCCCAACAGAGAAGGAGCGTCTTCTGTGCGAATGGATGCATCTCCGGCTGGCAGAAGGCAAACGAAGCCATCGATTCCGGTTCCTGGTTCTATGTCTGGGAATGATGACTCACATATAGCATCAGTTCTTCGTGATTTGAATCAAGTCGGGAAAATGTCGCCAGAGGTGGCGGCAAAGCATTCAGACTATTTAGACCAGCGTATAGATGAAGCGGGTACTCAGGGTCGTCGTGTGAATATGGAAGGTGGCCCCGAGAGGGCTGCGTCAAGTAATGCGGCTCCTTTTGATCGCGTGGCTCATCTAAGAGAATTGGACCAAGCCATTGCGAATGATAATGTTTCTCCGGAACTTCAAGCAAGGCATGATAAGTATATTGGCGATCAGGCGGATGAAGCAATGCTCTGGCAGGGCATTCCGTTAGAAAGTGAGCAAAGAGGTCCATCGTTACCGATGACACCAGAACCTAAGCAAGTGTCTATGAATCCTGGTCCTCAACAGGGAGTGAATACTCCTGCGCCAGAGTCTAATTTAGATGAGTTAATGGGAGATGTTCAGAAGATTCCAGAGCGCGAGGGTTTTCTCTCCAGGATGAAGAGGTCGGTATTTGGTAAGGGTGAAGATGCAGATATTGACTCTATGATTAACGCATTAAATGCGTTGGCTGATGATGTGTTGATTGAAAAGTCATTAAATGTAAATGTTTGTCAATTTCGAGTAAATTTATCAGGCATTGTTAAATAAAACTTTAGACTCTAAAGTTTTTTATATAGAAATATATGGTGGTGAGAGATATGAACGAATTTGGGATTCGATTAAGAAAAGCGGAAGAATTCTCTGACGATATGCAGGATGCAACACCCCCAGACCTTGCTGCAGTATCACTGGCGGGTGTTGAGCCTCCTCTCCAGGATGCGGGATCGATGACAGGGCCACCAATGCAAAGTCCGAATGAACCATTATATGCAAAGGAAACCCCTGGTCCTAAGGGAGTTCCCCCAGGGGAGGTTAATTATTGGCGCAGGGGGAGTGAATTGGTTCCTATGCAGAAATTGCCAAATGGAGAGTGGGCGCAGGCTGGTCCAGGAATGCCCTCAGCACAGGATCCGATGAGTCCTCAGCAACCTATGTCGATGCCTGCACCCATGGGTGCTCCTCCGCTTCCTGCGGGTCCTCCTGTTGAATTTTCTCAAGTAGTGACACCACAGAGTCCGGCTGAGGTTCGTCATCGACTCGAAGAAAGGAGGGTGAAGATTGATGCCCTTTTAAAGAATCCCGCGACTGCTAATGACCCTCAGGTTCGTCAGGCGGCTTCGTATTTAGACGATGCGATGAGATCGCTGAATAAAGGGATGTTTAATGAGGATATTGATAAGGGTCTTTGGGATAATGTTAAAACGTCTTTGGGTTTTGGGCGAACTAATGTGATGGGCCACAGTGTCCCTCAGGCAGGAGAGGGAAGCAATAGAGGCGGCGTAAATCAAGAGAGAATGAAGCAAGCCTTACCTAGTGCTGTGACAGGGGCTGTGTATGGCGAGCCTTCTTCAAATAAACCCGCCCCAATTGAACCATGGAGACTCAGAGAATATACGGCGAGAGGACCACGGATTCCAAAAGTAGATATTAGTGGGTCTTCTGCACCTGCTCCGACTGCACCTGCACCTGCTCCGACTGTACCTGAGCAGACGCCTACTTCGACTGAACAGACACCTGCTTCGACTGAGCAGACACCTACTTCGACTGAGCAGACACCTACTTCGACTGAGCAGACACCTACTTCGACTGAGCATGCATCTACTTCGACTGCACCTACTCCGACTGTCCCTGTTTCTTTGGATAGAAAGAAGGAGTCCTTAGATAGGGTAAAGTTGCCGTCAATGGATCCCATTGATATTGATTCTGGTTCGAGTTTTCGTTCAGAACAGAATTTTTTGCCGATTAAACCAAGAGGGAAGCAGGATTTGTCTTGGAGGCAAGAGAGCGGCGCAACTTCTCCTAAGGTAGAGTCTTATGGTGAATTAAGAGAAGAGGATCAGTTAAGGCCGGAGGATAGGCATAGACTTGCATTGAATCAGGGAGAAGGTGGCAGAGGAGTTGATTTCACGCAGAAGCCAAAGGACTCTGGATTGAATTTGGATAACCAATTTACGCCAGATGAGTTAGATAGATTGGATTCACAGCACAAGAATCCCTATGGGAAAAGGGGCTCTTCTGAGGGGATGAAGGTAAGTGTTTCGGGAGATGTAAAAGAGAATCGTTCGGCGGGTGATAATAATATTGATTTATATAGACATGGTTCTCATGGAGGCTTGGTTCCGAAGGTTCAGCGGGAATTAGCATCGGGTTCTAGAGGGGGTGTTAATCATACAGATGAAACAAGAGAGATTTATCCTCCTTTGTCTTTCAGGAATGAAAAACAACTTAAGGCTCCCGTAAATTTATTGGGAGAGAAGGGGGATGTGTACGATGCTGAAAGTGGAGGATTGGTTCCGAAGAGTCCACAGGAGTCAGCATCGGGTTCTAGAGGGGGTGTTAA
>Ga0210003_1002249_pt1 | contig 16474 bp, 8 predicted proteins | sample LantaG_FD_182804 | JGI IMG/M metagenome (GOLD analysis project Ga0210003, IMG submission 182804) | Deep subsurface microbial communities from Baltic Sea to uncover new lineages of life (NeLLi) - Landsort_02402 metaG (SPAdes) (version 2) | ecosystem: Environmental > Aquatic > Marine > Oceanic >...
CTACTTCTTTAACCTTCCGGCACCGAGCAGGCGTCATTCTCTATACATCCACTTTAAGTGTTAGCAGAGAACTGTGTTTTTGGTAAACAGTCGCCAGAGCCACTTCACTGCGCCCTCAGCATGCACTCAATCGAAACCAAGCACATCTGGAGGGACCCCTTATCGCAAACTTACGGGGTCAATTTGCCGAGTTCCTTAAGGACGGTTTTCTCGAGCGCCTGAGGATATTCTCCTCGCCTACCTGTGTCAGTTTTAGTACGGATACGCTGCCTTCAACCTACGCAAGCTATTTCTCGGCATCCTCTCTAATCACTTCGGCATCTTAAATTGGCCTCGAGATTGCTCAACCCGCACGACTAATCACGGGATGACCTTTGAGAATGCGTCACTTGTTTCGTCCAGCAACATAGTGCAGGAATATTAACCTGCTGTCCATCGTCTACGCCTTTCGACCTCGACTAAGGGGCCGACTAACCCTGGGCGGATTTACCTTCCCCAGGAAACCTTAGGCTTTCGGCGAACAGGATTCTCACCTGTTTTATCGTTACTCATGCCGGCATAATCACTTGCTGCCGCTCCACGGCTCGTTTCCGTACCGCTTCGGCGCTGACAGCAACGCTCTCCTACCATCTTCCTTCAAGCGAACCTGTTAGAAGATCCGCAGCTTCGGTGTTCTGCTTATTCCCGTTCATTATCGGCGCCAAACTGCTCGACCAGTAAGCTATTACGCACTTTTTAAATGGTGGCTGCTTCTAAGCCAACATCCTGGCTGTCACAGCAATTCAACTTCCTTAAGAACTTAGCAGAACTTCGGGACCTTAGCTGGCGGTCTGGGTTGTTTCCCTCTTGACCATGGAGGTTATCCCCCACAGTCTGACTCCTGAGATAGTCTTTACGGTATTCGGAGTTTGGTTGGGGTGGGTAGGCTGGTGGCCCCCCATCCCCATTCAGTAGCTCTACCCCCGTAAAGTAGTTGCTCAAGGCTAGCCCTAAAGCTATTTCGGAGAGAACGAGATATCTCCAAGTTTGATTAGACTTTTACTCCTCCCCACAGCTCATCCCCTAACTTTTCAACGTTAGTGGGTTCGGTCGTCCAGGGATTTTTACATCCCCTTCCACCTGGCCATGGGTAGATCACTTGGCTTCGCGTCTACCACCTGCGACTAAATCGCCCTATTAAGACTCGCTTTCGCTACGGCTCCATCCCTGAGGGACTTAACCTTGCCACAAACGGTAACTCGCCGGCTCATTATGCAAAAGGCACGCGGTCACCCGTTGAATCCCGCCGAAGCGGAAGACCATAGGGCTCCCACAGCTTGTAAGTGTATGGTTTCAGGTACTTTTAACTCCCCTAATAGGGGTACTTTTCATCTTTCGCTCACGCTACTTTTCACTATCGGTCGTCGAGTAGTACTTAGCCTTGGAGGGTGGACCCCCCAGCTTCACACAGAGTTCCACGAGCTCCGTGCTACTCTGGTACGCCGGCAGTAACACAGGGCTCTCGCTTTCGCATACAGGACTATCACCTTCTACGGTTGGACTTTCCAGACCATTCTGCTTGCGATGCCTTTGTAACTGTTTACCGGCGCCCGCAACCCCAAAGAGCAAGCTCTCTGGTTTGGGCTGATCCGCTTTCGCTCGCCGCTACTTACGGAGTCTCGGTTGATTTCTACTCCTGCAGGTACTTAGATGTTTCAGTTCCCTGCGTTCGCTTCACATGGCCTATGCATTCAGCCATGGATGATGCCATCTGGTTGCCCAGTGACAACGGGTTTCCCCATTCGGAAATCCCGGGATTAGCGGTTGTTCGGCACCTGCCCCGGGCTTATCGCAGCCTACCACGTCCTTCATCGCCTCTCGACGCCTAGACATCCCCCATACACCCTTAGTAACTTGACCATATCAATCTTTGATTGAACAAGGTCATAAAAAAATTCGCCTATTGCGCGCTCATATTTCACAAACTCTTCGCCTCGGCAGACGAAAAGCTTGATCGGAATTATATTGTATAATCCCACGCATCTGCATATTAACTTGTAAAAGAACACATTTACTTCAAAAATGACGGCTAATCATCTCACTATACTACTCTAAAGACGCTTAACCTGCCAGTTTCTTCAAAATTAGTTGTTAGTTTTCAGCGTTTAACATAAATTTCATTGCTGTCCACTAACGACTATTAACTTTTTAATGGAGACGACCGGGCTCGAACCGGCAACCTCCGGCTTGCAAAGCCGGCGCTCTCCCAGTTGAGCTACGTCCCCGGGCCAGCAAATCTCAAATCTCAAATTTGAAATTCTTAGTGGGCCCGGGTAGATTCGAACTACCGACCTCACGCTTATCAGGCGTGCGCTCTAACCAGCTGAGCTACGAGCCCCAAGGTAATTTTCGGTTTCCGATCTTCGTTCGACGATTACAATAAAGCAATCGCAAATTGGCAACCGTAAACCGACAATCCTGCCGGGCTCGTCGGTTATAACTATATACTTAAAAAAGAGCAACAAAAAAAACCGCTGCTCAAAACTGCCAGCGGTCTAAAATACGGACATCAACGATCGTCCGTCTTGCAGTTCAGAGCAAATTAAAGGTTCTCAAAATTTCTTTCAAAACCCTAACCAAATCCTTTCTTAGTGGTTTGGTATAAATATCAATCAACACCCAAAATCTCAATATACTACGCTATCGACATGCCGTCAACATTATTTTTAATATTTTTTTTATTTTTTCTTCCCTTCGACTGTTCTACGGCGGATTTAACGAAATTGTTCAAAAGAAGCGGAAAAATCAGCGTTTTAGTTCTACGAGCTTCTGGAAGCGGGGGTGGTTGCGTAAGGGGTCCCAGGCCGGATCGAGTCGAAGTAAAGGAATCGATAGTTCTGATGGTATCGAAAGCAGATATTCGAGCTGTTCTATGGCGAGGTCGTACTCGCCAACCATCACGTAGATGCGGGCTAAATCCTTGACTCGATAACAACCTCGCAAGGCCTCTTTGGTTACAGGAAGTAACTCAACAGCCAGCTTTCCCTCCCGGAGCGCATCTTCTTTACGACCCAGGCCGGCATAGGCGATGCCGAGCGAACTGTGAAAGCGGCCATCCTCCGGACGTTCCTCGATTTTGGATTCGAGAATACTTCGAGCGGATTCGTAATAACTCTGCTCGAGTTGTCGGTTTGCCAGAAGCCCGTTGATCTGGGCATATAGTTGTGCCTTGGGAATAAAGTAGAAACTCGATTCAAAAGCTTCTAACTTCAACGAAGAGAGTTGTGCTAACGCCTCTTGGTAGTTTCCATCGAACACATCAAGCAAAACGACAATCAAACGGTCTTCTAAAGAGCCAATGTTCTGTGATGCCTCCTCCAGGACTGCCCGCGCCTTCTCAGTTTTGCCTTCCCAAAACAGGTATAGCCAGGCCTTACTCGAATATGAAATGGGCGAATCGGGTCTTAGCGAGATGGCACGGTTATAACAACGCTCGGCCTCCGGATAGTTGCGCAAGTGCACATAAGTGTCCCCGATTTCTTCTATTAACCTTCCGTATCGTGGGTCGAGTTCGGAAGCTTTCTTGAGGTTGGCCAACGCCTGCTCGAATTTTCCCTGCCGTCTTTGAACATAACCGATGTACTCAGGCAGCTCGCTGTTATTGGGCAGGCTTTTCCCTATGATTGCGAACTCCTCCAGGGCACTTCCATAATCCAGATGGCCCCAGTAGTAGTACAGCCCTAAAGCCAGATGTGCCTCTGGCAGTTCAGGATTAAGTTGGAATGCTCTGTCCACGGCTTCCTTTGCCATGGCAAGGCGTGCATCGCTTCGGTCAAAATACATCCAATACAGAAAGAGATGGGCCCTTGAGAGCTGGGCATAGGCTAGCGCAAACGTGGGGTCCAGCTCGACCGCCATCTCATACATTGAAATGGCTATCTTTATGTGATTTTTGAGATTACTTCGCTTGTGATATTCGTCGCCACGCAGGTAATAGTCATAGGCCTCCATATTTTCTGTGGGCCTGGACGCCAGTGCATGCCGTTCCGGTTCAAGCAGGGCAATGTCCAGCGCCTGTGCCACCCGCTCGGCTAAGTCGGACTGTACCTGGAAAATTTCACTCATATCATTATCATACGTTTCCGCCCAGACGTGCGTATCGTCCGAAGCCCTGATAAGCTGAGGTATTATTCGTACTCTGCTGTTTGGGTCTGATGGCCGCTCACGCTGGATCGTACCTTCCAGAATATAATCAACGCCTAACTCTTCACGTATCACCTGTGCACTTTTTTCTCTTTTCTTATACTGCATTGCGCTCTGCCGTGAGATGACACCCAATCCGTGAATAACCGCTAAACGAGCGGTGATAGCATCGGTGATGCCGTCTGCGAAATACTCATCCTCGGTAGAGCCCAGATTCTCAAACGGCAGAACCACCAGCCGTATCTGCTTTGAAGAAGGTTGAACTTCTTTTTTCGAGACAAATTGCACCGCAATGACGGACAGGACGATCACGAAAGCTGCAACAACAATCGTCGCTGCTGTTCGCAGCTTGTGTCTGGCAGTGATCTGCGGCTTGAGCAAAATGGACGATGGCGTGGTCACCGGCGGTGCGGTTACAGGTATGTTCAGCGTTTCGCTGATTTCAATACTCGCGTCTCCAATGTCTCGGAGCCGCCGTTGCGGCTTTTTCTCTAAGCAACGACGCAGTAAAGTTCGGATATTCGTCGGGGTTTCTTGCGGCAGCACCTCCCAATCCGGTTCACGTTCGATAATGTGCGCCAGCGTATCTGTAGCAGTCTCACCCTCAAATGGAAGCCGGCCGGTCAGCATTTCGTACATAATGCAGCCAAATGACCAGATGTCCGTATGATGGTCGGTATCTTTGCCGCGTGCCTGTTCCGGGCTCATGTAGGCTGGCGTGCCGATTACATGCCCGGGCTGAGTGACAGTATTTTCAATGTTTTTGTCTTCGCTTACGGAGGCCTTGGCCAGACCGAAGTCCAGCACCTTGACTCTGCCATCAGGTGTGATCTTAATATTACCCGGCTTGAGGTCCCGATGGATAACGCCCTTGTCATGGGCCGCTGAGACCGCCTCGGCGACTTGCTGCCCGATCGAAAGGGCCTCCTCGAGTTTCAACGGCTTGTGAGCAATCCGCTGGGCTAAAGTCTGGCCAGGAACATATTCAAGGACCAAATAGCCGGCACCTTCTTCCTGTTCAATGATTTCGTATATCACGGCGATATTCGGGTGATTCAACGAGGCTAAAAGTTTTGCCTCACGCTTGAAACGCGCCTGGGCAGTCAAGCTTGCCTGCAATTCAGCCGGCATGCTCTTGACGGCAACAGAACGGTCGAGCTTGGTATCATGAGCAAGATAGACCACACCCATGCCCCCTGTACCGATCATCTCGACAATTTCGAAGCTCCCCACTTTCTGCCCAACAAGATACTGTCCCGACGCCATCTCTTCGAAGTCGCTCTCGTTGGCCTGGACAAGGGAGTCGAACAAAGCATCGATTTTCTCAAGATTCTGCAACCTCTGTCTGAGCTGGCGCTCAAGCTCAGGGTATTGTTTCACAAATTCATCTATATCAGGCTCCTGGCCATGCGACCGGGCATGGACAAACTGCTGTACCGCTTCTTCAATAGATTTATCCTGATTATTGCCAATTGGTCTGGCCATCAGACTACCTCAAAAGCGCCGGTCAGCGCTGCCATCGCACGAGAATACAGCATTCTTGCGGCATCGGCGCTCCTACCTAATTTGTCCCCTATCTCTCTGTAGGAAAGTCCCTCGACTTTGGTCAGAACGATTACTTCTCTGTATTCAGGTTTCAACGCATCTATCGCCTTGGCAAGCTTATCTAAATCCTCCCTTTTTGACATTATAGCACTCGGAGTTGTAGTGTCAACGGCGTCCAAAGCTGCAACAAAGCTATCCTCAACAGTTGGCCTATAGCCATAGAGTCGAACTTCCTTGCGAATATCGCGTTTATCCGCGTGCAATTTGTCCAAATTGTCCCGAAGCCTGTTCTCCGCTATTCTCGCTAACCACCGCACGAAATCCCCCTCGGTCTTATATGTGAAATTCCCCAAATCCTTCAGGGCGCAGACAAGAACATCCTGGACCAGATCCATTGATTCCAGCTTTGAGCGAAGCTCCTTGCCCATACGAAGCCGGACCAGCCAAAGTACCCGCGGCCCGTAAACCGTGCACAGTCGGTCTAAAGCCGATTCATCGCCATCCTTGGCCAGCGCAACTAAATGCTGAGTCTTTTGGTCAACGGTATGCCTCAATTTCCTGTAACCTCCAGTAATCAAAGATTTTATGTAGATTTTACCAATTTCGGGAAAAAGTTTCAACAAAAATCGTTCGGTTGCTCCTTTTTTTCCGCTTTTAAGAATAGACCGGATTTCGGCGTAAATTGGATGTGTTGTTATTATTCTATTGCCCTAAAGGCAGAAAGGAAGGTGTGAAATGAGATAGCTTGCGACGTCTTGGATTCGTTCATAAGGACAATTAGAAGTAGAGAGTATGTAAGACAATCTTTTAGGAGGTTAACAATGTATTCGCAAATCAGGAACATTTCAATCGCTTGTATTTTGGTTTTGGCATTGGGCATGGCTTCCACCAGTTACGCAGCAGAGGACACATGGACCTATAAAGCCTATATGCCTACCGCAAGAACATGGGTTGGTGGATGTGTCATAGATGGAAAAATCTACGTTATTGGTGGAGCCCTGACTGAATCATCCGTAACATCGGCTGTAGAAATGTATGATCCAATTGTTGATACATGGACCAAGCTGGCTAACATGCCATCAGCACGGGGTTTTCCTGCAACCTGCACTTTGGATGGCAAAATCTATGTATTTGGAGGAACCAGTCCCGGGGTGTTTTCTACCGGCAAGAAGAACGTCTACGTCTATGACCCACAAATAGATACCTGGACACAGAAAGCCGATATGCCATATGCAAATGCAGCTTGTGGTATTGCAGTTGTGGATAGCACAATTTATCTCATAGGTGGATCGCTCAGCGAGTCAAATCCACCAGTTCCAACTGTAATGGCCTATAATCCTGTTATGGAATCGTGGACACAGAAGGCCGATATGCCGACAGCTCGATATAACTTATCTGCCTGTGTCGTGGATGGAAAGATCTACGCCATTGGAGGATGTACAGAGAACTGGAGCTCGTTTTCTTATAAACACGTTGAAGTCTATGATCCGTCAACGGATACGTGGACACGCAAATCAGACATGCCGACGCAACGCTGGAGTTTGGGCACTTGTGTTGTTGATGGAAAAATCTTTGCAATTGGTGGTACAGACACTGGCAATGCTTCCACCGGAGCTAACGAAGTTTATGATCCCGTTACGGATACATGGACCACAAAATCTCCAATGCAGCAAAATCAACATGGACACTTTCTGGGTTCGATCGGAGATAAGATATATGCAATTGGTGGTCATTATCCAAACATAATTATGGTTACTAAGATGGAAGAATACGACACCGGAATCGGCGTCCTATCACCTGACTTTAACGGCGACGGAATCGTCGACAGTGCCGACATGTGCATTATGGTTGACCATTGGCACACCGACCATCCATTGTGTGATATCGCCCCACCACCCTTCGGTGACGGGATCGTCGATGTCCAGGACCTGATCGTTCTTTCCGAACATTTGTTTGAGGACTACCGCTTGGTAGCGCACTGGGCTCTGGATGAGGACGCGGGCAATACTGCCTATGACAGCGTCGGCGATTATGATTCAATCCTCTTGGGAGGACCGACTTGGCAGCCTGACGGTGGTAAGGTAGGTGGCTCGCTGCAGTTGGATGGGGTGGATGATTACGTCAGCACGCCCTTTATCCTGAACCCGATAAAGGGATCGTTCAGTGTTTCTGCCTGGATCAAAGGTGGTGGTCCTGGGCAAGTGATAATATCTCAGAGGGATGTCGGGCGCGATTCAGGAAACACTTGGCTTTTAGCCGATTCATCGTACGGCAGACTCATGACGAGGCTGATGCATCCGCCGTTCTCGCCATTAGTGTCCGAATTTGTGATCACGGATGACCAATGGCATCATGTCGGCCTTGTGTACGATTTCATTTCATTGTATAGATATCTGTATGTGGATGGAATTGAGGTTGCAAAAGATAGTGATTTTGTAGCTGGCGTAGGTTCAGATGGCGGCTTATACATTGGTGCCGACAAGACTCTTGATGCAACCAGCTTCTTCTCCGGCTTGATCGACGATGTCCGCATCTACAACCGGGCAGTGAGGCCATAGAGAATAGGCACCTTGACACAGTAGGCCATCTCAGAAAGAAACAAAACGCCTGTAATATCAAAAGAGCTGGCAGCTTGCGGGACTGCCGGCTCTTTTTTTCTTGCCGTGCCGCTGTTTTAAACAGAGTTGAAGGGACAGTCTTTATTTTTTTTTATCCCCTAACTCCTTTTCATTGAATGAGATACGAGAATAATGTGAAAAAAAGCAAATTTTTGACATTTTACTATCAACATTTTGCCGTCTCAAACGCTTAGTCTATAGAAAGGGAAATATGTATAAGTGTACTTGAGAGCCGACGGCCGGGATGGAGGTGGTTTAATGAGACGTTTATTTATTTCGTTTATGCTGACAGGCCTGTTTTTCGCCTCGAATTGCGAGGCGGAGTTTCAGGTCAATACGCATACGTCGAACGAACAAAAGAACGCTGCTATAGCGATGGATGAAGCCGGGGATTTTGTGGTGGTCTGGAGCAGCTATTTGCAGGATGGCAGCTCGAACGGCATTTTCGGCCGGCTTTTCGACCCTAATTGTGGCCAACTCGGTGAGGAGTTTCAGGTAAACGCTACCTCCTCCGGTAACCAGACGGAACCGGCCGTGGCAATGGACGCAGCGGCCGGTTTTGTCGTAACATGGCAGGGGCCGGGGTTTTTCGAGGAGGACCGTGAGGATATCTTCGCTCAGCGGTTCGACTTGAACGGCTCGGCTGCCGGCGAAGAATTCTGCGTCAACAGCTATACGGGCGACCAGCAACGTTTCCCCAGTGTGGCTTTGAATAACGATGGTACGTTTATCGTCGTTTGGGAGAGCAGTAATACCCCCTTGGAAGGCGACAAAGCGATATGCGGCCAATTGTACGATAGCAACGGGGTGGAATTCGGGGACGAGTTTATTGTTCACGAGGAATCATCAATCTACCGCTATCCTGATGTGGCAGCCGATGCCAACGGAAACTTCGCCGTGGTCTGGATGGAGGATAGGAGCAGCAATTCGATAATGGCCGGATTGTTTAACCCGAGCGGCGAGCCCCGGACGGATACGTTCAAGATAAATACAAGCCGGATCAGCTCGGTGACGAGGCCGTCGATTGCGATGGACGCAGTCGGCAACTTTGTGGTGGCCTGGGACGGCGATCCGGATCTCGCCGGACAGGACGATATTCACGCCCGGCTGTATGACGCCGACGGCACGCCTATGGGCGGGCAGTTCCTCGTCAATACGACCACAACATGCGCCCAGCAATATCCACAGGCAGCTATGAATGAAAACGGTGAGTTTGTTATCGTCTGGGATTGCAGGATCGACCCGGACGATGACAATCAAAGAGACATATTCGGCCAGCGATTCGGCAGTTCCGGCGAATTTATCGGCGACGAATTCCAGATTAACACTTTCGAGTTGAACGACCAGCGATATCCCGCCGTTGCTATAAGCGAGGCCGGCGGGTTCGTCGCCGCCTGGCAAAGCCAGACACAGGACGGCTCGCGATTCGGCATCTTCGCACGTCCCGGCCCAATAATCGGATCGGCCGATTTCAACGACGACGGAATCGTAGATTTTCACGACTACAACATACTTGCCGGCGAATGGCTGCGAAACGAAAATCCGCTTTCGGCAGACCTGATCGACGACAATAAAATCGACGAGTTGGACCTGGTCGAATTCTGCCGCCAGTGGCTGATCAGTGACTGATGAGTAGCCAATAAATATTGAATTTCACACGCCTTCCGATTATATTATATGATTGCTGCGATTCGGCAAAAATGAATGAATTGGTAATAGCGCAATTATCGAAAGGTGTGAAAAGATGAAGAGGATATTGACAGTTCTGTTTGTTTTATCGTTTGTTGTTAATTCGCCGGCTTCTGAAGCTGCTTTCACCAAATTTGTTTATCGCCACGGCGACAAGCTAATGGATGAAAACGGCGAGCTTCGATTCGTCAGCTTCAACATCCCCAACCTGCACTATATCGAAGACAACATGCCCTTTACCGAGCTGAATCCGTGGCGGCTGCCGAACGAGTTCGAGATTGCCGATGCGCTCGAAGCAGTCAGGCAAATGGGCGGTCAGGTCGTACGCACCTATGCCTTATCCGTCCGCGTCCCCGGCGAAGATTCGAATATACCGCGGTATATAACCGGGCCGGGGCAGTTTGATGAAAAAGCCTTCCAGGCTCTCGATATGGTTCTGGCCGTCGCCAATCGAAAAGGCATCCGGGTAATCATTCCTTTTATCGATAACTGGAAATGGTGGGGTGGAATCGGAGCTGCGGCCGCGTTTAGAAACAAGAAGCCGCAGGACTTCTGGACCGATCCGCAACTGTTCGAAGATTATAAAAAAATCATCAGCTACGTATTAAACCGAACGAATTCAGTAACGGGTGTGAAATATCGTGATGACAAAGCGGTGCTCGCCTGGGAGACGGGAAACGAGCTTGTATGTCCCCACGAATGGACGACGAAAGCCGCCGCATATATGAAGAGCCTTGATAATAATCATCTTGTTCTTGACGGTTTTCACACTGCAAATTTGCGGGACGAGTCTATTCAGGATGAGAATATCGATATTGTCACTACACATCACTATTCGAAGAATCCCAAAGAGACCGTCGGCCAGATTAAGAGTAATATGTCCAAAGCCCGTGGCAAAAAGCCGTACTTTGTCGGCGAGTTCGGTTTCATACAAACCGACGCAGTGGAGACGGTTCTTCAAACCGTGATAGAAGAAAACGTAAACGGCGCCCTGATCTGGTCGCTACGTTACCGCAGTCGTGACGGCGGCTTTTACTGGCACAGCGAGCCCTACGGCGGCGATCTTTTCAAGTCCTATCACTGGCCCGGCTTTGCCTCCAATGCCGCATTCGATGAGACCGGCCTGCTCAGGCTCATGCGTCAAAAAGCCTTTGATATCAGGGGCATTCCCGCTCCGACGATTGAAAAAGCCGCCCCGCCGGTTCTGCTTGATATTGAAGATGCTGCCGCGATTTCATGGCAGGGAAGCGCCGGTGCCCAGAGCTACATCGTCGAAAGAACGCAGAGCAAAGACGGCCCGTGGCTGGCCGCAAAATGCAACATATCCGACGCCGCACTTCAGCATCGGCCTTTGTTTAACGATACCACTGTCGAGATCGGCAAGAGTTATTATTATCGTGTCATCGCCCAGAACTCGGCCGGGATTTCCAAGCCCTCCAACATCGTCGGCCCCGTTTCGGTCTCATGTAAAACGCTTGTCGATGAAATGCAGGACATGCAATCCATTCACGAAAGCAGCAGCAATTTGTCGCTGGAAGTCAAGCAGGCGCGCAATTTCAAGGAGGATGCACACAGACTAAAGGGAGCATCAGCAGATTTCATAATCTATGAAGTCGAGGCGCCGATTAATTCGTGGAAGGTCTATTCATTCTTTCCTAAAGATATTTCAGATTTCAAGTTCTCTATCTCATCGGATGGCAAAGACTTCGAGCAAGCCAAATTCGAACGTAAGGATTACTTCGTAGGCAAAGGCGAGTATGACTACTATAAGCCGGTCCTCTACAACAGTGCCGGCTCCGGCGAAAAAGCTAAATACCTGAAAATCGAGTACACCACAGAAGCACAAATCTCGTGTGTCGAAATAAAATACGGTAGATAAAACAACTATGAGTTATTAATCATTTGACCTTAACCAATAGATTTATTATTAAGCTCGTAGTCCTTTTGATTAGTCAAAAGGACTACGAGCATTATCCCGTCAAGAATTTGGATATTGTACTGAGGCCGGTTGCTGTTATTAACAAACTCAAACTGTCCGGTTCACGCTGTCATCCCCGCACCTGCTTTCGAAAGTGTAAACTTGTATCCGCGAAAGCGGTGAGCAGAGATCCGGGAACGTGACGATTTTAGCGGATTCTTGCTCACAGGCCTGTTGCCAAAGACGAGATTGCTTCGTCGCTACGCTTCTCGCAATGACTAAAGGTCCATTCTTGTCATTGCGAGCGATTCGAAGAATCGCGCGGCAATCTCAACTGTTACAACAGGACATTGACAACATATTCTTTCGTGGGAATGACAGTTTGAGTTATCGTGTTTTTGTTTCAGCTATAGACTCAGAATCTTCCGTTGATTCCTGGACGGGCCAGAATACCTGGTCACCGCCCTTCTCGCCGTAGCCCCATTTACTTGGTGTACCGCCATCATCATCGAAGTCGGCACCGAAGCTGTATAATAGAAAATCATCATCGCTTCGCCGGTAAATAAGCGGACCATTATTAAAAGGGTCAACTGGTATGGTTTTAAGATAATCCGCAGTGACGAGTTCCGAGAGATTAACCGGCAATCGTTGGGTGTCAGCCTTAAACCTTACTATGGCGAGAGTCGCTATCAAAGCATCCAAATTCGCGCGGGATCTTGCTGCTATTTCTACAAGCCGGTCAATTCCAGGCGAGAAAGTTTTAATGAGAGGATTTCTGTTCTTGATATTTTCAATAGAGATTTTTATGCCATTAAAACCTCTATTGTACTGCCAAGGGGGCATAAGACAGGCTTTTTCGGAGAGGTCGTAGTATCTTTTTACTTCTGCCGTTGTTCTGTGTCTCTCCAGCTTTCTCCATAAACGGATGTCGGATTCAGAAACGGAGGCGAAAGAGCTGATCACTGACGCGAATTCTCCATTTGGAAGATTACGCTTTATGAAAGCAGATCGTGGTATATGCCCGCCTCCATGACCATCATCGGTGAATATACGCTGTATGACATCCAGGCATATGTACTTTTCTTCTATGAAATCAAATTCAATTTGGTTACTCTTAGCGAAAGTTTCAAGCTGCCTCTGGAGATGGATCAGTTGCACCGGTTTGATGTCCTCATATGCTATGATCATGCGTTCTGTATTAACCGCTAAGCTGCAAACTGCATATGCTACAAGCTGAGGCAAAAGGCCTTTACCTGGAGCCAGGTGTCTACCCAATTTATAGCATGTCTCAACATCGTTGAAGCCCTGTTCGTATTGGCCTTGAGCTGTTTGCAACTTGGCACGCAGGCACAAAGCAAAAGCAAAGTGTTTAATCTTGTCTATGTCCCGCTCTGATAAAGATAGCATGAGATCGCCGTCATGATCATACTCAATCCGGTAGTAGGGCTTTTGTGTTCCTTTCTCGACAAGGTCCAGAGCCTCAGTGTTGGATGCCACCCAGTCCTCGGCCTGTGCTCGTTCTTCCTTGCTCCATTGAGTCGGATATCGTTTACGAACTTCCTTGAGTTCTTCGGGAAATTCCACAACCAATTGACCCGCATTAGCATATTCCTCACGTGCATCATCGTTGGGATCATAAGCAGCAGGTTTCGAGTTTTCGACGAATTCGGTCACGTAGTTATGAGTTGTTTTAATCTGTCGAACCTCATACCAGTCACGACATTCGTTGAGAACCACAAAAGAATTGAATGCGATATGCATTATAATAACTGGCAGCAAGGTCTTCCGCCGATAACACCATATCCCGAAAATTAGCCCAAACAAAAATACCTGCAGAAAGCCTAATACGGGTCGAAAATGTACTAATCCAAAGAGAGCCGCCTGAACCAATACAGCCAGTACAGGATGAAAGATACGCATTAGAGTGCTCTGCACGTATCCCCGCCAGAAGATTTCTTCCGCAACAGGCCCCAAGATACTTATGCGTATTATTATCCACACAAAAAGAGGTATATAGGAGCACACATATGATTCGTTTTCGAAGCGAGTGACAGGTTCTGTGAGTGGTAATCCAAACCTATAGCTCAAAAAACCCACGATAAAAAACGAAGTGATAACACCGAAAGGCAGCAACATAAACTCGAGAAACTCGCGACGAGACCAGCGAAACCATCTACATTCGAACGCCGCCAGCTTCGGTATTAAGCCGGCAAGTACAATGGCAAACCCAATCATAAGCGTCATAATTATGACAGGTAATATAACGTACACCATCCAATCATTTGTGCTTGTGTAATTTTTGATATAAACATTTCTTATCAGGAGATTGGGCAGTTGTACAAGTAGTATGACTCCCGCAAGCACTGCCAAAATCAGCAGCCTATTCGGTTGCTTAGTTTCACTGCTTTCTACATCTTCGCTTATATCAGACACAGCAAAAACTCCGCGTTTGAATCAAGTGCCTTTGGGAATCAAAAGATGAATTATACAATTTGCCTTAATATCGAGCAACCGTATTCGAGAGGAAAACCAAAAATCTTCCCACTTTTTCATCTGGCAATACTATCAAGGACATAGTCCTTTTGATTAGTCAAAAGGACTACGAGCATTCTCTTTCACGGATGGACAGGTTGTCCGTAAAAAAGCTCATGTCCCAATATATGAACGCTCAGATGGGCGAGATTATTCAATGGGATATGCGATTTATTTGAGGTCGAACCGTGCCGAAGGAGCCCAGATCATTTTGCAAGCCATTCGGCAAACTCCTCTTTTACCTTCTCATGGAGATACCTTTGCCCTGGTCAAATTCGTGAAGTCCTTTACGAACGGCAGCAGCAAAGTTGATTCGCTCCTGTATATCCTCCCAGGACGCATCTTCCGGGAGCTGCTCAATTGTTTTTAGTGCTATCTCTTTACTCGTCATATTTGAATTATACTAAATCATCGCTTACGAATCAATATGGATAATTTCAAACGATAAATAATAACCACTTCTAAAGACGTTGTTCTATTTCGGCCAAAATGAGTTTTTTTGCGTTTTCGAGCGGGCCGGGCAGGAATGTGCCGGCGGCCTTTGTGTGGCCTCCGCCGCCGAATTTAGCTGCTATTTTGCTGACGTCGAGGGGGCCCCTGCTTCTGAGCGAGCATCGTATTCGGCCGTCTTTGAGCTCGATGAACAACGCCGAGACCTCGACCGAGTCGATGCGGTGACATTCGTTGATTAGGTTTTCAGTGTCGCTGTATTCGGCTCCGGTTTGCTCGAAATCCTGCTTTGTTATCTGCATTACGGCGTATCGGCCGTCCAGATGCAGCTCGAGTTTGTCGAGCATCCCGGCCATCAGCTTGAAACGCGGGTATGAGAAGTTCAGATACAAATGTTCGTAGATTTGCGTCGGTTTTACGCCGGCGTCGATCAAATCGGCACAGGCGCGATAGACCCTGCTGTTTGAATTGCTGAACTGGAACCAGCCGGTATCGGTCGCCAGAGCGACGAACAGCGATTCGGCGATTTTCTCGGTAACGGGCCAGCCAGCATATTTGAGTAAATCGAGCACAATCAAGCCCGTCGCGGCGGCATCGGAATCGATAAGCTCGACGTCGCCGAGGCCATCGGAGGTTCCGTGATGGTCGAGGACCAATATCGGCTTGTCGTTCTGCTTAAGGTAATCGTTGAATTTCGCCAGTTGGCTATGGCTGTTGGTATCGACGATGAGGATAAGATCGAATTGACCGAACCGCCCTGCCGTCAACTCATCGAGCTTGACATCTTCGCCGAAGACGGCGGGCTTTTCTGCGAATAAATACTCATACCACTGCGGCACCGAAGAAAGCAATAGCGGCGTGACATTCTTACCGAGAGCTCCAATCGCCTCGCACATGGCCACCACGCACCCGCAGGCATCCCCGTCCGGCTTGGTATGAGACGTAATCAAAATATTGCTCGACTTGTTTATTAACTCGATAGCTTTTTGAAAATCATCGGTGTTTTTCATAATACTTGTGTTTCTCTTTTGTTTATTCAGGTAGGGTGTGCATCGCACACCTTCATATATTATTTCTGGACTTGGCGGTTAATCTTTACGTTTTCCATGGTCAGCTTTTCTGCTCCGACAGGATGTTGGATTTCTCTACGTTATCAAAGATGCAATTCTTCAGATGGATACCGGTTATAGGCGAGTGTTCGTAACCGCTGATTGACAAGGCGTATTTGCTTTTGCCGCTGGTGACGTTTTCCATGTTGATATTGCGAACGATTGGCATGAAATCGCCGGCGTCGCCTTCACCGTACTGGAAGTTGACCTTGAGCACAGCCTCGGCGACCTGTCCGATTGTGACGTTTCTCATGTAAATATTTTCGATTGTTCCGCCGCGAACAGAGTTGGTTTTGATCCGCAGTGCCCGGTCCAGGTTCGGGCTGTCCATCGTGCAGTTCTCGGCGAATACATTTCTTGTACCGCCCGAAGTTTCGCTGCCGATTACCACGCCGCCGTGCCCGTCTTTCATCTGGCAATTTCGAATAACG
>Ga0210003_1002250_pt1 | contig 16465 bp, 10 predicted proteins | sample LantaG_FD_182804 | JGI IMG/M metagenome (GOLD analysis project Ga0210003, IMG submission 182804) | Deep subsurface microbial communities from Baltic Sea to uncover new lineages of life (NeLLi) - Landsort_02402 metaG (SPAdes) (version 2) | ecosystem: Environmental > Aquatic > Marine > Oceanic >...
GAACCAGAAGATGCAGCAGTTTGCCGACGGGGCGATGAAGTTCACGCTGGACGGGTAAGGAGAAGAAGGGGGGAGGAGAGAAGAGTTGGAAGAGTTTTTTTTTCTCGAAGTCGGGTTTTTTTTTTTTTGGCGCGCGCGCGTCGAGGTCGAGTTTTTTCTTCTTCTTCTTCTTTCTTCTTTCAACCTCACCAAATCAATCCACCACCCAACCAACCCACTCATCCACTCAACAGCGGCGTCGGGAACGTCTACGAGTACAAGGACGGCGAGGAAGGAGGCGACGGCGCCGCCGCCGCCGCCGCGGGAGGCGCCGACGGAGAGGCCCTCCGCGCGCTGATCGGCAACAACTGGATCGATCCCCCCAAGCGCGAGCGCAAGCGCGTCGCGACCTACAACGAGAGCGACTACTACCGCCAGGCGATGAAGCTCGGCGGAGGCGGCGGCGGCGGGCCCGGATCCCGCGGAGGCGGAGGAGCTGGCGGCTCCGTCAAGCTTCCCAAGATGCCTGCTTTACAGGACTTCCAGTTCTACGACGTCAAGCGCATCACCGCGCTCTACGAAAAAGAGGCCGCCTACGAGACGCACAAGCACTCGCTCGCGGAGAAAGAGCGCTCGGCGCGCGCGCAGGGCGCCTCGGAGGACGTCGTTCAAGCGCACCTCGCCCCGGGCCCCAACGACCCGCAGCCTCTGTCCGAAGAAGAAGTGGCTGAGAGGGAGGCGCTGCTTGCGGGTGGGTTCGCCAACTGGAACAAGAAGGACTTCCAGGCGTTCCTGAGGGCGTGCGAGAAGGTAAGAGAGAAGAAAACACAGGTTGGGGAGGTGGCAGCGGAGGTGAAGAAAGAAAAAAAAAGTTTTTTCTTTTCGTCGGAAAAACAACAGCAAAAAAACTCACTCTTTGTTCTTCTCTCCCTCTCTTTCTCTTCTCCTCCTTCCTCACCATCAACAAAAAACAACAACAGTACGGCCGCGACGACCCGGTCAGGATCGCCTCCGAGGTCGAGGGCAAGACCGAGGCCGAGGTGGCCTCTTACTTGGAGACCTTCAAGCAGCGCTTCGCCGAGGTCCACGACCACGAGAGGCTGCTTAGGAACATCCAGAAGGGCGAGGAGCGCCTGGCGAGGCATGCGGAGGTGGCGGGTTTGATCAGGGCCAAGCTGGCGCAGTACAAGAACCCGTGGTCGGAGCTGAGGCTGTCGTATGGTGAGTGGAGGGGAAGTGGAGTGGAAGGTGGGGGGTTGTGAGAGAGAGAGAGAGAGAGAAAAGAGAGCGCGCGAAAGGAAGGAAAAAAACTAACTCTTTCTTCTTTTTTCTTTTTTCCCTTTTCTTCCCCACCCTCCACCCAAAACCAAAAAAACAGGCTCCAACAAGGGCAAGGCCTACACCGAGGAAGAGGACCGCTTCATCCTCTGCTCCGTGGAAAAACTGGGTTACGGCCGCTGGGACGAGCTGAAGGCCGAGGCGCGCCTCTCGCACCGCTTCCGCTTCGACTGGTACTTCAAGTCGCGGACGCCGCAGGAGCTCGCGAGGAGGTGCGACACGCTGATCAGGCTGGTGGAGGCCGAGAAGAAGGAGGAAGAAGAGGGCGGCGGTGGGGGTGAGAAGAGGGCGAAGGGCGGGTCGAGGGCGTCGAGCGCGGCGCCCGAGGAGGAGGAGGGAGAGGAGAAGGAGGAGGAGGGGAAGCAGGGCAGCAAGAGGGCGAGGTCGAGCTCTGCTGGCGCTGCAGCTGTTGGTGCTGCTGACGCCCCGGCGCCGATGGCCGTGGACGGGGAGCAGGTGGCGGCGTAGAGAGAGGTAGAGAGTTAGGGGGGGGGGGTGAAGAGAGAGAGAGTGGGGGGTGAAGAGAGAGAAAGAGAGAAAAAAACAACTTCTTCTTCTTCTTTTGTGTCTGTGTTTTTGTTCCTTTTTCATCTGGCGTGTGCGCAGCAGAGAAAGAAAAAGGGAGAGAGGGAATTCTTGCGTTTCAGGGGGGAGAGAGAGTGCAAAAAACGAAAATGAAAAAAATCAACGGAAAAAAAAAACAGCGGCAGCGGCGGCCAGTTCTGAGCGACGAACGAAGAAAAAGTTTTTTCTTCTTCTTTTTCTCTCCATTCCCCACCCGCCTAAATTTTAATAAACGTCTGGAAATTCAAATTGCACAACGTTTAGATTTTTAGGCGGCCCGGGGAGAGAGAGTGGGGAAAAGTTGGGCGCTTTTTTCGAGCGTTCAACGTTTCGACACACTCTCTCTCTTCTCTCCTGCCACTTTCGCATCAGTAGATCAATCCACTCTCTCGTTACTAAGGAGGAGATATGTGCTTCCGTAGATCAGTGGATAGATCGTCTCTTTCCTATCGGATTCGCGTTCCCAATCAGGGGCGCGCGTTTGAAGAGGATTAGGAGGATGTCCTGGGTTCGAATCCCAGCGGAAGTGCGAAAGCATTTTTTTTTTTTTTGAAAAGTGGAGGTGGAGATGAGGAGCAGCGGCGCGTTTCTTCGTTCGTTCGGCGACCTCTCTCTCTTCCGCTCTCTCTCTCTCTCTTTCACTTTTCTCTCTTCCGCTCTCTCTCTCTCTCTCTTTCGCTTTTCTCTCTTCCGCTCTCTCTCTCTCTCTCTTCTCTGTCCGTATCGGAAAACAAAGACTTTTCTTTTATTTTACAAAACAAAAAGGCAAAACAAATCAAAACTCACTCACGCACATCAAATCAGAGCGCCGTTTCGGCAAAGACCCTCGCCAGCTCCCTCGCGGCCGCGTCGGCCCTCGACCCGGCACGCCACGCCGGCGGCTCGAACAGGCCCGTCGCCGGGCCCGTCCCCACCTCCGGGACAGCGTAGCGCTTCTGGTTGATCACCGCGACGGTCTTCCCGGCGGCGCAGGCCAGCTGGCGGAGCCTCGAGAGGTTTGGGTGAGCCCCGCCTACGACGACGTTATCTTCTTTGTCGTCGTCGTCGTTTTCGTTTTCCGTCGTCTTCGTCCTCCTCCTCGTCCTCCCTTCGCCGCCGTCGACCCTGGCGCGGGCGAACAGCCCCGTGCCGCGCAGGTCCCACGCGCGCACGTAATCCCTCGCCGCGGCCACGTGCTCGGCCCTCGGCATGCGGTGCTCGTCGGCGTCCAGCGCCGGGAACTTGACGCGGCGGACGTCATCGGCAAACGGCAGCGACACGAGCACGAAGCAGTCTGGCGACGAGAGGCGCGGACGACGAGCAGAGGAAGAAGTCTTTTTGCTTCCTCCAAACTCGTCACCGTCGTCGAGATCCATCTTCTGGTCCTCCTCTTCCTCCTTTCCCTCTTCGATCTCCTCCCCCAGCACGGGAAACCCGGCGTAGAGCCTAGGGTCGCCCCCGGCCCTGCTGACCCACCTCACCACCATCACTTTTTTTTTCTGAGCACAGGCCCTCGCCAGCCCCGACAGAGCCTCGGCTGCCTTGCTGTCTCCGGAGTCGACGCCCGTTATGCCGGTCGGGTTGGCCTTGGTCGGCTTTTTGGCAGGTGGCGCCCCTCCCGCCGTCATCACCCACGCCCCGGCCTCGATGGCGTGCAGCGGAGGAGGGGACGCAAAGCCCAAGAGAATCATCGATCGAGCCAGCGTCGCCGCGGGAAGCTTGCACGCCTGCTCTTTCAGGTCAGAACTTAACGGGACCAGCTCCTGCCCGTAGCGGTAGCAGGCCGTCAGCTCCTCCCTGGGGACCGCGTCCGGGGACAGGGATCGGGTGTTGTCTCGGGTCGATCGGTCTTGTTGGGCGTTGTCGAGAAGGGAAGAGGCGAGGTCGTCTCTCTTGTCGACGCCGCTGTTGTCGGCGTCGCAGCGGTCGTCAAACTCCTCGAAGACGGGCGCGAGCCGCGCGGCCCCCGCCTCCACCTTGGCCAGCTTGGCGGCGCGGGGCTCCTGTCCTTCTTCTTCCTCAGCTGCTTGACCGTCTCCTCCGCGAAGGAGAGGGGTCGGGGAGCGCCTGCGGTATTCCGTCTCCCGCTTGAGCTGAACCCCACCTCCGATCCCTCCACCTCCTCCGATCCCACCTCCACCTCCTCTTCCTTGCTTCCCGCCGCCGCCGCATCCATCATCGTCAGCCATCATCTCCCACTTGGGCGTCTCGGTTGTCGTTGTCACGCAGCGGTTGATCTTGACCGGGATGCAGGTCTCGGAGAAGGGAGGCGGCGGGGAAGAGAGAGGCGCTTTCCCTTCGATGTCATCATCAGGAGAGAAAGGACCCGAAGTCGGGTCTTCTTTGAACGCGTCGCTCCGGGCGAGTTCCAGCGGCCCTCGCCAGTAGGTCGTCGCAGGCGGAGGCGCCTCCATCAGCGCGCCCGAGAGTCCCACCGCGCCCGAAACGCGCTGGATCCGGACCAGGCCCTGGCCCCGAGGGAGGGCGTCGACGAGGGCCTCGAGGGCGGCGGGGAGCCTGAGCTGCGGGGGTGGAGGAGGGAGTCTCGCTTCGTTCTTCGAAACGCTGCCGCGGGCCCTCAGCTCCGGCTCCGGGTCCAAGAGCAGCACCCGCAGCTTGCACCCGAGCCCTTCCAGGAGGAGCGCCGTCTCCGCGGCGAGCGTCTTGTCGGCAAAGCCCTTGTCTTTTTTTTCGTCGGCGTCTCTTTTTTCTTCTTCTTCTTCTTCGCCGGCGACGACGACGGTGATCGTCTTCGAGCACAGCGACGCAACGACCCCGGCCCCGTCCTCGGAGTGCTCCTCGAGGGCTTTCATCAGCAGCTTGTGCGCGACCAGTACGACGTCGAGAAGGTTGGCGGAGAAAGAAGAAGAAGAAGAAGAAGAAGAAGAAGAAGAAGGAGCTCCGCGGTCGCTGCGCTCCTTCTTCTTCTCCTTCTCCCCCTCCCCCTCGGCGATCTCCTCTCCGCTCGTTTCGACGAGCTTCTCGAGGGGGAGCAGCACCGCTTCGGGGCTCACCCACTCCATCAGGGGCCTCCCTTCGCCCAGGTGGTTGGGTCCCTTGGGCGCGACTATGTGGCGGAAGTTCTCGGGCTCCTCGTCGTTGAGGAGGTTGGAAGTAGCTAGTAGAGAAGAGAGAGAAGATGTCGAAGAAGAAGAAAAAGGTGAGCCGAAGATGATGAAGAAAAAAAAACTCTCTCTTTCTCTTTCCTCTTCTTCTTCTTCTTCTTCTTACCCTTGGTCCCAAACGCCATCAGCGCCACCTCTGCGGTCTTGGCATTGGCGAGCATCTCGTGCGTGAGGCGGGCGGCGAGAGCGTCCTTGACGGCCGGCAGCAAGGGCAGGCATCGAGGGGAGACGTCGAGCGCGATGACGGTGAGGCTCGACTTGGCCGTCCTGCTCTGCCCCGACGACGACGACTCCATGGTTGGTTACTAGTGACGCTAGTGCTGCTCTCGTCGAGAGAGAGCGAGAGCGAGAAACAGAGAGCGCGCGCGAGAGTGCGCTGCTCGAGAGAGAGGGAGGGAGAGAGAAGGGCGAGCTCGAGCTCCGCTCTTCGACAAGGAAAAAAATGGACGATTTGCTTTTCGCTCGAAGAGGCTTCACTCTCGCTCTCGATCAAACGTTCGGTCTCTCTCTCAGAGAGACTCTCTCTTCTTCTTCTTATCGCTCTCTTTCTCTCCAACTCGCTTCACAACTCTCAGGACGATGAAAAGGTCGTTGTCTCTGTTCGCCTGAGCGAGCAAGAGTAAAGCCAAGGGAAAAGAGAGGAGAGAGAGAGAGGTTTCCTAAACTCTCTCTCTTTTTTTTCAAAAAACCGACACGACTGATCGATGGCCGGCTTTCTCAACCTGCTGGGCCTCGCCCCTCCGCCGCCGCCGCGAGCCTCCCCCAATCGGCTGCAGCAGCAGTCGCCCGTGAGTCAGACTCCAGAGTTCTCGCTGGCCGAGCTGCGCCGGGTCCACGGCGTGCTGCTGGTGAGTTTGGTTGATTGGTTCGATCGACGACGACGGCGACGACGATGAACGACGACGCTCAACCTTCTTTTTCTCAAAAAAAAAAAAAAAAAAAACTTTCCACAGGCCAACCAGGTCGTCACCTCGGCCAACCGCGCGCTCGTCGTCGAGGCCCTCCGCTCCGCCGCCGAGCTCGTCGTCTGGGGGGACAGGCACGACCAGACGCTGGTCGACTACTTCCTGGAGGCGGGCTTGCTCGCGCACTACGCCGACGTGCTCGAGGCCTCGGCCCGCGTCCCCGGGCTTTCTTCTCGTTCGAGCTCTTCTCCTCCTCCTTCACAACCCCTTCGACCTTCGCCTCCGCGCTTCGGCTCCTCCGTTGCCGACCAACCCTTAGCGGCGCAGGTCCTGCAGTCGGCGGCGATCCTGGTCGCCAACGTCAGGTCGAGGGCGGCTGCTTATTACTTGTTCTCCGGCGGCGGGCACCTCGAGCGCCTGATCTCGTCGCCGCAGCGGCTTCGGCGGCGCTTCGCACAGGAGAGCGGAGGTGATGAAGGAAGGAAAGCGAGTCAATGCGTGCTCGACCTTTCCGACGACGAGGTCGCCGGGCAGTACGTCGGCCTGCTCAAGGCCGTGGCGTCGCGGCTGGACGAGACGACGGTGCAATGCTTCTACCACGACGGCGCAGGGTTCCCTTCTTCTTCCTCCTCGGCAGCGAAAAACGGAAACGCCGCTTCTGCCGCTTCCGCCGAAAACGATAACAAACCCGAAACGGAGCGAGAACGCGAGCCGGAAGCTCCCTCCTTCCCCCTGCTCGACGCCGCGCGCTCGCTCCTCTCCCACCGGGAGCCTCTCGTGCGAGCTGCCGCGCGGGCCCTGACGCTGCAGATCTACTCGATCCCTGACAAGGGGGTCCAGGACTTTGTGTCTGGAGGCGGGAGCTCTTCTGGAGGCGGCAGAAAGAAGAAGAGCAAAAACTCGTCGTCGTCGTCGTCGTCCCCTTCTTCTGCCGCTGCTGCCGCTGCCGCCGAGGCTCACTTCGAGGGCGTCGCGCGAGACGTCTCCGAGCTCTCCTCTTCGATGCGGCTGCGCCTCGCTGCTGCCGAGGAGGCGCTGCTCGGGCCCTCCGCCGCCGCTGCCTCGGCTTCGCAGCCTTCGACGACGGCTGCTGCCGCTGCCAGTGCCGCTGCATCTTCCCCGGCGGCCGCCGCTTCGGCGCTCGCGCGGCGCGTCGTCGCCGGCGGCCACCCCCGTCGGCCCCTCACGCCGGCGCAGGCCCTGACCGCACTCGAGAACGTCGCCTCGGAGCTCGAGGACTGCCTTGGGTACTGCCACGACGTCTTGGTGACGAGGCCCAGGGAGGCGGCGGCGGCGGCGAAGAAGCAGGGGGTGACGGCGAGGAGGAAGAAGTTGGAGAACGGAAACGGCGAAAACGAAAACGAAGAAGAAGAAGAAGAAGAAGACGAAGACGGAGGCGGCTTTGAGAGAGTCGAAGCTCTCCCTTCCTCTCCTTCTTCTCCAAGCTCCTCTTCTTTCGACTCTTCGTCCGGCGTCTCCAAGCTCTTGCAGAGGTCGCTGTGGAAGCACGCCATCGTCCCCTGCGTGCTCGAGCCCCTGGCGGCGCTCGCGTTGGGGAGAGCGAAGAGCGAAGAAGAAGAACAAGAACACAGAGAAGGAAAAGACGAAACCTCTCCTCTTCTTCTTCTCTCCCCGCCGCCTCCTCCGGCGGCCTCTCTCGCAGCCCGCGCGGCCTTGCACACCGCGCAGATCCTCTTCCAGGCCGCCCCGGACGCGAGGGCGAGCGGCGTCTTGGCCAGGGCGGTCTTGCTCGGGGAGGCGCCGCCGTGGGAGAGGAGGGAAAGGGAGATGAAGGAAAGGAGGAAGAGCAGCAGCGGTGGAGAGAGCGACGGCGGCGGCGACAAAGGAGGAAGCGACGGCGAGAAGCCTCACCGCGCGCCTCCTCCGCGGCCGACGACCACCGCTGCTTCTGCCGCCAGCCTCGAGCGCCTCGCCCAAGACGGCCTCCGCGTCGCGCTGACCTCCTCGGACGGCGCGCTGGCCTCGGCGGCGGTGCTGTCGCTGGCGACCTGCGTCGAGGGGTGGGGCGCGACCGGCGGCGGAATTGGAGGCGGTGGAGGTGGAGTTGGAGGAATCGGAAGCAACAACAACAACGACAACAACGACTCCAATTCTTCTTCTTGTCTGCCTGCGAACGACGCCACGCTCGCCGAGGCGGGGCTGCTCCCATGGAGAAGGGCCAAGAAGAGGGAGCTGCTGGGCAAGCTTTTCGGCGGCGGGGGTAGCGAGAGCGCTGCTGCTGTCGTCGCAAAAGCTGACAACGCCGACGACAAAGACAAAAACAAAACCTCTTCTTCTCCTCCTCCTCCTCCTCCCTTCGATCCCCGAACGGCCTGGCGGGAAGCCCTGGCGGTCGCCGTCGGGGGAGGCGCCCTGAACGGCGACGCGGCCAGAGACGCGGGGGCCCTGCTGGTCGCCGTGGCTGCCGCCGGGAAAGGCAGGAAGAAAGAAGGAGGAGGAGAAGTCGACCTCTCGGCGGCGGCGCTCGAGGCCCTCTCTCGCGGCGCCCTCCGCGCCTCGGAGGAGCTTCAGGCCTCCCTCGGCGGCGGGGAAAACAGCAGCTGCTGCTGGCCCGACGCTCTGGTCCCGCTGGCGAGGGCGGAGTGGCTCCTGACGCGGCGGGCGCTGTTCCTGGAAGGGAGCGGGAACGGAGGAGGCGGAGACGCAGGAGGAGGAGATGAAAGGGAAGCGGCGGGGGCGCTGAAGCGGCGGAGGGGGCCCATGCCGACCTCCGTCGCCGTCGCGTGCTTCACGGCCTCCGCCGCCGAGAGGGCCGCCGAGGCGGCAGCGGAGGCGGCAGCAGCAGCGGGGGGGGCTCCAGTTGTTGCTTCTTCGTCTTTGCCTGAGAAGCAGCAGCAGCAGCAGGAGGAGAAGTCTCGTTCCCCTCCTACTCCCCTCTCCTCGGCGCCGGCCGCCGTCGCCGCGCTCAGGGCAATCCGAGCGGCCGTGCTCTCGGAGCAGCTCCGGCTCGCGCTGCTGTCCGACTCGGGTTCCGTCCCGGCGACGCTGCCTGGGGGCTCCTGTTCCGCGGCAGTCGACATTGCTTCCTCTTCGGTCTCGGAGGGGGACGCCGTCGAAATCGAGGACCCGCGCGCCTGCACGGTCGCGTTCGCGAGAGGCCAGGAGAAGCGCGTCGTCATGGCCCTGGTGGTTTCATCTGCTGCTCCTCTGCCTGCCGAGGTCGTCGTCATCGCCGACCCGATCGTGGACGTGAGCGGCGGCGCGAGAGGCGGCGGCGAAGAAGGAGGAGGAGGTGAAGAAGGAGAAGGAGCGTCGGCGGCAAAACAGGGCGTCGTCCTCTCCTCGGCCCCCGTCGCGGGGACCGCGGCGTTCACGGACCCGAAGCACCCCAAGTGGCTCCACGTGACCGTGAGGCCCCCGACGGCGCTGGTGCTCGCCGCCGTGGCGGCTTCGAGCGGCGGCGGCGGCGGCGGCGGCGGCGGAAACGGCGGGGGAAACGGCGGAAACAGCAACACCTTTTTCGCCGAGGCCGCCTGCAGGGCCTCCGCCGCCTCGGCGCTGCGCGGCCTCGCCGCCTCTCTGGTCGACGGGCACTGGGTGCTGGCCTTCGACAGCCACGAAGAGGCCGAGGCCGCGCGGGAGGCCCTGCGGCGGGCCGCCGAGGCGGTGAGTGGCAGGGCGAGGGAGGAGCTGCTGTCTGCGTCGCTGCTGCTGTCGAGTTCGCCGCCGTCGCCGTCGTCGGGGGAGGAGGGTTGTTCTTCTTCTTTCTCCGCTGCGGCTGCGGCGGCGAGGGATAGGGAGAAAGCGAAAGCAGCCGCAGAACAACATGAACAACTAGTTGAGACTTAAGGAGAGGAACCCAAAAACGCAAACAAAGACGAAAACGAAACCACGACCATACTGTAAATAGAGAAGAAGAAAAAGTTTTTTCTTCTTTTGAAATTTGATTTTTTTTACTCTTTTTTTTCTAAAACAAAAAAACAAATCTCTCACGTACCACCTCCTTCGCCTCCTCCTCCTCCTCCTCCTCCTCCTCCGCTGCGAGAAGAGTGCACCGGGTGCAGGGGCCCAGCCGCCGTGCCAGAGGTCCCGAACCCGCCCTCGTTGACCGAGGAGAGCCTGTTGGCGAGCTCCTTCACCAGGCGCCTGCCAGAGGTCGCGGTGACCGTCGCGGCCGACTGCAAGGCGCCGCCGCTCGAGGGGCCTCCTCCACCGCCTGCTGCAGCAGCAGCGGCAGCAGCAGCGGCAGAGGCAGCAGAGGCAGCATCGAGGGCGCCGCTGCCCGCGGAGACGGTCCCTCCTCGTCCTCCTCCTCCTCCTCCTCCGACGCCGCCAAGCATCATCCCCTCGGGGGCCTCTCTCGACCTCCTCGCCCCCGCCCCGAAAAGGCCGCCGCCGCGTCCTGCTCCTCCTTTGCCGCCGCCGCTGACGCGCGTGTCAAAGTCGTCCACGCTGCGCCTCACGACGGAGGAGGAGGCGGAAGACGCTCCCGAGGCGGCGGTCGAGCGGCTAGAGTTCCTCGGAAGAGGATGGGCAGCGACGGCGGCGGGGGCAGCGGCGGCGGGCGCCTGATGCTGCCGCGCCCACTGCTGCCGCTTCTGCTGCGAGGCCGCCGCCGCGGCAGCCAGCAGCTCCGAGTCCCCTCCGGTCGCGAACGGCGACAGGGGGACGTTCCGCCGCTGCTGCTGCGAGCGGCCCGAGGAGGAGCCGGAAGAGGCCCCTTCCATCATCGTCGCCGTCGGCGCGAGCGCCGCGAGGAGCGCCTCGTCGCCCGAGGGCGTCGAGAGCGAGCTCCCGGGCTCGAGCTGCCCGAGCCCGCGCCTATGCTCCGGGGCGTGGTGGCGCGGCTGGCAGCCCGCGAACGTGGAGGGGGCGGCTCCGGGGCCGAGGGCGAGGCGCTGCTGCTGGAGGAGCTGCGCCGCCGTCAGCTGTTGTTGAACCCCGCCACCGCCGCCGCCGCCGCCGCCCTGCTGCTGCTGCCTTCTCCGCCGCTCGAGCTGGTCCCGCTCGACAGACTGGTGCCACGCCGAGAGCGCGGCCGCGTCACTGTCGTGGTCGTCGTCGCTGGGTTGCGGGAGGTGGCGCTCGCTGCGGTTTCTGGCGCGGCCGCCGCCGCCGCCGCCGCCGCCGCTCTCGTCGTCCTCGTCGTCCTCGTCTTCCTCCGAGTCTCCAAACTCGTCGCCGCCTCCGAACCCGCTCCGCATCTCCAGGCATCCCGTCGGCAGATGCATCACCTTGCACCGGGACTCGCAGACGTAGGCGGCCGGCTCCTCCGGGAGCATGCACGGGCCCGCGGGCTCGTCGGCTGACCAGGGAGCGAGGTGGGGGTGGTGGTGGTGGTTGTTGTTGCTCGACGAGGAAGCGGCGTTTGCGCTCGCGGCAGCAGCGGCGGCGGCAGCGGCGGCGGAAGCGGCAGCGGAAGCGGCGGCAGTAGCGGCGGCCTGGCCACTCCGCTTCCTCGCCGCCCTCCCGTAGACCATGAACGCCGCGCCGGCCGACCGCAGCGTGTCCCCCCTCTCCAGGTCCTCCACGTGCGCCGCCCTGAACAGCGTCGTCAGCTCCGCCAGGCTGCGACCGGCCAGCGAGGGCCCGCCGTGGGCGACGGCGAGCTCGGCCGCCGCGGCCTGCCACGCGCAGCGAGCGACGGCGTCGCGCGCCGAGGCGTCCTCGCGGCTCTCCGCTCCTCCTCCGCTCCCTCCGCGCTGCTCGAGGAGCGAATCGAACACCCTCGCCGGCAGGCGGTAGCCCAGGGTCACGCTGGCCGCGGTCGCGGTCGCGGCGTGCGGGACGCGGAGCATCACGGGCCACGCAAAGAGCACGGCGCCGGCCGCGGCGAGCGCGACCGGCGGCGGGGCGGCGGCGGCGGCGTTGACGTTTTTGTTGTTGTTGTTGCTGCTGCTGCTGCTGCTGCTGCCTTCGCCGCCGCTTGTGACGTAGCTGGGGGGGGGCGCCGGCGACGGCGACTCGAACACGGCGGCAGCAGTCGCGGCAGCAGCGGCGGCCGCGGCCGCTGCGATGGCCGGGTTGCCGCTGTTCTGGCTCGAGAGCAGAGTCGCCGCGGCGGCAAAGGCGGCGTCCTTGCGGCGGCCGCTCCTCGCTCCGGCGTCGTCCTTGCTGAGTCCTCGTTGCTGCAGCTGCTGCTGTTGCTGCTGCGGCGGCTGCTGCTGTTGCTGCTGCTGCGGGGATGCAGCGGCGGAGGCAGGCCTCGAGTCCTGCCCCCCTCCTCTCAGGGTAGCAGGGGTCGAGGAAGAAGGAGGAGGAACGCCGGCGAGGGCGCCGCTCCCGGCTCTCCAGTCTCCTCCTCCGGCGCTGCTCTCTCTTCCTCCTCCTCCTCGCAGCCTCTCGACCTGGAGCAGCACGCAGCCTCGGATCACGACCACCACCGAGTCCGCGGGACTTCCCGACCTCGCCAGCACCTCCCCCTCGTCGGCCACGAACAGCTTGGCGAAGGGGGCGACCTCGGCCTCGAAGGCCGCGGTCGAAAGCGAAGCCAGCAGCGGGTGCTTCCGCAGGCTGTCGAGAGGGCGTCCGCCACTGAAGCGCGGCGGCTTGAAGTGCAGCGACTTGAGCTTGCGCTCGACCAGCCCCTGCAGGGCCTGGACCTCCGCGTCGGCGATCAGGCCCGTCTTGGCCACGGCCTCGACGCGCTGCTCTTTCAGCAGAAGCAGCTCCTGCGCGAGCTGGCGGGTCTTGATCGCTCGCGCGACCTCGGGCCACGCCGCGCGCGCGCGCGCGACCGACGCCGCTGCCTTGCGGACCTCGGCGGCCGATTCCAGTAAGACCTGCCGCGTCACGTTGGCCTTCATCTCGTCGAGGAGGTTGTAGATGCCCGGCAGGTTGGGGTTGAGCCTGCGCTGGTGGTTGAGGCTGTGGTTGAGGTTGTCTTCGAAGTCGAGGAGGGCGCTGGCGCGCGCGCTCCCGATCCCTCCGCCGCCGCCTCCGAAACCGAGACTGCTGCGGTTCATAATGCTGCTCCCGCCGCCGCCGCCGCTGCCGCCACCGCCGCGCTTCTTCTCGCGCCCAAACTCCCCCCCGTCGCCCCACACGTCCAGAATGTCGCTGGCCGTCACCTCGTGCGCGTGCATGAACGCCAAGGCGAGCGTCATCGAGTTATCCAAGGAACGTAGCAGCCTCGACCGCGCCCACTGCGAAGCGAGCGGCGAGTCTCCGGCTCTCTGCGTCAGGCTTCGAAGCCAGCCCGGCAGGGCCATCGCCGGCGCGAGCTTGTCCCAGTCCGACAGCGGGCTCCCCAGGTCGTCCAGGGCCCGGTCCGAGGCCGTGCGCAGGGCATAAATCTGGCCAGAGTCGATGAAGGCGTCGTGGAAGAGGTCGTTGTAGGTTTGTCGTACGGCGGCGAGCAAGCGGGAGCGGCGCTCTGCCAGCAAGGCCCCGCGGTTCATCCGGGCCGCCACGGCGCGCAGGCTGGCCTCCTCGGCGGCGGCGGCGGCGGCGGCGAGAGAGCCGACGCTCTGAGTGCGCCTGCGGAGGAAGTTGAGAGCCGAGGAGGACGACGCCGCCGCTGCTGCCGCTCCCGTCGCTGCTCCTGCTCCAGTTGCTCCTCCTGCTGTTGTTGCTCCTGTTCCGCCTGCTCCTCCTCCAGCGGGCTCCTCGTCCAGGGACCACCCCGAGTTGAGGCGCGAGGAGGACTGCCGGCCCGAGAGGAGCGGGGTCGGGAGCGACGGCGGCTGCGCTGCGCGGTTGGCGGCGGTGGCGCCGCCGCCGCCGCTGCCGTTTGCCGTCGCCGCCAGAGCCGCCGAGGCCGCTGCCACCGCCGCCGAAGAAGCCAAAGCCGAAGCCGAAGCGCCCGCAGCCTGCTGCCCCTGCTGTCCGCGCCCGCGCAGGAACGGAGGCACCAGCCTGGCCAGCGCGGCCTTGAAGCCCGTTCCCCCCGCCCCAGGCTTCTTCTTCTTCCCCCCCCTCTTCTTTGTGCCGCCGCGCTTCTTGCCGCCGTGGACGCCGCCGCTGTCGTACCGCTTCAGCATCTCGGTGGCCTCGAGCGCCGACAGCTCGCCCACCACGCGCCAGTCCGGGTCGCCCAGCACCCTGTCCTCGGCCGCCAGCCGCATCCGCTCGTCGCCACGGGTCTCCACCTGCCGCAGCAACAGCTTCAGGAAAGAACGGCGCACCGAGGGGGGTTTGGTCATCCCCAGACGGCGGAGCAGCGGCGCCATCGTCACTCCCTGGACTAACAGCGTCAAAAGCGTGATCGCCCCCATGTAGAAGAAGCAGAGCTCGCCGAACTGGCGGTCGGAGAGGTTGGGAGCGTTCTGGAAGTCGAGCACCACGAACAAGGAGAGAGCGAGCCCGACAGCGCCTCGGAGCCCGGACCAGGCCAACACCAACCCTTCCCGCGGCGTCATCCCGTACCCGCTCCTCTTCAGGACGGGCCAGAAGAGGACGAACATCGCCGCGCGCGCCAGGAGCAGGTAGAGCCACAGCACGAGCGACATCGGGAAGTCGTACCACTTGATGTCCGAGACTTTCGGGTTGGCGAGGTTGGTGTAGATGCGCGCCGCGACGAGCGCGCCGGCGAGCAGGAAGATGACGGTGTTGGCGCAGTATTCCAAGACCGACCAGACCACGTCCAAGGGTCGCTCGACCTTCCGGGAGACGTGGTTGACGCCCGCTGCTGACATCCAGAGGCCCAGGACGACGACGGCGAGCTGTATGCAAGGTGGTGGTTTTTTTGGAAGCGAAGAAAACGGATGAGAAATGAGAAAGTTGAGAGAAGAGAAGAACAGAAGAAAAAACGAAATCAAAAAAAAACTTTCAAAAAAAGAAGAAAAAAACTAACTCACCACCCCGGACACGCCCAGCAGCCTGTCCCCGACCAGGTACGTCAGGAACGCGCTCGCGAACGTGATGGTGATCTCCGGCATCGGCGCGTTGTACATGTACCGCAGCCACGCCGTCGTTGCCACCCCGAAGGTCAACCCCAAGGCGACGCCGCCGAGCGCCAGGCGGACAAACTGTACCAGAGCCGACTTCACCGTCGTGGGTTCCCCCTCGATCTCGTGCCCCGTCGCCACGTTGGAGTTGTCGACGACGAAGCGGCGCAGCACGAAGAAGAGCACGTAGGCCGTGCCGTCGTTCAGTAAGGCTTCCAAATCAACCAGCGTGCGCAGGCGCTTCGAGAGGCCCGCCTCTTTCAAGACGGCGACGACCGCGACCGGGTCTGTCGCCGAAAACATGGCTCCGAAAAGCAGACACTGTCCCCAGTTCCAGTCGTGCGGGAAGGAGACTTTCACCAAAGCTGCGGTGATCCCGGCTCCCAGGAGGACACCCGGCCCGGCCAGCAGCAGCGAGGAAGGGAGCAGGCGGCGGACGACGTGCCATTCTAAGGCGAAAGCGCCGGCAAACAGCAGGATAGGTAAAAAGCCTGCGAGCAGTAAGTTCGGATCGATGCCTTCCCAGAGGCGCGCCCCTGCTGGGAGTAAAGGCCACTTGGAGGCGAAGGTCTCGAGGGCGATGCCGAGGAGGACGCCCCAGATCTATTGTTTTTTTTTATGGAGGGAGAGGGAGGGAGAGAGAAAAGAAAGGGGAAAAAGGAAAAGAAAGGGGTGAGAAGAATGAAAGATAAAAAAGTTCATTTGACGCTTGATTCTTTCGTTCTCTCTTCTTCTCTTTCTTTTCTTTTCTTCCTCAAACTCACCAGCAGCAGCGCCGTGTAAGGCACCCTCGTGAACGCCAGCACGTGCACCGTGAAGATCCCGATCAGCAGCATGAACGCGAAGAAAAAGAGCGCGTCCGTGGCGGCGGTGTTGTGCTCGGCGCCGGCGCGGGCCGCGGCGGTGTCGGAGGAGCGCGGCGAGGCCGGCGAGGTCGGGGTCGAGGCCAAGATTGCCGGCGCCGGCGGCGGCAGGGACGACGAATGCAGCCCTGCCGATTTGACGGCGACGTGGGCGCTCATCGGGGCCTCCTGTCCCGCGGGCGACCCTAGGGCCGTGCAGATCCATGTCGGCGACGGCGGCGCGAGGAGCATCAGCGCGGAGAGCAGGAGCAGGAGCAGGCCTGCCCTGCGCATTTTTGTTCCCTCCTTCGATGGTCGTTCGGCGATTGTCGGCGTCGCCCTTGCGAGGAAGAAAATGAAAAAACTTGTCGACCTCGAGCTCTCTTTTTCTTCACTCTTTTTCCCCGCTTTTTCCCACTTCTTCTTCCTCCTCCTCTCTTCTTCTCCCCTCTTGTGCTCGCGCATCCTTCGATTACGATGCGGCGCGCCGCGGGCTCCCTTCTCCCTCGAGCCGCGGCAGCGCTGGCGGAGGGTCGCGCCGGCGGCAGCGGCTTGCAAACTTCTTTGACGTCGACGGCGAGGGGCGCGGTCATCGCATCTTCGTCATCGTCGTCTCCTTCTTCGTCTCATCAATCATCCCACCACCACCCGTTCTCCTCGCGCCCGCCGTACTCCAAGTGGCGCATGCTCCAAGACCAGGGCCACGATGTCAATCCCTGCAACAGCAAGTGAGTCTTTTTTGGAGATGGAGAAGGGAGAGAGAGAGAGAGAGAGAGAGGAAAGAGGTGACGATGATAGCCTTCAATCAAAAGGGCGCTTTTTCCCTCTCTCGACCAAAAGAAAAAAAAACTCAAAAAAAAAAAAAAACTTTCTCAACCTTACCC
>Ga0210003_1002255_pt1 | contig 16448 bp, 7 predicted proteins | sample LantaG_FD_182804 | JGI IMG/M metagenome (GOLD analysis project Ga0210003, IMG submission 182804) | Deep subsurface microbial communities from Baltic Sea to uncover new lineages of life (NeLLi) - Landsort_02402 metaG (SPAdes) (version 2) | ecosystem: Environmental > Aquatic > Marine > Oceanic >...
GGGGGGGGGGGGGGGGTGAGAAAAAACTTGGGAGGGAGAGAACGAGCGATGCATTCTTCGCAATAAAGGTCAGCCCAAACAAAACAGAAAATGAAAAACTCAAAACGCATTTTTCTCGACAGCCCATTTTTCCTCTCTTGTTTTTTTCTTACAGTTCTCTCCCTCTCTCAGAGCTTGCACAGAGTCTGCTGCTGCTGCGGAAACTTGCCACCACCCACCTCTCCGCTCAGAAACCTCCTCCGCAGCTCCTTCTTGTCCACTTTCCCCGTCGCGCCGTGAGGTATCATCTTCACTCCGATCACAATCTTCTCCGGGACCCACCAGCTCGCCACTTTGCCCTTGAGGAACCCTTTGACTTCGTCCTCGGTGAGCTGCGAGGCCTTTTCGGCGTTCGTGACGTCCACGAACAACAGCGGCCGCTCGCCCCACCTCTCGTCGGCGACGCCGATCGCGGCCGCCTCCTCCACAAAAGGGTGGCCCATCGCCTCGGCCTCGAGCTGGGGGCTCGAAATGAACTCGCCGCCGCTCTTGATGACGTCCTTGGTGCGGTCGACGATCTTCATAAAGCCCATCGCGTCGATCGTCGCGAGGTCCCCCGTCGGGAAGAAGAGCGAAGAACTTTGCGGAGAGTTCGAACCTTTCGGGCTCCTCGGACCCTCCACGACGGCGGGCCGCGGCGCGTTGGCGTAGCGGTGGATGACGTGGGGGCCCCTCGCCTGCAGCTCTCCCGGGGTCCTGCCGTCGCGGGGAAGCTCCCGACCCCTTTCGTCCACGACGCGCAAGTCGACCAGGAGCGAGGGACGGCCCTGCTTGGCCCCCAGAGCGTGCTGCTCCTCGGGGGACAGCCGCAGCGCCTGCCTCGTCGCGCCGGCGATCGTGCCTATGGGCGAGAGCTCGGTCATTCCGTACACGTGGTTGACCTTCGCGACCCCCACCTCCTCCCTCAGCGATTTGGCCAGGGAGGGAGGGCAGGCAGCTCCCCCGATGACGACCGACTCGAGGGAAGGGAAAGGTCGAGGGTCGCTCCGGAACGCCGCGACGAAATCCAGAAAGATCGTCGGCACACCGGCGATCATGGAAACTTGGAACTCTCGGACAGCCTCGGCGATCGCCCTGCCCGAGACGTGCCTCCCGGGGAGGATGAGGGCCGCTCCCGTCATCGGGCAGGCGTGGGAGAGGCCCCAGCCGTTGGCGTGGAAGATGGGAACGACCTGTTTTGGTTTTTTATCGTTTTTTTTCCGTTTTTTCAGATGAGGTTGAGAAAAAAGGTTTCGCGGGGCTGCTGGTCGAAAGAAGAAAGAAAGAAAGAAAACGTCTCACCATCAGGACCGTGCTCACCGCCCTGACGTCCAGCGCGTCGCCGTGCGCCGCGGACAGCGCGTGGAGCACGTTGGAGCGGTGCGAGTAGAGCACGCCCTTCGGCCTTCCCGTAGTCCCGCTGGTGTAGCAGAGGCCGCAGGCGGCGTTTTCGTCGACGGGCGTCCAAGAAGAGGGAGAAGCGGAGGAGGAGGAGGAGGAGGAGGAGGAGGAGGAGCGCGAGGAAGACAGGGAGCGCAGCGACCGCTCGACGAGCTTCTCGTAGCTCAGCCAGCGCACCTTCTTCTTCCTGTCACCACTGTCGTCTGCGACCTCGCACTCGCTGGGCACGCTCCCGCTCCTGTCGGGCGTCAGGCAGACCCAGTGCCTGACCTTGGGAAGCTTGGGACGCAGCCTCGCGGCCAGGTCCGCGAAGTCGCCGTCGAAGAAGACCACCGAGTCGCCCGCGTCGTCCGCAATCCAGCGCAGGTCGCCCTCGAACTGTTTTTTTGAAGAAGGGCGGGGGTTTTAAAAAGAGCATCGGGAGGGGAAGAGCGTGAGTGTTTGTTTTCTATCGCGAGACCTCGGCCCGCTCACACCTGATGTGAAGTCAGAAACTCTCACCAGCCTCGGGTTCAGCGTGTGGTGTATCGCACCCACGCCCGCGGAGGCGTAGAGCACCTCCAGGTGCGCGCTCGAGTTGAGCGCCAGCGTCGCCACGCGATCCCCGGGCCTCACTCCCAGCACGGAGGGAGCCCGCAGCGCTCCCGACGCAAACGCGGCCGCGCGCTCCCGGACCTCCCTCCAGTCGCGGACGAGGGTGCTTCCGTCGGAGAGCAGCGAGACGACGGGGGTGGAGCCGTGCCAGCGGGCCGCGGTGTCGAGGAGCGCCGGCACGAGGAGCGGGGTGCGCTGAGGTCCCCCGGTCGGGGCTGTTGAAGCGCTGCTGCTGCTGCTGCTGCCGTTGCCAGAGCCGGCGACGCGGTGAAGGAAGGGCGGCATCATCATATCTTTTTCGGGCGGCAGCGACCTCGATGCCCGATTGCTGCTCAAAAGCCTCGGCCTTGTTCTCTTGGAGAGATCTTTTTCGAGGAGAGCGAAGAAATATGGAGAGTGTGCTGCTGAGATCCAGAGGGAAGGGAAAAAGGAGCGCGAGCGACGTGCCAAAGCCGCGAGGCTCGAGCGATGACTAAAAAGAACAGATTGCTGTTGGCTTAGAAGAGTGTAGTCGCCCGGCTTTTTTTTTCACTGCAATTGTTTTTTGAACGAAGAAGACCCCCGGAATCTCTCTCTCTTCTCTCCGCCCTCTCTCCCCCCCGCTCCTCCAAAATGAATGCAGAAAGTTCACCCTGCCATCTTGCGCATCTTCTTGTTGGAAGCTGCAGCGGCAGCCTGCGGTGTCTTGGAAGCCTCGAGCTGGAGCGGGGCGCGGCGCTTGCCTCCTCCCCCTCCCCTCGCAGCCGCCGGAGCCTCGTTCTCGTCGTTGCCGTCGCCGTCCGCCACCTCGTCCTCCTCCTCGTTTCCGTCTCCGTCTCCTCCGCTCCCGTTGTTCCGCAGCTCCTGCATCCTCGCCTCGGCCTCCTCGACCGCCCTCTCGGCAGCCTCCATCCGCGGCAGCAGCCTCCCCTCGACCCTCTGGCCGCGCTCGCGCGCGTCCGCCAGCCTGGCCTCGGCGCCGGCGCGCGCCTCGAGCGCCGCGACGAGCGCCTCGAGCGCGGCCGGGTCGGCGCCGCGGGCCCCCGCCTCCCCGGCCTCCTCCGCTACCGCCCCCTCCTCCTGCCCCTCCCCTTCCTCTTCCTCCTGGATCCGGGGCCTCTGGCTCGCCGGAGTGCTCCCAAACCTCCACGGCACCGAGCCCGCGGGCGGCACGGCGAAGCCGGACCCGCTCGTCACGCCCTTGGAGCTGACGCGCCCGCCGTCGAGCGAGACGATGTCGCCGCAGCCGGCCCGCAGCCGCGTCGCCAGGCGCTCCCTGTAGGCGCTCCCGGCCTCGAGCGACTCGAAGACCAGCGTCTGGCCCAGCAGCGGGTAGAGCAGGGCGGCCCGCGCCCCCTTTCTGGTCGGGCGGACGAGGTTGAAGGCGTACCCCAGGCAGCCCTCGGGCCACTCGTCGGCGGCCGGGACGCCCCTGGGCGGCGCGGCGGCGACGAGCGCGAGGGACGCGGCGGCGGCGGCGGCGGCAGGAGGACCGGGCTGCCCTTGCTGCTGCTGCTGCTGCTGGGCCCTCCTCCTCGCCCCGTGGGCCAGGAGCACCTTGGCGTGCGGCAGCGGGAGCGGTAAGGGCGCGTCGCTCCCCCGGCAGGCCGCCGCGACGAGCGCGCGGGCTAGGGAGGAGGCGGTCCGGCTCCGGTGCGGCAGCAGGATCGCCCTCGACCGCGCGTCCTCGGGCACGGGGCCCGCGGCCCTGAACGGCTGCACGTGGGTGAGGGCCAGGATGTCTGGCGTCGGCAGCGCGTCGCCAGAGCGCGCCGCCGCGAGGAGGCTGCGGACAGCCGGGTCCCGGACGACGACGACGGGGAGGAGCCCGCGGTACTGGGCCGCGAGCACCGCCGAGAGGCGCGCGTCGTCGACCGTCGCGAGCCGCGCAAAGACGCCGACGACGCCCGGGATCGACGCCGCCGCCGCTGCCGCCGCTGCTGAGGAAGAGCTCGCCCCTCCGTCTGACAGACACGCGTCGACGGACTTGGTCATGGGCTTGCCGGCGGGGCCGTGAGAGGCCGCGAGGTCGAGCTGCTGCAGGAGCTGCTGCTTCTCTCTTCGCTGCTGCTGCCGCCGCTTGCCTCCTCGCTGGCCGCCTGCGGGAGCCTCCGAGGCCTCTTCGGCGCGCCTCTGCAGCGCCGCCTCCAGGGCAGTTTTCGCGGCTCCCGGGGAGTCCGGAGCAGACTTCCCGCCGCCGACGGCGCGCCTGGCGGCCGCGACGGCCCTCGCCGCGGCGGCGGCGTCGCGCTCCGCGGCGAGCGCGGCAGCGCGCGCCTGGGCGACCTTGGCCCCGAGCTCGTCCGCGGCGGCGGCCGCGGCGTCGCGCTCGGAGGCCGCGGCGGCGATCGCCTCGGCGAGGGCGCCGCCGTCCGTGAAGAGCAAGGATAGGGAGAGGGCCTCGACGACGACGGAAGGAGGGGCGGCGGAGGAGCCGTCGCCGTTCCCTTGTTCCGCCGCCGCCGTCGTCGTCAGGAGAGCGACGAGGCGCAGGTCGAGCGAGCGAGCGGCGGCCCCCCCTCCTCCTCCTCCGCTTCCTCCGCCGCCGCCGGTCCCCTCCGCGATCCTCACGGGGCCGATGAAGGCCCTGCCGCGCTCGTCCGTCTCGTGCTCCTCGGCCGCGGCGCCCTCGAGCAAGGGGACGGCGGAGGGAGAAGTCGCCGTTGCGGCGGCGGCAGCGGCAGCGCGCTTGCCGCGACCGCCTCGGCCGCCGGCGGCGGCGGCGGAGGTCGAGTCTCCTCCCTGTGCTCCATCTCCAGCCAGCACCAACGCCAGTCGCACCCTGACCCCGGCCTTGCCCACGGCGTTTCCGTGCTCGTCGACGAGCTGCAGGGCCACGGGGCGAGGGAGCACCGACCTCGCGGCCTCTCCGCCGCCGTTGGAGGCGGTGAGCGAGGGCGGGGGGGGAGCAGGAGCAGCAGGGTCAGAGGCCCGCCCCCCTCCTCCCCTCCTCTTGCCAGACGGTTGTTGCTGCTGCTGCTGTTGAGCAGCAGAGGCAGCAGCGCCGGGAGCGGGGTCGAGCACGAGGGACACGGCGGGGCCCGCGGAGACGACCAGCTCGACCGCGGTGGAGCGGAGCAGCGAGGAAGAAGGACCATTGCTGCCGTTGGTGACCGTCGCCGTCGTCGGCGCCCTCCACCTTGCCGCCGCGGCGACGTCCTCGCGGGGCTCGCTCCACTCGGCTGACACGGCGTAGCTCCCGCTCCTCAGGATGGGCTCGGCCGAGGAGATCGCGAAGGCTCCCGGGTGGTCGCCAAGAAGGGGCACGGGCGCGGAAGCGTCGAGGGCAACAGGGGTCGAAGTGACGTTGTCGTTGCAGCCGTCGCCTCCTCCTCCTCCTGCTCCTCCGCCGCTTTGCTCAATCAGGCAGAGGCGGAGGCCCGCCGCGGCAACTTCGGCAGGCAGGGGAACGCCGTCTTCCGTGGCGACGTCGACGATGAATGTCGCGGTGGAGCCGGCGACGAGCGTCGCAGAAGTCGACGAAGTAGCACGAGAAGTCGGAGCGGCGGCGGCGGCAGCTTTGCCGCGGCCGCCCTTTGCCTGCTGCCGCAGCTGCTCGACCCCTCCGCCTCCTCCGTTCCCGGGCAGCGCCGCCCCTCCGCGGATGGAGACCCGCACGACCGCGTTGCTCGGGGCCAGGAACACCTCGAGCTCGCCGAAGGCTGCGGCCAAGGAGCGGGACGCGGGCTTGGCCCGCAGGGCGTAGGAGCCCGAAACGGCCGCGGCGGCCGCGGCGGCGCGCGCGAGCGAAAACGGGTCCGAGGCAGCCGCCGCAGCAGCAGCAGCAGCACCGGCGACGGCGCCTCCCTTTTTCTGAGGCCTCGAGCTTCCTCCTGCGGCAGCAGTCTGGATGGCAGCGGAGACCCTGACGTTTTCGAACGTGGCGACTCCGTCGACGAGCCTCGCCCTGATCGCTCCCCCCGAGCTCGAAGGGGCGTCCCCGGCGGCGGCGGCGGCGGCGGAGACCGCCGCGGCCCTGCCTGTCCCGTCCGTGGCCAGCGCCCCCGGGAGCAGGGCCACGTCGGTGCCGTTGGCCGAGGGCCCCGAGGTGACCGCGTTGCCGCAGGCGTCGAGGACGCGCACCGTCAGCGGAGGGAGCGCGAGGGCGAGGCCGAGAGCGGCGGCGGCGGCGGCGGCGGGGGGGGCTGCGCCGATGGACGCCACTGCGGGAGCGGCAGCAGCGATCGCCGAAGCAGCCCCGCCGGTCGCAAAGGGAGCGGGCAGGGGATCGAACGCGAGCGTCTCCGGCGGTCCCGGGCCCAGGGTCAGCTCCAGCGCGTCCGGCGAGAGCGTCGAGGAGGCGTCATCGTCGCCGTTCCCGCCTCCTCCGCTCCCGTCGCCGTCGTCGCGGACCTCGAGGAGCAGCCTCCCCGTCGAGCCCCGGACGACGCCCCGCGCGGTGAACACGTCGCCGAGGGGCTCCTCGCCGGCGGCGTCCCCTGCGCTGGAGGAGACGGGCGTCCAGGTCCCGACCCAGGCGGAGGGTTCGCACTCGAGCCAGGGAGCGGCGGTGGCTGCGTCGGCGGAGGGGGAGGCAGAGGGAGCGGCGTTGCTGTTGCTGCTGCTGTTGTTTTTGCGGCCTCGGCCGCTCGCGCCGCCGCCTCCTCCGCCTCCGCGTCCTCCGGGCAGCCTCGCCACGGACAGCTTGGGCATCGGCACCGCGGCGGCGTCGAAGGGGCACCTGTTGGCAAACTCGTCCAGGGCCTCGACCTCGAGCACAAAGGGGACGCCGGCGAAGACGTCGCCCTCGGACGATGACTTTTTGTTCGCCGCCGCCGCGGACGTCGTCGCGTTGGCCGCCTGCGCGTCTGCTTCGACGTCTCCGCTCCCCCCCTTGCCCCCTCCGTCGACCAGCCGCAGCTGCCACGACCGCGCCGGCCCGGGGGAGCACGAGACCGCCAGCCCGGCCTCGAGTAAGGGTGCACCTCGACCGGAGAACTTGAGCCTGACCCAGAACGACGCTTCCTCGCCGACACGCTCGGGCGCCTCGAGCGGCGGCAGCGTGATGAGGCCGCCTCCGGCAGCGGCGGCGGCAGCGTCGTCGTCCTCTTCGTCTTCGCCCCCTCCTCCTCCTCCTCCTCCTCCCCCGGAAGCAACCAGGTCGGACGCCTTGACCTTCTTGTGCCCCCGCATCCACGAGACCTGGAGCTTTCCCGCGGCGGCGTCGGGGCCGTCGAGGCACGAGCCGGGCAGCGACGGGTCGCAGGGGCGGCCCCCGGCGTCGAGCACGCGCAGCGAGAGGCCCGAGACGGAGGATCCTGCAGAGACGCCGGCGAGGAGCGCAGAGGGGCCGTCGTCGCTGTTGTTGTTGGCTTTGTCGCCGTCGACGTTGTTCTTGTTGCTGTTTTTGGCAGCGCCGGCAGCAGCGCGGCCCTCTTCGAGCATCGGCAGCGGCCGGCCGTCGAGCAGCAGCTGCAGCCTCGCCGGCGCCCTCGAGGGCTGCACTCTCATCGGCAGGGAGAGCGGGGCCGCAGAGCCAGCTCCGTCGACGGCGTCCGCTGCGGCGGGGCACAGGGGCTTGACGACGAGGGAGAGGACGAGAGGAGCAAAGGAGGAAGAAGAAGAGGAAGTGGAAGAAGAAGCGGACGAGTCGGCGGCGGCGGCGGTCAGTCCCTCGACGCGCGCGGTGCCGCTGCCGTCAAAGCAGAACCTCCTCCCCTCGGCCGCAGGCTCGACGAGCGGCGACGCCACCTCGAGCTCGAACGCAAAGACCCCGTCGAAGGGGGCCGTGCGGTTTCCCCAGGCGTCGAGGGCCGAGACGGAGAAGGGCGGGAGCGGGGCGCCCGCGGGCACGCCCGCCGCGAGCAGGGCGGCGACCGAGGGAGCTCCCTCTTCGTCCGAGAGTCGGAGCGCCACGGGCGCCCCGGGTAAGAGGCGCAGGGGCAGCCTCACGGAGCCAGAAGCAGCAGCAGCAGCAGCCGACTTGGCAGAAGAGGCGGAAGAAGCTGGAAGCGGCGCGCTGACGAGCAGGGAGACGGACGCCGGGCCGCGGGGCAGAGCAGCGGCGCCGTCTGCGCTTCGCTGGGCTCCCCTCGGCTCGTCATCGCCCTCGTCTTCGCCCTCGGCGACAGAAGAAGGCGAGAAGATCGAGACGCCGGCGGTCACCCCCTCGGACCCGACGACGCGGACGCGAGAGAGCGTGGCCCCGCTCGCCGTCGCGTCGACCGCGGTGGAGAGGGCGCGGAGGTCGCCGATCGCCTCGTCGCTCTCGGCTCCGCCGCGGACGACCGACAGCGCCACGCCCTTCAGAAACCCTCCCGCGGCTTTGGGGGGCCTCGCCGCGTTCCCAAACTCGTCCCTGTAGACGAGCTCGAGGGCAGGTAGCGGGGCCCCAAGGGGTAGGGGGGCCGCGGAGGCCGCGGCCCTGCCCGGGCCAGAGGCCTCGAGCGTCGCGGCGGGGCCCGGAGCGACGTCGATCGCGACGCGCGTGGCGATCCGAGGCGGGCTGCCGTCTCCTCCTCCCCCCCCGGGGAGCCGCGGCAGCAGCTCGTACTCGAGCTCGTACCTCCCGGATCTCCTGAGGCCGTCGGAGACCTTGGAGAAGCGGAAGAGGCCGTCGCGGGAAGGGGTACGGTTCTCGACCTCCAGGACGAGCGAGCGGGAGGAGGAGGCGGGGGGAGCGGCGGAAGCCGTCGTCGCGGCAGCAGCGGGAGCGGCAGCAGCAATCTCTTCTCCTTCTCCTTCTCCTTCCTCCTCCGCTGCCGCAGCAGCGGCGCCCTTGCCCTTGCGAGCCCCGCGGCGAGACTTTTTAGAAGCCGCCGCAGCAGCATCAGGAGCCTCGGCTTCAGCGTCGCCTCCTTCCATCGCCTCTGCTTCTCCAACCTCCTTGGTGCCGCTGCCGCTGCCGCTGCCGCCGAGGAACCACAGCCGCTGCACCATCACCAGCGGGACGCGCCTCCCTCCGAGCATGGCCCTGGTGACCCGCGTCGACGCGCTCGCACAGGCAGCAGCAGCAGCATCGGCGGCGCCTCCTCCTCCAGCGAGCGCCGCGACGCCAGTCTCCGGGAGCGTGGCCCCGGCGGCGAGGGACATGACGCCGCTGCCGCCGCCCGCGGCCATCCGCAGCGGCTCGACGAGCCTGGCCGCCGACGGCGCGCGGGAGAGCTCGCGCGCGACGTGGGCGGCGGCCTCCTCCTCGGAGACGTGAGCGGAAGGGCGCTGCACTGCTGCTGCTGAGGCGGCGGCGGCAGCTGCTTCGCCGCCCTCTTCGGCAGCGGCGGCACTAGTGCTGCCGCTGCTCGAGGCCAGGCGGCGGAAGGGAAAGGTCCTCGTCTCGCCTCCCCACAGCTTCTCAGGCAAGGGCGCGACGGTGACGAAGCCCCCGCCGTGGGCGCCCGCAGAGGCCCCCGCGACGGGGACGTGAAAGTAGAGGACCTTTCCGATGATGGCCGGTTTGACAGCCAGGCGTACGAGGTCTCCCGCGGAGTACGTGGTCGAGTTTGGAGGAGAAGGAGAAGACGAAGACGAGGACGAAGGAGGAGCGACAGCGACGCCGCCCTCGCTCGCCCTTTCGAAGACGGTGATCGCTTCCCCGTGGGCCTCCTTCGCCGAAGCCTGGACGCGAGGGGCCGCGGGCGACTCGTAGCGCACGCGCTTGTCGAGCGTGGCGTGGCAGCGCGCGAGCCACTCGCGGAAGCGGCGCTCGAGCGAGGCGCCGCCGTTGGCTGCCGCCGCCGTCGAGCCGCCGCCGCCAACGCTCCTCTCGCCGGTCGCCGCGGCGAGCAGGCCCCTCAGGTCGTCCCTGAACGTCAGCTTGTTCCGCGTGACCAGCCAGGCGGGACCGAAGAACAGCGCGCCGCGCAGGCGGCCGAACACCTCGTCGGGCACGGCGTCCCGCGCGGCGCCGCCGGCCCGCCTCGCGCGGGCGCGGGCGGCGTCGACGAACGGCAGCGACTCGACGCGCGCGCCGGGGATCAGCCTGCCCTGCCAGAACGCCTCGAGGCAGGGGCCGCGGAGGCGGGCCAGGGCCGCGGCGGTGGCCGCGGCGGCGACGGCGGCGTCGTCGTCGTCGCCGTCGCCGTCGCCGTCGTCGGTTCCGTTGCCGTCGACGGGGTCTGTTCCCTCGAGGTCTGCTGCTGCTGCTGCTGCGGCGGCGGCGGCGGCGGCGGCGGCGGCGGCAGCCGAGGCCGGAGCTTCGGCGTCGGCGACGGCCGTGGCTTCCTCGTCGCCGGCCCCCTCGTCGATGGCGGAAACTCCCGCTCCAGCCTGTGTCAGATGCTGCTGCTGCAGCCTCTGCGTCAGCGCGCCGCTGCCGACCTGGGTCATGTCGATGGCGCCCCCCGCGATGTCGCTGCCTGCGCCGGAGGAGCGGCGCAGAGGGAGGTCTCGACCTCCGCAGGTGCCGCCGCTCGCCGGCCTCTTTTTCTGCTTCCTCTGCTGCTTCAAACCCGCACCAGCACCAGCGGCCACCGCAGCAGCAGCCGCAGCCGCAGCGGCGGCGTCCGCGTCCGCAACGGCGTCGGGGACGGTCTCCCTCTCCCCCGCGAACGGGAAGTAGCGCAGCACCCCCGCCACGATCCCGTCGGGGCCCGCGGCGGCCTTCCCTGGGACGTGCAGGCAGAACTCAAACTCGGAGGCCGCGGCGGCGAGCGAGCGGGACTCGAGGTCGTGCTGCACGTCGGCGAGGCGGCACTCCCAGGCAGGCTTTCCGGCCACGACGCCGCGGACGAAGATCTCCGGCAGGGGGTTGGAGGCGGCCGTGGTCTTGTGAGCGCTGCTGTTGGTGTTGCTGCCGTCGCCTCCTCCGCTGCCGCCTCTGCCGCCGTTCCTCTTCGCCCTCCCGCGCGCGCCGTGGAGGTAGTAGTGGTAGAGGTGCGCCAGCGCGCCGCAGAGGCGCGTGCCGCCTCGGTCCTCGGCCAGCTGCTGCAGCACGGGGGCTTTCAGGGAGGAGACCGTGACGCGGGTCCAGTGGGCTGCGGGGGCCTCGTCCCCGGCGGGCTCGGCAGAGACCCACTGCCGCTCGAGCGCGCGGAGCAGGGCGAGCGACGGGGGCGGGGGCGAGGGTGGGGGAGCGGGAGGAGCAGACGAAGGGTGAGCGGCCGCAGAGGCGACGGGAGGTTCCAGCAGCGTCGAAGGGTCCCTCGGATCCCGGTGCACGAGGTCATCGGCGTAGACGGCCTCCTCCCTGCCCCCGTGGGCCGCGGCGGCGGCGGCTTGCTGGTAGCGCGCCTCGAGCGCCGCGGCGTCGAGCGCGAGCTCGCGGACGGCGCCCTCGCCGTGGCGGCTCGTGGCCACGCCGACGCGCCTCCCTAGAAAAAAGGCTGCGTTCTTGGACCCGACGCCGAAGTAGCTGAGGTCGCCGTTGAGGTGGCGGGCCGAAGCAAGGGCGTCCGGGGCAGGGGCCAGGGCGGGCGAGGAGGAGACGTCGAGGTTGGTGTTTCCGTCGTTCGCGACGAGGGCGGCGCCTCTGTTGCCGCCCTCGTCGGCCCGTTCCGAGACAGCCAGGTTCATCACGGCCCACGCGTTCAGGGCGGCCTTGCTCATCCCGGCCCCGTTGTCCCAGACGGAGACCAAGCCCGCAGTGGGGGAGTCCTCGGAGTCGAGCGCGACCGTGACCTCGATGCGCGGAGGGAGCAAAGATTGCGAAGAAGAGTTCAAGGTCGTCGACGTTTCTGCAATCGACCCGGCCGTCGCCCGGAGCGCGTTGTCTACGAGCTCGGCCACGGCGAACGCCAGGGGCTGCCTTCCCTGCGCGGCATAGTACTCGTAGTCCCCGGCCATCGTCATGGTCTTGGGGTGCGGGGCGAAGGTGACGCGCTCCTGTTGGAGAGGTGGGTGGGGCAGGGGAGCGAAAGAGACGACGGAATTGTTTCAGCTGAGGTGGTCGAAAACGAAGCTGCACGCTTCGCTCAGCAGCAGCAAGGAACTGCAATTGGTGCTCGCTGTTCTTCAAACTCTCGTCTCTTTCTCTGCCTCTCTCTTTTTGCATCTCCCGCGATTCATTTATCAGCCCGTTCTCACCTTGGCCACGCCACCGAGAGCCTGCGTGCCCGAGGACACGACCCAGAGGGCGACCGGGGCGTCGGAGGCCCTGGACAGGACGCGAGCGACGGCGGCATCGTCGGCGAGCGGCGGCGATGACAGGTCGGTCAGCTCGAATTGCTGAGGGGTTTTCGACGGGTTTTTTTCGAATTTTTTTGGTCGAGCAGTGAGAGTGAGTCGCCGCGCTCCTTCGGCGCGAGAAAAACCGCGCGAGCACGAGCGGAAAAGAAGCAAGCAAGGCGCAAAAACAAGAAGACGAAAAAAGTGTAACTCTTTCTTTCTCTCTCTCAGCTCTTTCGTCGTCGTCGCACCTGCCCATCGAGCTCCGGAGCAAACGCCTGGCGGACCGCGGCCTTGAGCGCATCGAGCGACGAGCTCGGGCGCAGCGTCAAGGAGGTCTCGGGGAGAGAGGAATGGTTGTCGCGTGACGCTCGCCTGACGACGAGCGAGACGACGGACATAAGAGGAAAAGAAAAGAGAGAGAGAGAGAATTCGCTCGGAAAATTGAGAAATTCAGAAAGTAAATTTCAACCTCCTCCTCCTTTCGACCGAGAGAAAGAAAGAGAAATAAAAAACAGACAAAACTCCTCTCTCTCTCTCTCTCTCTCTCTCTCTCTCTCTCTCTCTCTCTCTCTCTCTCTCTCTCTCTCTCTCTCTCTCTCTCTCTCTCTCTCTCTCTCTCTCTCTCTACCTCTCCCCCACTCTTCTTCTTCTTCCTCCTCTTCTACTCCTCGCTCCCCATCTCCCCCCTGGTCCACCCCACGAGGCTCTTGATCGGCTCGAACGACCTCCGGTGGATCTCGCAGGGGCCGTACTTCCGGATCGCCGCGACGTGCGCGGCCGTGCCGTAGCCCTTGTGCGTGTCGAAGCCGTACCGCGGCCACTTTTCCGCGGCCGCGCGCATCAGCCGGTCGCGCGTGACCTTGGCGACGACGGAGGCCGCGGCGATTGCGGTGATCTTGGCGTCGCCCTTGACGACGGCCCTGGCGAGGAACTTGCTGCTCTCGCTGGTCTGCTGCTGCTGCTGCTGCTGCTGCGCGGCCAGCAACCGCGGCGGGAGGCGGTTTCCGTCGACGAGCACCGCGAGTGGCAGCGCCCCCGGGCTCGAACCCTCCGTGCCTCCTTGTCCCCCTCCACGGAGCTTCTCGGATAGCTCTTGGACCGCCCTGTCCATCGCGAGCATCGTCGCCTCCAGGATGTTGACCTCGTCGACGAGGCTCGGAGGGAGAACACAAAACGCAAAGGCGACGCCCGTCCTTTCGAAATCGCGCGAGGCTGCCTCGAGGGCCTCGAAGGCCGCTTCTCGCTCCTCCTCTGTCATCTTCTTGGAGTCGTCGAGGCGGATTATCGAAGGCAGGCCCGTGCCGTCGCGGGGCAGGACGGCGGCGGCGGCGACGACGGGGCCGGCGAGGGGCCCGCGGCCGGCTTCGTCGACGCCGACAACGAACGAGCAGCCCTGGCGCCAGAGCTGCTGCTCCATCTCGCGTGTGGGGCCACCTCCAGCGGTCTTTTTTGCTCTTGGTGCTGTTGCTGTAGCTGCGGGTTTTTTCTGGGGTGCTCTTTTGGAGGCAGCAGGAGCGGGGGCCTTTTCCTCTTCCTTTTTCGCGGCCGCGGCCTCTCTCGCCGTGGTCAATGCCGAAGCCTTCATAATTGCCGTCTTCTTCCCCGCTAATTTCTCCTTTTTGACGGCCGAAAGAGGAATCGAGGACGATGAAGTCGTCGCCTGGAGTCTCATGGAGCGCCGCTGAGGAGCCATCGCGGCGAAGAGCAGTTGTTCGACGCTGCGAGAGGAGAAGAATTGGCGAGCGAAAAACATGAAAAATGATCTCAAGATCGCACGATCGCCCGCTCGAGCTCGACTTAGAAAAATAGAAGCTCGCGCGGCTTCTCTACTTTACATCCTCCTCCTGGCCCCCCCCTTCGGCTTCCCCGCCGCCTCGCTCCCGGGCAGCGCCAGCCTCTCCCTCACCTTCCCTGCTGTCAGTTCGTTGTCGTACCTCTCCACAATGACCCTCGCAAACTCCGGCACGTGCCTTTTGGCTTTCTCCTTGTCCTTGAAGTGCCGCTGGACGTGCAGCCAGTTGCGGATGTAGTGGTAGTCGACGCTGTACTTCGCGAACTCGATCCCCTTGGGCCCCAAAAAGTTGAGGATCGCGGCGATGATTTTGCCGACGGCGACCGGGGCCGGCTCGGGCCCCCGGCCGAGCTTCGCCTCGTCGTCGGCCTCGACCGTTTGCATCACCAGAGATTCTCGGTTCAGTAAAAAGGGCAGCAGTCCCCTGGAAGAAGAGGTCGGGGTGCGTTCCAGAGCGAAAGAAGGAGAAGAAGCAGAAGAAATAGCAGAAGCGAAAGCAGCAGAAGAAGCAGAAGCGGAAGAAGAAGCAGAAGCGGAAGAAGAAGAAGAAGAAGAGGCGGAAGAAAGAGAACGGTGGTATCGCTCCAGCGCGTCAAGCATCTCCCTTCCTCGCTCGTTCCGAACGACGACGTGTTGCCTGTGGCCCGACATTTCTCCCCCTTCATACGGCACCCCCATGTAGGAAACCACGAGGTCGGCCAGCGAGTTTGTGTAGTCGAAGCAGGCGTAGCACGAGGGGGCGATGACGTCGGTGAGCTCTGAGAGGAAATGAACGTTTTGTTTTTGAGGAAAAGTTTTCTAGGGGAAGAAAGAGGGGTGAGAGAACTGCATTTCTTCTTCTCCTGTTTTTTTCTGAAAAACAAAAAAAAAAGCAAACCCGCACCGTTCGCCGGCAAGGAAAAATAGGGAATCCGCTCGTAGAGTCCCGACCCGGGCTCGTGCTTTATGTGCACCGTGTAGTCTTGCATGAACTCGTAGTGCGTGGCAGTTCCCGGAGAAGCGGATGCGGCGTTCAGGAAGGTGCGGAGGCTGGTTGGGTGATGGGGGGCGAGAAGAACGAGGAAGTCGGGAGCCGAGAGGGAACGAGAAGAGACAAAAGATGAGTATTTTTTTCTCTCTCCCTCTCCTTTTCCGCTCTCTTTCTCTCTCTCGGAACTTGAAGAACAAATCGCTGCTCACCCTTCCCGAGGCCCGTTGTCGGTGCAATTCGTGCCCAGCACGAACAGCTTCTCGAGGCCGAGGTATTTGGAGACGGACCTCAGTGCCTGGACTTGGCACCCGACGCCGATGAAGAGCAAACTCTTGATCTCTGGCCCGAGCGCCTCGACCGTCGCCAGCACCGACAGGTTCGGAGACAGCGACGGCTTCACGCCGCGAGAGGCGAGGATCTCGTGTTTCGTGCGAGCGACCACGGGGAACGGCGCGAGGCGGTCCTCGGGGTCGCTCTGCACGCAGACGACGGCGTCAACGGTCTTCGTTTCCAGCATGGCGAGTGCGATCGAGGTGACCACGCCGGTCCACTGCGCCCCGTCGACCGCCGGCCGAGCGCGGGCGTAGAACGTGTCGAGGGTCACGCCGAGTTGGAGCTCGTCGCCGGAGAGGTTGCTGGAGATTTTTTTTTTTCCCGGAGGTCTCTCGTGAGAGGATGAGAAAAAAGAGTTTCCTCGCCTTTTTTTCTCTCTCTTCCTGCTTTCTTTCACGTACCGGTTGCGTCCATGGACCGAGGGCTCCAGGGTGTACGCCTTGGACATTCCGTCACCCAAGAACGCGCAGGCCTCCTTCACGTGAGCCACGAAATACGTGTCGCAGAGCCCGCACTGGGAGCAGTGCTCCTTCGCCGGGTAGGAGGAGCCCGGGGCCACGGGTTTGGCCTTGGTCCTCCAGTCGGGGTCGAGAGCGGTTGTGGACCCGGCGGCAGCGGCGGCAGCATTGTTGCCGCTCGCAGCTGCGGCAGCGCGAAGGAGACTCGTGCCGCTGCTGCTGCTGATGATGCTGCTGATTATGCCTCGGTTCCGTGGAGAAGACGACCGCCAAGCAAGCAGCGGGCTCCTCGGAGGTGTCGAGACGAGCATGCTTTGAGCGTTTGATGGACTTTGGAAAAGTGGCTTGAATCAATTAATCAGTTTTTCGTTCTCGAATCGAGAGGCGGCAGTGGCGGCGTGAAACGAAATTGCGGCCTCTCTTACTTCTCTCGCCGCTCTCTGTAAAGATGGCCTCGACCTCGCGCTGCGGAGGCCCGGGAAGCTGCACCGAGCGCGCTATCATGAAGCGCCCGAAGACGGGAGAGCAGGTGAGGAGAGAGAGAGAGAGAGATCCGTGGCAAAGGGGAGGTCTTCTTGCCTCCAAGAAAAAGGGAGGTCTTTTTTCTCTCGCGCGCTCAAAACCTCTTCTCCTACACCTCCCACCTCCACAGCTCTGCAAGGAGTGCTTCTACGCCGCCCTCGAACGCGAGGTGCACGCCACCATCGTGGAGCACGGGATGTTCAAGAGGGGGGAGAGGGTCGCCGTCTGCGCCTCAGGTAAGATTTTTGAGAGCTATGTTTTTTTTTCTTTCTCTCTTTCTTTGGGGTTTTTTCTTTTCACTTCATCCTCTCTCTTCCCCTTCTCACCCTCCCCCCCC
>Ga0210003_1002256_pt1 | contig 16446 bp, 16 predicted proteins | sample LantaG_FD_182804 | JGI IMG/M metagenome (GOLD analysis project Ga0210003, IMG submission 182804) | Deep subsurface microbial communities from Baltic Sea to uncover new lineages of life (NeLLi) - Landsort_02402 metaG (SPAdes) (version 2) | ecosystem: Environmental > Aquatic > Marine > Oceanic >...
TCCCGCCACCTCGTCGGCAGCCTGTACTACCCTGCTGCCTCCCCCTCGCCGCAAAAGGCGCACCGCTGGTCCCCGACCCTCTACCACACGCACGCGTACGTCTCCTTCGCCTCGAGGATGAGCATCGACCACGGCACGTTTTCGCGGAGGGTCAAGACCGCGGCACTCGCGGCGGCGTCGCACGGAGTGCTGCTGGCGACGGGCACGCGCGTCGCCGCCGACGCGGGGAGGGCCGCGCCGCCGCTCAAGGAGGAGGACGGCTCCGAAGCTCCCTTCGGGGCCGTGGTCTTCTCGCACGGGCTGGGAGGGAGCAGGGCCGCCTACTCCGCCTTCGCGGCGTCGCTGGCCTCGAGCGGGTTCGCCGTGCTCGCGATCGAGCACGCCGACGGCACCGCCGCGGTCGCGAAGCTGGCCGGGGCGCGGGGGTTCAGGGACTACGAGCGGTGGCAGCCGGGGCCCGAGCAGCTGCGGGCGCGAGGGGAGGCAAGGAGGAGCGAGCTCGCGGCGGCGGCGCGCGTGTGGCAGGCCCTGGCGGCGCCGCCGGGAGGCGGCAGAGGCGGCGGCGACGGCGGCGGAGCGGGATCGGCGGGAGCGAGGGCGGGCGGCGGCGGCGGCGGCGGCGACCCCCCCCTCCGCGGCCTCTCGCTGGAGGGCGGCAGGCTGCCCCTGGACTTTTTCGTCGGCGCCGTCCGCCCCGCGCCCGGCGACGGCCGGGGGGGCGCGCTCCCGGCCGTCGTCGGGCACTCGTTCGGCGCGGCGCTCGCCGCGGACGCCGCCGCCGGCGGCGGCGGCGGCGGCGGCGGGGCCGGCCTCTCGCGGTTCTCCGCGGCGGTCTGCCTTGACCCGTGGTGGGGGGCGCTGCCCGTGGACAGCGCGGCCGGCTCGCCGGCCCCGTCCCCCCCCAAGGCGCCGCTGTTCGTGCTGGGCTCGGACGCGTGGAATACGCCGGACGCCGGGGGCGAGGTCACCTGCGGCGGGGAGGCGCAGGAGAGGGTCCTCGGCTCCTTCGCCCGGGCCTCCGCTCCCTCGCCTCCCTCCTCCTTCCCCCCCTCCTCGACCTCCTCCCCCGGCAACGGCGGAGGCGGCGGCGGCGGCAGCGGGGCCGTCTTCGCGGTGCTGAGGGGGTCGTCTCACGCGGGCTTCAGCGACGTCGTCAGTCTCCTGCCCGGGCTCTCGAAGTTTTTCTACGGCCGGAGGAGGAGGAGGGCGGAGGCCGCGGCGGGGGAAGGGGGCGGCGCGGCGGCAGCGGAGCGGGACTCTGGGGCCGTGACGGAGGCCACGGACCCGATCTCGACGGCCAGGGCCGCGGCGGAGATGACCGCCGCGTTCCTGAGGCGCCGCGGCGCGGCGGGAGGGGGAGGGGCGGTGACGGAGGAGGACATGGAGGCCGTCGCGGCGGCGGCGAGGAGCGTCGGCGTCGAGCTGCGCGGGCTCAAGGTCGTGTAAAAAATTGAGGGGGGGGAAACTCCATCGTGAGAACGAAAACGAAGAAAATCGGGAGGCCCTTTTTCTTCGCCAGCGAGGTCGCCGAAGCGAAGAAAAGCGTTTCTGCCGAATTAGTATTTCACCATCTCTCGAGCACGTTCTGCGGCACAAGACTTCTTTAAATCCCTCGCGTCGCCCCTCCCCTCGCTTCCCTCGCTGTCGCGCCTTCACTTGTCCACGCGAGAGCTCCCACAGAGGCCACAGTCTCGCCTGCTCCCACTTTGTTGTTGCCGAGCCGCGCGGCGAGTCTCTCGTTTGGAGAGCGCCCACCGCGCGGTCTCAGAAGAAGGGCCTCGAGCGGCCGAGAGGCTTCGACGCGACAGAAGGAAGCACGCTCGCAGTGCCCTGGAACCGCGCAGTCCTACCTTCTTTTGAGGATGAAGAGGTGCTCCCTTTCTGCCCCCAACTTACGGTCGCTTGGGCTTCCTCGGACGCACCCGGCGACGCCCTCGTCGTCGGCTTCCGGGACTCCGAGGGCGGCAGCGGCCTGCGCGGCCTCAAACAGAGTGCGTCTTTAAATGTTTCAATGCCTTCTCCTCAACTTCCCTCCTCCAGCTCGCGCCCTCTTCCCCGTCTTCTCTCTTTCTCTTGCCGCGAAGGAATCAATTCTGTCATATCAAGCGTTTGCAGGGCCAAATGAGAGAAAAGAGCCAGCCTTTGCGGAAAGAGGAGAAGCAGGGCGCGCCTCCTTTCGAAAATGGGCTCGTTCGCAGCTCGTTGTCGCTTTCCAACTCACCAGTTGGATTCTCTCTCGCTTCTTCTCCTCCACACACAGGCCTTCGCCTCCCGCGCCACCTCTGCCGCCGCGCCCCCGACGTCCCTCGGCGCTTCAGCAGCAGCAGCAGCAACAGCGTCCCGCCGCTCCCTCGAGCCGCAGCACGCTTCCGCTCTCGCCGCCTCGCGCGAGCGCTCCCTCTCCCCGTTCCCCGGGGGCAGAGGCACCCGCGGCGGCGTCGCCGCCGCGGCCTTCCCCTTTGCCGTCGCCGCCGCTCCCTCGAGCCAGGCCCCTCCCCCGCCGCAGGCCGCAGTCCTCGAGGCCGTCGGCGTCGCCCGCGGCCTCGCTTCGGCAGAGTGTTTTGAGCACTTTTCCGCGGAGGCCGCGGCCAAGCTCCCGACGGCGCCGCCGCTGGCCGGAGGCAGAGGGAAGAGCGCCGCCGGAGGGCCCGACGCCGACCCCTACTCCGACAGGCACACCACCGTCCTCGCCCGCCGCCCCTCCTCCGCCTCCCTCTCCGCCGCCGCCTCCTCCGGCTCCCTGTCCCCGGCCTCCTCGGCCTCCGCGGCCGCGCTGGCCTCGTGCCTCGTCACGCCCGTCACCGAGGAGGAGAACGCCGGGGAGGCGGCCCGCGAGCAGCTCCGGCGCTCGGCGGCGGAGGCCGAGCAGGAGGTCGAGCAGCGGTTCGCGCGCGAGATCGAGGTCGCGAACGCGCGCGTAGCGCTGGCCTCCAGAAGCGGCTACGGGGGAGGAGGAGAAGAGACCGCTGCTCGCTTCTCCGCCGACGTCGCGCCGGCGCCCGGGGCCGGGGGAGGCGGCGCCCGCGGCGGCGGGGGCGGGGGAGCCCGCCGCCGCGGCTCGCGCGGGGGGGGCACCGCGGACCCTCTCTCGATGCTCCTGGTCGCCCTCGGGGCCCCGGCCCCTCCGGAGATCGTCTCCGCGGTCACCCGCCGAGCCGAGGAGAAGGCGGAGGCGGGAGGGGGCGGCGAGGCGACCGAGGAGGAAAGAGAGCGACGGGAGCTGCTCGCGGCGGCGCCGACGTCCCTCGCCGACGCCGGTGGCGGCGACCCCCCCTCCCCCCGCCCCCGCCGCCCCCTCCCCCCTCGCGTCGAGTCCCTGCCCCCGGCCCTCGAGGGCGAGCGGCCCGAGACGATGGCGAGCCTGGCGCAGCTCGCGATGGCGCTGGAGGCGGTCCACGCTTCGGCGGCGGCCAACACGCTCTCGCTCGACGAGGAGGACTTTGGCCCCGCCGGCGGCAGCGGCGGCGGCGGCGGCTCACCTCCCGGCGGCGGCCGCCCGCTCGCCCCGCTCGCCTCCCTGTCCCTGGGCGCCGGCGTTGCCGGTGCCTGCACGCTCAGGAGCAACGACTTTGACGACGACAGGGACATCGACGACTGCGAGAGCGAGTTCGAAAAGGGGGAGGTGCTTCGTTTCCTCGGCGGCGGCGGCGGGCGCAGCGCCGTCGCCGGAGTCGGAAGCAACGGCAACAAAAACTCTTCTTCCTCTTCCGTGATCTCCTCGGCGATGCTCTTCGCAGCGGCGTCTGGTGCCGCGCCGAGCCCGTGGCTGACGCCGGAGGAGGAGGAGAAGGCGCTGACGGCGACGTCGGCGGCGGGAGAGAGGGGGAGGGAGGCCGTCGGGGTCTGAGTGAAGGAAGGAGGAGGGAGGAGGAAGAAAAAAACTGTTTTTTTCTCTCTCTCTCTTTCTTCTTCTGCTTTCAAGCTCCGCGACCCGTGCTGCGCCTCTTGCTCAGGCGGGTCTTCTTATCCCTCTCTCGCCGGAAAGCGACGAGCTTCCTTTATTGAAACGACGACGGCAACACCTCTTCTTCGATGAAAACGTTGAGAAAAGTGTCTAGGTTTTGCGCGCAACTCCATTCTTTCACTTCGAAATTTCAAAAAACAAAATAAGAAAATTACTTGCCTTGCATACAACATTCATTATTCATTCTTTCGTCGGTCCGCACATTGCGAAAAAGAAAAACTTACTCTTGCTTGCTCGTTAGAATTAGAAAGGGAGGAGTTGGCTGCCATTGCACCCTCTCCTTCCCTCTCTTTTATTCCCCGCAGCGTTTCTAGTAGCAGAAGAGAAAAACAAAAACTGGAAAAAAATGGGGGGAAAAAACGCTCGCCCCCCCCCCCAACACACACACCTCCACTGTCTATCCCCTCCTTCGCAACAAGAACAAAAAGAAACAATTAACGAGCCCTTTCATCGCGTCCCCCTTGCATTTATGCATTTAACAAATGATTTGTGTACAATTCCAGCGTTTCGATTCCAAAAGTGTTGAAATAAAAATACCTGTCTGAAAAATAAAAACTCTTTTTTTCTTTCGTTTGTTCGTTTCCAAGTCTCCCTCGATTTATTCACCCAGGAGCAGCAGCAACGCAGTATGCGATGGCGTTGTAAAGGGCGTGCGCGAGTGCGGGCGCGGCCAGGTTGAAAGAGTCGCCGCTCGCTTCTCGTTTTGCTCTCTCGTTGCCGCCGTCGCTCTCTTTTCGTTTTGCTCTCTCGTCGCTCCCGTCGCTCTCGCGTCCTCTCTCGCTCTTGCTCTCCTGCCCTTCCGTTTCTTCTCTTTTCTCCTCTTCTCCTCCCCCGTTGCTCCCAACCGCGGTGACGCCCAGCACCAATCCCAACGTAAACAGCAACAACAGCTCCTTCGCGGTCTCCCCGCTCCGGCCGCCGTCGTCGGAGGCCAAGACGAAGAGGTGCGACGCCGCAAAGGCGGCGGCGGAAGCGACTACGGGGGCGACGAGAGAAGAGCTCCTCCCGCTCCCTCCGCTTCGCCCCAGGAGCAAGCCGCGGAGCAGGATGCCGCGAAAGACGAGCTCCTCCGTGGCCGGAGCCATTACACAGCTCGCAGAGAGCAGGGCCGCGCGGGAAAGAGGGCTGGAGGCATCGGAGAGCACCGACGCTGCGACGCTCGTCGCCGTCGCCGTCTCTGTTGCCGGAGAAGAAGAAAAGCTCGAGAGGAAGCAATCGACCCCGGCCACGGCTGCCGCGGCGGCGAGACCCCCCACGAGCCCGGTCGCAATCGCCCTCCTCCTATCCCGGAAAAAGTCGAAGGACAAGTCGCCTCCCGCCGCTTTCGAAGCTTTCGAAGAAGAAGCGGCGGCGACGACGAGAGACACGGCGGCGAGCTGAGCGCCCCCGACGGCAAACGCGGCGAGGGCTCTCGCGTCGGCGAGGGGGAGCGCCCTCAGCTCGAGGGCGGCCCCCGCGGCGGCGAAAGGGAGCGCCTTCAGCTCGAGGGCGGCCCCCGTGGCGGCGAGCCGCGCCGCCAGGACCGTCGGAAGGTCCCCGGAGCTCGCCGCGAGGGAGAGCGAGGGGGAGGGAGAGGAGGCCCCGACGAGCCAGTCGGCGAGAGAGCCGACGGCCCCGCCGGCGGATCCCACGCTGGTGACGGCGAGCGAGAGCAGCAGGGCCCGGGTGGAGTCGTAGGCGTCGCGCGGGGCGAAGAAGAAGCGAGGAGGAGGAGAGGAGGAGGTCGACGGAGCGGAATGGGTCGAGGTCGAGGCCGACGGTTTCTCAGCCTCGGATGCACGGATGCGATTGCGCACGTTCCTCCTCCGCGGCGGCTCGACGCGCCGAGGGAGCGAGACGCATCGCGACAGACGCAGGAGGCGCGAAGGCATCGTCAGTGTCAGTGTGTGCGCGAGAGAGCGCCCTCCTCCCCCCCCCACGCGCTGGAGGCGCGAGTGTGGAGAAAGCGAGAGAGGAGAAGAGATCGGAATCGGAAAATGAAAAAAAGGCAAAGAAAAAATCTAAAATTACATATTTTCGCGTGAAGAGGGCCCTCATTCAACTGGGAGGAGGCGGCAGCGCGGGCACCGTCGGAGGAGGCGCAATCGGAGGCATCGGCGTCAGCTCCGTCACCCGGAGCGTCTGCGGCTGGGGGACTGGAGAAGGAGAAGGAGAAAGAGAAGCGGCTGCTGCTGCAGGTGCTGCCGTCGCCGTTGCCGCGGCCGAGGCCGGGCGGCTCCCTCCGCCTCGGCCTCCGTCTCCGCCGCCTCCGCTCTCCCCTCCGTCTTCGACGACCACAGCGGAGCCCGAGCCGCCACCGCCGCCGCCACCGCCGCCCTCTTGGCCGTCAGCGAACGGCTCGAACCCGCCGGCCGCCCCCCGGCGGCCCTTCCACGCCCTGCGGACTAGCACCGCGGCCAGCGCGAAGCACGCCGCGGCGCCCGCGGCGGCACCGGCCGACGAGAGGACGAGCACAGTCGCCGACGATGACGAGGAAGAGGGCGAAGCGGCCGCCGACGGAGTTCCCGCGCCCACCGCAGACTTGACGGCGGTCACCTTTGAGCTCGAAGCAGCAGCAGCTGAAGAAGGAGGAGGAGAGGAGGCCGGAGTGGGAGCGGGGGAGGGCGGCGCCGCTGCTGCCGCTTCCCTGCCCGTCACCGCGGCCCCTCTCGCCGCCTCGAGCCCCGCAGCCGCGCCCTCGCCCAGGGCCCTGCACCCGGCCCCGACGCCGAAGCCGACGCTGGCAAGCGCGGCGTCGTACTGCACCAGCACGTCCCGCGTGGTGATGCCGCCGAGCAGGGAGCCCCTCGAGGGGCCCTGGTTGTTGGTCTTCAGGGAGCCTTCGTCGGCTTTGCCGTCGGCGGAGAAGATTCCTGTGTTGAGGAGTTTTTTTTTTCTTCAAATCGTTTAAGTTTTTTTTCGCTCCGTCCAACCCTTCTCGTGCCTTCTCTCGCCCCGAAAGGTCTTTATAAAAAACTCACCCAGGCAATAGGCGCCAGGACTCGAGACGTGAGCAAACAGGTAGTTCAGCGGCGGCAAGTCTAGTTCCGCGGCGGGGAGCGGCGGGCGGCGACGGAGCTTCGGCTTCCGTTGCGGAGTGGAAGGAGGAGGAGAGGCTCCGGCGGCGTCGCCTTTGTCCTTCTTGTTGGCCTCGGAGGAAGAAGAAGAAGAAGAAGAAGAAAAAGCAGGAACAGGTATGTCTCCGGCGTCGCCGCTCTTTTTGATGCCCAAGGAAGAAGAAGAAGTCGATGGCAGCTTTTCACTGCCGCTGCTGCCCTTTTCCTTCGTCTCGCCGGGAGAAGAAGAAGGAGAGGAAGGCGCAGACTTTCCGTCGCGCGTCTTCTTCTCATCACTCTCTTGCTCCAACCTCCTCCTCCTCTTCCCCCTCGCAGCGGCGTTCGCCGCGGTCACCCTCGCCATCTCTGCCGCGTTTTGCGCCGCGACAGTGGCGGGGGAAGGGCTGGGAAGCCCCGCGGCGACCGCTTGCCTCGCCGCGGCGGCCCTGGCCACGGCGGCGGCGTTGGCGGCGGCGACACGTGCCGCGTCTGCCGCCGCGTTTTGCTTCAGGGCTCGAGTAGTTGGCGCCGCCTTTTCGCCGCTCGACGACGACAGGAGCTCTCTCTTCCTCCTCCTCCTCCTCCTGAGGACCCTTTTGGGCTCTTCTTTTGGGCCAGAAGAAGAAGGAGAGGCGGGAGAAGAGGACGTCGAGGGGGCTGCTTTCCCGCCAAAGGCCGCAGCAGCAGCGGCCCCTCCCGCCCCCTCCTCCGCCGCAAACCGGAGCTGCAGCCGCGGGAAGTGCCTGGCGACGGCGTCCTCGCCGCCCTCCAGCCCGCCCCAGCACAGGTCCCCGTACGAGCCCTGCTGCGCCCCGGGGACCACGGGCAGCCCGGCGGCCCTCGCGGCGGCCCGCACGGCCCTTTCGAGGGAGCCGTAGACGGGCCCTGGCAGGTAGGTGAAGGTCGTCCCGCTGTCGAGGACGGCGCCATGGCCCTCGCGGAAGACGGAGGCGTCGAACCCTTCGAGCGGCCTCCCGTTCAGCGAGATGGCTTCGAGCCCGACTGCGTAGTAGTAGGGGTGGCCCGGAGAAGGCACCAGCGGGGTCTGCACGAGCGGCTTCTTGCCCCTGGGGAGAGGAGGAGGAGCGGCGGAAGCAGTCTTGTTGTTGTTGCCTTGGCTTTTCGAGAACGACGGAACCGTTCCGTTGACTTTCACCCACTTTTCCGGGAGCCATGGCCCGAGCAGCAGGGCCCCTCCGCCCTCGGGCCCCCCCATGCACAACGAAAACGGCGGCGGCGCGTCCTCGGTCGGCAGCGGGGGGAGCGAGGACGAGGAAGAAGAGCTGCTTTTGCCGCCGCCGCCGCTGCTCTCCCGCGCCTGCGGCAGCGCCCCGGCGGCCGCGAGCTGCGACGGAAAGCCGGTGCTCGAGGCGCCCATGCCCAAGATCCCGTCGGCGACCTGCTGGAAGATCTCGCCCGTCTCCCTGGTCGTGCAGCCGAACGTCACGGGCACGCGGCGGTAGAGAAGAGATGGCGCCGTCGGCTTTTCGCCTTTCTTCTTCCTCGCCGCCGCGTCCTTCTTGTCGTCGGCCGCTGAGGTTTTACTAGCCGCGCCGGCGCCGACGAGCGGCAGCGTCGCGACGTCGGTCACCAGCCTCCCCGAGGCGCTCGACTCCTCGGCATACTCCCTGCTCCAGGTGCAGTTCCCTTCCAGACTGGCCTCGAGCGAGTCCGGGCCGCTGTTTCCGCTTCCGCCCAGGGCAGCCTCGCAGCCGCACTGCTGCCGGCTGCCGCAGGAGCACCGCTCGGCGTCGCCGCAGGTGACGCGACGCGCGGTCGCGCTCGCGGCGGCGTCGAAGCCCGAGCCGGAAGAGTGCCTGGGCCCGCAGTCTCCCGAGGAGGCGCAGCCGGCGCAGGCGACATAGGTAAGCGTCGAGCCCGTGTCGACGATGACGGAGAAGGGTTTCGGGGGCGTGCCCAGGAGGAGCGAGGTGGTGAAGTAGCTGTTGCGTTTTTTATCACGGTGGGAGGTCGGAAGAATCAGCGGGAGCGAGAGATGGAGCTGGAGAGCTGGCAATGGCGGACAAAAGAAAGGAAGAAAGAAAGCGCGTGCCTTTTCCCTCTTGCTTCTCTCTCCAACTCTAATTATCACACACGCACCCATAGTCCTTGATCGCTCCTTCGAGAGGGAGCGAGAAATTGGCGGTGGCGCCGTCTCCGAGCGCGAACAGGCGGCGACGAGATGCGACGACGACGCTGCTGGCCACTGATTGCCGGGCGCCGATCGGCAGCACGATGGGCATCGCATCGGTGTCGTCGGGGGTCGCACCGGCGCTCGATGACAGAGCCAGCAGCGCTGATGCAAGGAGGAGCAACACCGTCGAAAAGCGCCGTGGAGGCCCCAAGGCGGGAGCGCTTTCGACGTCGCAATTCGTTTTCGACCTCATTCTTTTCACTTTTGAGTAACCCACACTCGCTCTGTTGCTCCGTCTCCCTCTTTTTTCCTATAACGGCGCCCGCGGCGCCTCCTGCTTTTCAACTTCCACTATCTTTATTTACACCCCGTTCGGCTCTCTCTCTCAATCAACGAGAGGAGACAAGGCAAAAAGACACAACAAAGAGAAACGAATGCCGCCTGCTCCCTCTCTCTCCACTTTCAGCGCTCCCAGTCCAACTCTCCCCCCCCTCAAGAAAGAAACAAAAAATCTTAAGTCTACTTTGCGCTCCCGTACTCCTTGAGCCACGCCGCGGTCCTGGCAAACGCGTCCTCGGCCGCCGCGGCGACTTTGGGATCCGTGTCATCCCCTCGAAGAGAGAAGCCGTGCGCCTGGTCGGCGTAGAAGTGGTGCGCCGTCAGAGGCTTCTTCTCCCCGTTCTTGGCGTCGAGCACGCCCTCGATCTCTGCGCGGAAGGAATCCGAAACCTGCTGGTCGTTGGCGGTGAAGAGGACGAGCAGCGGAGCCGCCTCGACGGCTTTGAAATCGTCCAGGGTCAGCAGCGAAGGGTGCAGCAGCGCCGCGGAGGCAACGACAGGGCTCGCCCCTCCGGCGAGGAGCGTCGCGTAGAGAGCCCCCCAGCAGAAGCCGACAGCCGAGACCGGCAGAGGGCCCGAAGGAGAAAACCTCCTCGCGGCCTCCTCCACGACGGCCCGCGCCTCGCGGAGGACCTTCTCCCTCGGGTGCCTGGCCAGCCACGCCCCGAACCCGTCCGCGCTGAGCTCCGCGTCTGCGGGCCACGCGTCGCCACGGAAGAAGTCCGGCAGCACGACGGCGAGGTCGCCGGCGCCCGAGGCCGCGAGGCGGTCTGCCCAGAGCCTCGGGTTCCTGCGGTGCGCGCCGAAGATGTCCGTGATGAGGAGGACGACGCCCCTGGGCGGGCGGCCGTCGGGAGGGAGGGAGACGTAGGTGTCGAGGCCGGCGAGGCTGCGAGCGATGGTTTTCGAGTGGGGGGGGTGGGGGGGGTTGGGAGAGGTGACAGGAGGTCGGGGTTGAGAAGGGGAAAAAAAAGGCTAGAAAGACTCTGTCGAGTCGTCGCTCGTTCAGAGAGATTCGACGACCTCAACTTCGATTCTTCTCACGTCTCGTTTTTCCCCATGGGTTCTCCGCTCCAAACGTGCCCGACGGCGCAGGGACCGGATCCACCGCAGGCCATGGTTGATACTGAGAAAAAGAGAAGAGAAAAGAGGACGAGGAGGATTCTCCTGAGCATAAAAAGATTCATGCGGAGGAAGTGGGTTTTTCCCCCTCAGGCGCAGAAAAGAGTGTTGCACCGCGGCACAGAGTCCATCAACGACGGAAGAAAGAAAGGGAAAAAATCGCGAGACTGACAGAAGGACAGAGGCTGTGTGCTCACCTCCCAGAGCCCCTTGCTCTCCGCATCCATCTTCGTGGGGAAGGCCTGATTCCTCCAGGAGTGCCGGAGCTCTCTCGAGTGTTGAAAGAAGAAGAAGAAGAGGAAACAAAGCACCGCACGCGATGGCATCGAACGGCGCTGCCTCCTCCCTGCCGGCCCGCCTCTCCTCCTTCGCCTCCTCGGCCTCGGCGCGCCTCGCTGCCCTTCCGCCCGCCACCCTCGCCCTCGCCGCGACCCTCGCGCTCGCCCACGCGCTCCGCCTCGGCCTCGGCATCGGCGTCGCGGCCTGGTGCCTCGACGTGCGCCTCGTGATCAAGAAGCTGCAGCTCTGGAGGATCCTGTCGGGGCCGCTCGCGCACGTCGGCGCCGTCCACCTCCTGTTCAACCTCTGGGCGGTCGTCCCCGCCGCCTCGGACAGGGAGCTCGAGGCGGGCTCCGGGGTGCTGCTCCTGGAGCTGCTGTTCCTCTGCCTGGCGTCCGGGACGGCGTTCGTCCTGGGCGGGGAGGGGCTCCACGACTTCTTCGAGGCGGTCGACTCGTTCAAGGTCGACGTCCCCCGCCCAGCCTGCGCCGCGGGGGCGTCGGGGGTCGCGCTCGGGCTGCTGTCCGCCGCGGCGGGCTCCCCGGGGGCCCCGTCGCGCTTCGACGTCGCCGGCTTCTCCGTCCCAGGGAGGCTCGGGCCCTGGCTGCTCGCCGCGGCGGTCCAGCTCCTGGTGCCCGAGGTCTCGCTCGCGGGGCACGTCTCGGGGCTGGCCTGCGGCGAGGCGGTCGGCGCGATGCGGAGGAGCGCGGCGGCGAGGGGGAGGGTCGCGAGGGCAGGGGCCGCGGTCGAGGGGGCGCTCCGGGCGCCGCTCGGGCTGCTGCGGAGGGGGCTGAGCGGAGTCGGAGTCGGAGGGGCATCGACGGGCGGCGGCGGCGGCGGCGGCGGCGCCTCGCTGCTCCCGGTCTCCAGCGGCGGCGAGAACGGCAGCAGCAACGGGCTCGGCAGTCGCTTCGCCGCGTTTTTCAACAGGCGACGGAGGGGAGGAAGCGGCGGCGGCGGCTGGCAGGCCCTCCCCGGAGAGGAGGCGCCGAGGGGGAGGACGACGGGGACGGCGGCGGCGGCGGGAGGCACCGCGGCGGGGGAATCGGGGGCGGTGGTGCCCGCGGCCGAGGCGGCGAGGGCCGCGGCCGAGGCGCGCGCCGCCGCCGCCGCCGCCGCTGCCGCCGGTCCGACCAGATGATGGTGTTGTTGTTCTTCTCGCGAAATATAACAGGAAAAGAAAAAAAAACTCCGTAAAAAAAAACTAAACGAAAAAACGAGAAAAAAACGATGATCACTCCCCCGACAAACAAAAACCCTTTCTCCCTTCTCTCTCTTCTCGCACTCTTTTCTCCCCCCTGCTTACAGCGATCCCGCGATAGCTTTCCTCGCGGCCTCCATCATCGCGTCCGCGTCCTTGCTGGCAGGGATCGTGTCGTGAACGACCAGAGTCACGCTGCCCCCAAGAGGACCCCCGTACAGCCTCCCTTCCTGGCCGTTGGGCATCAGCGCTCCGGTGCCGACCAGGGACACCGGGACCACGGGCACGCCCGCCTTGGCCGCGACGCTGAAGGCTCCCTTTTTGAACTCCGCCATCGTCCCGTCTTTCGACCTCGTCCCTTCGGGGAAGAAGAGCACGGGGGCTCCGGCGGCGAGCAGGTCGCGGCACTCGGAGAGGCATGCGAGCTGCGACCGCCGGTCGACGCGGTTGAGGCGGATGTGGCTGTTGTTGTTGTTTTATTTTATTTTTATCTTTTTTTTAAGAAAGAACCTCCACACAAAAAAAGAGAAAAATACTCCAACTACTCTCTCTCACCCAGTCAAGAACATCGACCACCCGATGATCGGAATCAGGAAGTTGCTCGTCTTCGAGATAAACTTGAACGGCCGCCCCAGCCAAAAGAGCGTGTAGATATCCAAGAACGACTGATGGTTTGCTACGTAGACCACGGGCTCGTTGAACTTTGGCAGCTTTTCTTTCCCGACGATCCGGACGCGGTAAAAGGGCGCAGTCGAGGCCTTGGCCCACCAGTCGTTGACAAAGTGCTGCGCGCGCCGCCTCTTTGGGTCGAGGAGCGCCACGAGCGGCGCGAGGACGAGCATGGTGGCGAAGAGCGGCACGGCGAGGGCAAAGGTCACGAGGTAGAAGGCGAGCCCTTTCAGGTGCGCGAATAGGGAGGAGAAGGCCGAGCTCTTCGAGGACGCGATAGGGAGGTCCGCCGCTGCTTCTGCTGCTGCGGAGGCTGTTTGGAAACGGAGAGGGGGGCGGGAGGAGGAAGAGCACGAGAGCGCGGAGCAAGTGAGAGGAGGGACAGCGGAAGGGGGAAAAGGGGGTCGTTGAGGAGGAGCTCGCTGTTTTTTTTGTTGTTATCCCGAAAAGCACCCCCCGATTCCGTAGACTCGATGACGCCCTTCATTCCAGGGCCCGATTTCAATAGAACGCACCTGCAGCTGTGATGCAAGAGGGTCGTCCTCGGACAGCGAGGGGAGAGAAGGCGAGCCTGCGCTTCAGCACGGCGGGCGCGGCGACGCGAAGAGGCGAGATCGCCGCCGAAGCCGACGCCGACGAGGACGCCGCCGATGTCGGCAGCGACGAAGGGGAGCACGGCGAAGAACGGCAGCACCTCATCGACGGGCTCGCCACGGGCGCCCTGCTGCTGCGACAGGAGAAAGAAGAGAGCAGGGCTCCTCGCGGCTGCACACGCGCCGCGAGAGAGGTGCGCATTCTGAAGGGAGTCGGAGACGGAGAAAGAGGGAAACGAAAAAACGAAAGAGAGGAAACAGTGTGGCTTCCCTCCTAAAACATGTCGACGCCGAAATCTCGGCGAAACGGGAAAAAAAATCATCTCTCTCTCTCTCCCCTATCTCCTCGGGCCGCCGTCACGACAAGCTCGCGCCCCCACGAGAGCGGTCTTGTTGTACTCCTTCTGGCAGCTGAGCCGCCGCAGAAGCCTCGAAGAGGAAAAGAAAGCAAGGAGGAAAGAGAGAGCGACCGCGACGATCGATGCCGGACGAAACTCGACCTCAACAGCCTCAACCTCCCCGCCTCGTCGGCTCGGGCCCCACGGCCGACCTCGTCCGCGACTGCCCCTCGTTCCGGCTCGGGTTCACGCCGGCCCCCTTCCTCTCGTCGCCGCACGCGCAGACCCTCTATGGGGTCGCTCGTTCCTCTCCGTCGTCGTCGTCGTCGTCGAACAGCGGCAGCTGGTCCTTCCGTCGCCAGCTGGTGCACTGCGAGGACGGGGGCACGATCGCTCTGGACTGGTGGGAGGGGCAGCGGAGGCCGAAGAAGCCGAAGGCACGACAGCAGCAGCAGCAGCAGCGAGAGCGGAGTAGAAAAGCGCCGCCGTCGGCGCCGCTGCCGCCCTCCCAACCTCCCCCTCCTCTGCCGCCGACCGCGCCCCTGCTTCTCGTCCTCCACGGCCTCACCGGGGGGTCCAGCGAGGGCTACGTGAAATCCCTGTGCGCCCACGCGTCCTCGCGAGGGTTCCGCGCAGCGGCGGTCGTCTACCGGGGCTGCGGCGGGCTCGCGCTGACGTCGCCCCGCGCGTACTCGGCTACGTTCACGGCCGACGTCTCGCGCGCGGCGCGGCAGGCGAGGCGCGAGTTCCCGCTGGCGGCGTCCTTGGTCGCGGTGGGGTTCAGCCTCGGGGCCGTGATTCTCTGCAAGTACCTCGGGGAGCAGGACGCGGGGTACTGGCACCACGGGCGCGGAGGAAGAAGCGGAGGAGGAGGGAGCGGAGCAGGAAGAGGAGGGGAGGGCGGCGGCGGCGGTGGCGGCGGCGGAGAGGAGCAGAGGGAGAAAAAGGAGAAGCGCTTCCTCCACAGCCCGCACCAGGGCCACGGCGGCGGGGGAGGCAAGGAGGACGACGACGACCTCGTCGACGCCGCCGTGGCCGTCTCGAGCCCTTTCTGCCTCGAGAGCGCCGGCGCTCGCATCAGCAGGCCGTGGACCGGTGAGTTTGGAGTTTTTTCTTACCTTTTTAACTTTTTCGGGTTTTCGAGGCCAAAGAGCGTCTCTTGAACGAAAACTCACTTTCCCGCTATCATTTTTTTCTCTTCTTCTTTCAAAAAAAAAAAAAAGTTGGCTGGATCTACAACGCAGGCCTCGCTCTCAGGCTCAAGCACTACATGTGGTCCCACCGCGCGCAGATCTTCTCGAGCGGAGGGAAAGGTAAAGAAGACGAAAGCGGCGGCGGCGGCGAAAGCGAGAAAAAGACCGCCGAAGACGCCGTCGTCATCGACCGCCGCGCCTTGGCGACCTCCTACCTCGTCTCCCACGTCGACGACGCCGCCTCGGCCCGCTCCAACGGCTACGCAGACCGCGAGGCCTACTACGCCGACGCGGCGACGGCCAAGGCGATCCCGCACGTCACGCAGACCCCCCTGCTCTTTGTCAGCGCCGCCGACGACCCGTTCCTCGGCGACGTCCCCTTCGGCGAGATCGAGCGGAACCCGAGGACCGCGCTGGTGGTGACGGAGCGCGGCGGGCACTGCGCGTTCCTGGACGGGGAGGGTCGCGGAGACGAGGCGGCGTGGGTGGACAGGCTGGCGCTGGAGTGGCTGGCCCGGGCGGTGGCGAGGGGCGGGGGGAGCCGCGGGGAGGAGGGGGGGCCTCTGTTGTCGAAGCTGTAACGTAAAAAGAAAGAGGAAAAAAGTTCTTCACATTTCTCGGCGCTCTTCGCCGCTTCGTTTTTTCTCAACTCTCTCTCTCTCTTCTTCTTCCTGCGTCTCGCTTCTTCTCTTTCGCGAGAGAGAGAACCGACCCGCTTGGAGAAGAGGCACAACACGCGAAGCACCATGGACAGCTACGTGTCGGTGAGGAAGAAGCAGACGAGGAGAGAGAGAGGAGCAACAGAAAAACGCATGGGGATCGAAACGATCTCTCGATGCCTCTTCCTTCCCTTTCTTTCTTTCTCTCGCGCGCGCTCCTTAACCTCGATATCCCAAAAGCTCTCGCTCTTTTTCTTGGGAGGGTCACTCTTGCAGTTTCTCTCCCTGAGCGATCGATCTGACCTAGAAGAAGAAGCAGCTTTCGAACGCGAGATGAAACGCATCTCATTGCTCCTTTGTCTCGATCGGGCGTTGCCCCTCGACCTTCCTGTTCACTTTCTCCCCCGCAACCTCTTCCCTTCCTCCATCTCTTTCCACCTCAACCGCTCCTCCTCCTCTCTTCCAGGTCGAGCTCCTTCTCGTCTGGCTCCTGCTCATCTCGACTGTCGTCGCCACCTTCTTCGTCCAGAGGCACCGCATAGCCTGGCTTCCTCCCGCCGCGGCGGCGATGCTCCTCGGTGTCGCCGCGGGCGGCGTCGTCAGGCTCTCCGGCCTCGCCACACCCCTGCGCTTCTCGCCCTCGGCCTTCTTCTACGGCCTGCTCCCGCCCATCGTCTTTGCCGCGGGCGTCACTCTGAAGAAACGGAGCTTCTTCGCCAACATAGGCACGGTTTTGCTTTTCGCCGTCGTCGGCACCGCCGTCTCGACCCTCGTGTTCGGGCTCGCGACTTATGCCTTGGTGCTGCTGCGCGTTGTTAAAAGGAAACATTTGGGACCGCAGCCGCTGATCGAGTGCATGCTCTTTGGTGAGGCAGATGGTCGTCTCTCTTTGGAGAGAGAGAGAGGGGGGAGGGAAGTTT
>Ga0210003_1002257_pt1 | contig 16446 bp, 9 predicted proteins | sample LantaG_FD_182804 | JGI IMG/M metagenome (GOLD analysis project Ga0210003, IMG submission 182804) | Deep subsurface microbial communities from Baltic Sea to uncover new lineages of life (NeLLi) - Landsort_02402 metaG (SPAdes) (version 2) | ecosystem: Environmental > Aquatic > Marine > Oceanic >...
GATATTTTGGGTGGGGGGGGGGGGGGAGCTTTCTTCCTCTTCGATGTGAATGGGGCACCAACTCGGGCGCAGGAGAGAGCCTAGTGCAGGTTGAGAGGCGAGAACGGGGGGAAAAAACTTTGCTCGCTCACTCGGGCCTTCTCACTTTCTCGCGAGAAGAAAACAAAAAAGCAGGCGTTGCTGATTCTGTTTTTCCACTTCCGAAAGTTTGCGCCTTTTCTCTCTTGTTCGCCTCTGCTCTTTCCCTCGAGTCTCAAGAACTCGCGTGCCTCTCTCGTTCTAGCGGAAAAAGGGAAAAAATAGGAAGAGAGAGCCGCGTGGAAGAGAAAGAGAAAGGTGCGTTTTCTTTTTTGATTGGAGGAGGAGAAAGAAAAACTCGATGAGAGGGGGGGGGGAACAGTGGGTAGAAAAACGCAAGCGGGCTTCGATTCCTGTTTCGGCATCTGCTGGCCTCGTCCGTGCTTTTTCTTGGCTGATTGACGGCTCTGCAGACACAGAAGACCAGTTGAGCGAGTCGAGGCAAGAGAGAGAGGGGACTCGATGCTCAGAAGCGTGCGAAAAATCGTCGCGGAAGGGTTGATTGCGGACGGAAAAAAAAGCACGCGCGTCTAGGCGCCGACCTTCGGAAAGTCGGTGCTCGACGAGCTCGCTCAAGGTCCTCGTCGGCTCGTTTTCGCTTGATTGTTCCGACAAGGAATTCCACGCCGCCTCCTTTGCGAATTGCCATCATGCCCTCGCGCGCCCTTGCGGCTCTGATGCTGTGCTCTTCTGCTGTGGAGCGAGCTGGGGAAGAAAAACAGCGGCTACTGAAACGAGGCTGCCGCGCGCTCTCTTAGTTTTTTTCCTGCTTGCCCAGAAAGGGGGAAAAAAAGGCGCACCCGCTTGCTCTCTCAGTCGGCTTCGGCTCGGCTCGGCTCTCGGCTCGCACGCGCTCGCTCGCTAGGCTCCCTTCGACGAGCTCTCTTTTTGCTTGTTTACCGCCGCTACTCGCTCGATTCTCCTCTCGAATTGACGCTTCATGCGTGCCGTGAGCTTGCTATGTTGTCGGAGGGAACGATGAGAGCCTCGGAGAGGGCGCATTCAGGAGCAGAAGTTTTCATCATCGTCATCATCACCGAGCCGAAGAGAGGGGTGCAGACGCGCTGGCGGCGCTGCCTTGCCCTTTTGCCACTTTCCTCTCTTCTCTCCTCTTCTCTCCCCCCCCCCCGCCCTCGCCTCTCTCTCTCTCTCTCTCCCTTTTCCGCTCCGCCTGCTCCTCTCAGCTCACATTGTCACCCATCTTCTCCTGCGGAAAAAAATCAATCCAAAACAGTTTCGTCCAAAGACAAAAAATGGCGCCGTGGTCTTCTTCGACCAACAAGGCGAAAAAGGCGGCCGCTGCCGCCGCTTCCCCGGTCGTCGCCGCCGCCCCGACGACCCCGCCGGGGCTCACCGGCGTCGACGCGGCCGTCTCAACAAAGGGAGCCGCTCCTCTGACCCCCTACGCCGAGGCCCTCAAGGCCGCGGCCAGGGCCTCGGAGATCGAGGAGATTGTCGACGGCGGCGGCGCCAGCCCCGCCGCCGTAGAGGCCAACGCGGGGGCTGCCGCTTCGGCGGTCGACGCGTCCTCCCCCGGGACGCCCGACGCGCAGCTCTCCCCTCGTCCGCCCTCTGTAGTCGGCGGCGGCAGCGCAGCTCTTGCTGCCGATAAGGTGCCGGAGCCTGCTGCGAGCGACGACGACGACGACGACGAGGAGGCCATCGTCGTCGACGAGGGCGTCGCCGAGGCGGTCGCCGCGGCCGCGGCCGCCTTCGAAGACGACGACGACCAGGTCCCCAGCTCCGAGCAGCCCCGCGCCCTCAGGGCGCTGGCGGCTTCCCTGACGGAGGCGCACCCGCCCTCCGAGGACGTCGAGGCCGGGCATGACGAGGAGATCGACTACGACCTCAACGGCGGCGGCAGCGACGACGACGACGACGACGACGAGACCCTCGTCTCGGCGGCCGACGCCGGCAACTACGACCGGCGCCTGCGCCGCCAGCAGCAGCTCCGGACCGACGCCACCGAGGCCACGGCCACCGACGCCCGCGCCCTGGCCCTCGACGACCCGGAGCGCCTGCTCGCGGCCAACGCGGCCCTGCACGCCGCCAATACTAGGCTCAGGGACCAGCTCGACTCGGTCGAGGCGAAGGCGCTGCGCGACGGCGGCCGCGTCGAGATCGAGTCCGCCGACCTCGAGGAGCTGACCGCGCGCTCGGAGCGCCTGGTCGACGAGAACCGCGCGCTGGTCTCGCAACAGGCCGCCGCGGCCTCGCAGCTGGCCCGCGTGCCGGCGCTCGAGGGCGAGCTGCGCCGCGTGCGCGAGGAGATCAGCGGCCTCTTCCGCGAGAACCACGGCCTCCGCGCCGAGGTCGACAAGCTCAACCAGGTGGCGTCGTACGTCGGCGCGCGCGTCGCCAAGGTCCTGGCCGGGGCGCGCAAGTCGAACGCGTACAACGCCGCCGTGGCCGCCGAGCTCAAGCGCTGGAACCGCAAGCTCGAGTCGGAGAACGCGAGGCTCTACACGGTCATCGACAGGCTGCAGGCGGCGCGCGAGGACGGCGGGCTCGGGCTCGGCGGAGGCGGCGGCGGAGGCCCCCTGCTGCTCGGCGGCGGGGACCAGCCCCTGGCGATCGGGTGGACGGGCGCCGAGGGCGGTCAGGCGCTGGCTGCCGCGGCGCTGCGCGACGACGGCTCGGAGCTGATGCGCCGCCTCGAGGACCAGAACCGGACGCTGGCCCGCGAGATCAGCGCGCTCTCCGCCGACGCGCTCAACCTGCAGACGCTCTCTGCCGCCGTGGGCGAGGCCGCCGCCGCGACGGGGCCCAGCCGCGACAACAACAACAACAACAACAATAACAACAACAACAACAACAACAACAACAAGCGGGGCGGTGGTGGTGGTGTCGGCGGCGGCGCTGTGCGCGGAATCGCCTCTCTGTTTGGGGGAGGCGGTGGGGGCGGGGGCGGAGGGTCGCGCTCGTCGCCCGCGAACGACGGCGGCGGCTCGAGCTCGAGCTCGAGCTCTGCCGCCGCAGCCGCCGCAGCCGCCGCCGCTTCGGCGGGCATCTCCTCGCTCGCCCCGATGGACGAGGTGACGCAGCGCCGCGAGCGCGAGCGCGTCGAGGCCATGTCCGGCGCGGCGGCGATCTTCTCGTCGCTCGCCGCCAAGGGCCGCGCGCACGCCGACGCGACGTTTGCCGACAGCGAGGCCGCGGCCGCGGCGGCCGCCGCCGAGGAGGCCGAGGCCGCCGCGGCGCAGCTGGCCGGCGAGAACGAGCGCCTCGCCGCCGAGCTCGAGCGCGCCGAGGCCGCCCACGCCGCGGCCACGGCGGCCTCGGCCTCGCGCGTCGCCGCGGCCGCCGAGGTCGAGGAGACGCTCTCGGAGGCCAGGGCCGAGCTCGAGGCCCTCCGCGCCGACCACGTCGACGCGAGCGAGGAGCTCGCGGCGCTGCGCGAGTCGGTCGTCACGCTCCGCCGCGAGGCCGTGCTGGCCCGCGAGCTCCGCGACGAGTCCTCGCGCCTCGAGGACGAGATAGAAGCCTCGAAGAGGCGCATCGCCGACCTCGAGGCCGACCTCGACGACGCCGAGGCCGAGGCGGACAGGCTCGCCGCCGAGAGCGACGCCAAGGGCGCCAAGGCCGCCGCGGCCGCCGCCGCCGCGGCCGACGCCGCCGCCCTCCGCCCGGCGCTCGACGCCGCGCGCGCCGAGGCCGCCGGATACCGCGCCAAGCTCGCCGAGGCGGACGCCGCGCTGGCGGCCTCCCGCGACGAGACGCGCGCGGCCCTGGCCGCCGCCGCCGCCGGGGAGGCCCTCCGCGCCGAGCGCGACGCGCTGCGCGACCAGGTCGCCTCGGTCGCGCGGCTCAGGGGCGAGTCGACGATGCGCGACACGCAGCTCCGCGAGCTGCGGGCCGAGCACGCCGCGCTGGCCGCCCGCGCCAGCGCCGCGGCCTCCCTGCGCTCGGAGCTCGACGAGCTCCGCAAGAGGCTCGCCGAGGCCGAGGGGTCCGCGGTCGCGGCCCGCGGCGCCGACGCCGACGCCCGCTCGGCCCGCGGCGAGGCCGCCGCGGCCGGCGAGCGCGCGCGATGCGCCGAGGCCGAGGCCGCCTCCCTGCGCGCCCGCCTCGCCCGCGCGGACGCGGCCCGGGCCGACGCCGAGGAGCTCCGTGCCAAGCTCGCCGACGCGGAGGCCGCCGTGGCCGAGGCCGCGCGCGCCTCGGAGGCCGCGGAGGCCGCGCGCGCCGAGGCGCGCTCGGCCCGCACCCGCGTCGACGAGCTCCACGCCGAGAACAAGCGCCTCGGCGAGGCCGCCGCGGCCGCCGCCGCGGAGCTCGCCGGGCTCCGCGCCGACCGCGAGGAGGAGGGCGGCGGCAGCGACGGAGCCGCCTCTCCCGTCGCCGCCGAGCTCCTCGAGGCCGCGCGCGCGGAGGCCGCGACGGCCCAGCTCCGCGCCGAGACGCTGATGCGCGAGAGGGAGGCCCTGGCCGAGGAGCTCGCCACGGCGTCGCGCCTGGCCGCGACGACGGGGGGCTCCGCCGCCAAGGACGAGCTCGACGCGCTCCGCGCCCAGGCCGCGGCGCACGCCGAGGAGGCCGGCGCACTGCGCTCGGCGCTCTCCGAGGCCAGGCGCAGGGCCGAGGCCGCCGCGGCGCTGGCCGCCGCCTCGGGCCCGCTCGCCGGCGCTGCCGCGGCCAGCGCCGCTGCGGCGTCCAAGCGCGAGTCCGCCCGCGCCGCCGAGGCCGAGGCCGAGGCCGCGGCCCTACGCGCCGAGGTCGAGCAGCTCCGCGGCAGGATCGGGCGCGCCGGGGAGGACGGCGCCGCCGAGGCGCTGGTCTCGGGCCTGCGCGGCGACGTCGGCTCGCTCGCCGCGGCCAAGGCCGGGCTCGAGGCCGAGCTCGACGCCGAGCGCTCCGCCGCCGCCAGGCTCCGCGTCGAGCTCTCCGCCGCGACCGAGAAGGCCGAGATGGCGGAGAAGGCCAAGCTCAAGGCCCAGGCGGACGCCTCGGCGATTGCTATCGCGATCGCGACGCCTGACGCCAAGTCTTCTGGCGGCGGCGGCGGCGGCGGCGGCGGGGGCCGCGGCCGCACGTTGTCGGAAAGGGCCGCCGCGTCGGCGCGCTCGGGCCTCCGCGCCGCGGCCGTCGACGTTAGCGACGGCGAGGGGGGCTCCTCTTCTTCCGGAGCTGCTTCCGACTCGTTGACCGGGTCCAGCGACGACGACGAAAGCAACAACAACAGGGGCGCTGCTGCTGCTGCCGGCGGCGGCGGCGGCGGCGGCGACGACGACAGAAAGAGCAGCACCTCGGGTCTCTTCTCGCGCCTGCGCTCGCTCTCGACGAAGAAGGCCGACGACGCCGCCTCTGCCGCCTCCTCCTCCAAGGGGTCGAAGAAGTGGACCGCCGGCCTCTCCAAGAAGGGCAGCAAGGCCCCGGCCCGCCCGGCGCTCGACGACGTCAACGCCATGGTGCCCGGCTTTGTCGCCAAGCAGATCGCGACGGCCTACGAGATTTACGGCCCGTCGACCGACGTCGGGGGCTTCATGGCCGCGCTCGGCTACCAGGAGTTTTCGGGGCCCACGCCCCGCGGGGCCGCTCGCGCGGTCTTCGAGGACGCCCTGCACGCCACGCGGGCTGGGGCCAACCCCTACTGGTCCCTGTGGGATTCGCAGGTGGCGACGGCGGCGCACAGCCTGCTGACCGAGTGGAGCGAGTCGTACGCCGCCTCGGGCACGCCGCGGGCGTAGATGAAGAGAAAGAATGAAGAAACTGTTTCTTCTTCTTCTTCTTCTTTCTCTCACCTTTCTCGTTTCGTTTTTTTTCTTTTTGTTCTACGATGGAGAGGGAGGGAAAGAGGGAGGGAGAGAGAGAGAGAGAGGGAGAGAGAGACGAGGTTGTTTTTTTCCTACTAGGTATCCGTTTGGGCTAAACACTGAGAGAAATAATTGAGAGAGTTGAGTTTTTTCTTCTTCTCCTGCCGAGGACTTGCGAATTGTGCGCTTTTCTACTTTTTTTCTTTATCGTTGCGATATAGTCTTCGCTGCGTTGCGCGCAGAAAGAGTATTGGCAACAGAGGGAACGATGAGGGAGAGAGGGAGAGGGTGAGTTGAGATAAATACATAAAAAAATGTTCTGTTTTTTTTTCCGAGGTTTTGGTTTCGGTCGTTGTTGTCGTTGTTGTTCGTTTTGCCTCTGGCGCCGTGTCCATCGGCGCCGGATGCATCTCGTGCACGCGCGCGCCCAAGCCCCCCTCTTCCACTTCGTAGTCACAGGCTTCGATATTTTTTTTACTGTGCAAGAAAGAAATTCCCAAAACCAAACAAAAACGTCCCAAAAACACAATGAAAAAATCGAGAGGAAGAAGAAGGGGAAAAAAAAAGAGGTTGAAGAGAAGAAAAAGGAAAGCAAGAGCGAACGGCTCGCTCAGCACTTTCTTTCTTTTTCCCGCATTCGTCTCTTTTGTCTCTCTCTTTTTTCATCGCTTCTCCATTCTCAAGCATCGTTTCTGATGTCGACGTCATCACGCTCGACGACACGCTGTTTCTGAAGCAAGAGAGATAGAACAAGAGAACGAGCTTTTGTCGGAGACGAGAGGGGAGAGAAGAAGAAGAAGAGAAATCACCAATCGAAAAATGTCACTGCCCCCTCCCCTTCCTCCTCCTCCTCACGCCTCTGTGGCGGCCTCGCTGGCCGAGCTCGCCGCAGCGATGCAGAGAGAGCGGAACTCCTCCCTCTCTGGTGGGTCTCCAAGGGCCAGCGGAGGCGGAGCAGAGGGCGAGAAGGGCGGCGACGGTGGCGACGACACTGCGGTTCGCTCGGCCGTGGCCCGATGCGTCCGCGCCCTCGCCGACGCCGCCGACGCGACGGCGGCAGAACAGACCACGGCCGACGGCGGGAGGCCCGTAGACGTGAGAAGAGCTTCTGTTTCTCTTTTTCTTTATCTTTATCCATTGAGACGGCGCTTGTCTTGAGCTCCGACCTGGAGAGCAAGGAGCTCATGAGTCCCTCCCCTCTCCTGTCAAAAAACAAAAAACGAACAAAAACAGGCCGCCGTCGCCGCGCTCGCGTCGGCGCTCGCTGCCAGGCCGGCTCTCGCCGCGGCGCTTCTCGCCCCTCCCACGGGCGCGCTGTCGATCTCGGCGCCCCCTAGAGCCGCGGCGATCGTCCTGAGAGCGCTCCCGCCCTGGGGCGCCTGCAGGCGGGTGGCCCACGGCGCCCTGGCCGCGGCCGCAGAGGCGCACGGCCAGGGCTGCGGGTCGACTGCCGCTGCTGCTCCGAGTCCTTCCGCTTCGGCCGCCTCTTCGCCTTCTTCGTCTCCGTTGTCGCCCCTCCTTCCTCCCTGGCACGCCGCCGCCGCCGCTGCCGTGCACGCGCATGCGTCCCGGGCCCTCCGCGGCAGGGTCGCGCGGGCGGAGAGGTGGGTCGGCAGGGGCGCCGAGCCCGAGCTGCTGCGGCTGTGCCTGGCGCTCGCCGGAGGCTGGGAGGTGAAGCGGGAGTGCGGCGACGAAGAAGGAGAAGAAAACGAAGAGGCAGCAAGGACAACGGAGAAAGCAGCGACCGAAGGCAACAACGACGAAGACGAGTTTGAAAGGATGGTCGGGGCTGCGGCTGCGGAGGCTGCGCGCCAGCTCACGGGCGACGCCAGGGCTCTCGCCGCGGCGCTTGTCCCGGCTCGCGACGAGGAGCAACGACAGCACGAGCAGCGGTCGTCGTCGTCGTCGTCTCACCATCGCGCAGCAGCAGCAGCAGCAGCAACCATCGCTCTCTCGCCGGCTGCTGCGCTAGACGACGCGCTGAGGACGACCGACGCGCTTCTCTGGTCCCTGCGCCTCCCGGGGCAGCAAGGGAAAAGGCAAGGGCAGCAGCCTTTGGCGACGACGGCGGCAGCAACGGCGGCAGCGCCCGTTCCTTGCTCTTCTTCTTCTGCCGCTGCTGCTACTGCCGCTGTTCTCGCGGTCGCCTCCGACCTTCTCGTGGTCCGCTCGGCGTTCGTGCGCGCCCTGGAAATCCCGTCCTCGGCGGACAACGCGACGCCGCTTTCCGCGGCGCTGCCTCTGGCAGCCGCGCTTGTCGCCGCCGTCGCGAGTGACGACGACGACGACGACGATGGCCACTCCGCAGCCTCTGTCGTCGTCTCCCCTGTTGCCGTGGCCCACCTCTTCGACCTGATCTGCGCTTCTCTCAAGGGCGGCGGCGGCGAAAAGCGGGGGCGAGGGCGCGGAGGAGCTGCCGCGGCAAGTGCAGCGGTGGTGGCGGCGCGCTCGGCACTCGCGACTGTGCTCGCCGTGTCCTCCGCGGCAGACCGCGCCTTCGCCTCCGCCGCCGCCAGCGGAGGTTTGCATGGCCGCCACGACGCTCGCCCTGTTCTTCTCTTCCTTCGCGGACGGCGACGGCCCGTGCACGACGTCGCTGCTTCGGTGCTCGCCGTCTCCACGCGGCTGAGGGAAGCGGCGGCGACGGGTGGAGGCGGCAGAGGTGCCGTTGAGAACGACAACGATGACGAGGGCGACCGCCACTTCTGCGATCTCTTTTTCCCGGAGCGCGCCCCGGACCCGGACGCGGAAGCCTGCTGGCAGCACTACCTCTCCGTGGTCGTCGTCGGAGGAAGAGGAGGAGGAGGAGGAGGAGCAAAAAGAGGAGGAGGAGCACGGGACGAGAGGACGACGAGGGTGGCGGCAGGGGACGGAGCGGCCTCCTCTCCCTGCCCTCCCTCTCCTCCTTCTCGCTCTCCTTCTTCCTCGATACAGCAGGAGGTGCTGGCCGCGGCGCTGCGCCTGCTCGCGAGGGCGGTCGGGAGCCTGGTGGAGTCGGAAGGGCGCGGGGCGGAGGAAGGAGCTGCTTCCGAAGCTTCTCTGCTGCTCGAAGCTTTCCGAAGCGCGGACCCCTTCGTCGCCGCCGGTGGCGGGGAACAGCAGCAGCAGCAGCGAAGGAGGTGGCCCCTGGGCGCGCGCGTGCTCGTGCTCGCCGAGCGCTTTGCTCGGGCCGTGTCGGCGAGCGGAGGAGCAGTGGCAGCAGCAGCTGCAGCAGCAGCAGCAGCCTCGGGCGCTCACCCTCACCCTCGCCCTCAATCGCCGTCTCGGCTTCGCTCGTCGCTCGCGGCAGCTGGGGTGCGGACGCTTGACGTCCTCGAGGCCGTGGCTGCGACGGAGCAGGAGCAGCACGAGCAGCAGGGGGAGGAGGTTGCGGCAGCGGCGAAAAGCAGCGGCGGAGACGGCATCGCCAACAGCGGCAACAAGCAGCAGCTGCAGCAACTCCCGCACCCTCTCGCGAGGGCGTCTTCGATCCTCCAAGACCTGCTGACGAGCGGCGCTCTCCCGCTCCCTCGCCTGCCGGCCTCGGCCGTCCCCGCGGCCCTGCGCGTCCTGGCGCGCGGCGACGCCGCAGCAGCAGCCGCCGCCGCCGCTGCTGCTGCGAGAGCCTCGTCGTCGTCGTCCTTCAAGTCCGCCGTCGCCTGCTCCTCCGCCTCCGTCTCCGCCTCCTCCGCCTCCTGCCCCGCCTCCCTGGCTTCCGCGGCCCACCTGTGGGCGCTCGCGGCCGGGTGCCCCTCCCCTCTGGCGCTCGACCCGCCGTTCGCCGAGGCCCCCGACTGGGTCCCCCGCAGGCTCCGCCGCGCCGTCGCGTGGCTGACGCACGCGCCGGGGGCCGCGGCGCGCCGGTCGGCGACGGCGGCCGTCGCCAGGGCCGTCGGCGCGGAGGCTTCGGACGTGGCCAGGGCGGCCTCGGACGCGGCTGCGGTCGCTTCTGCCCGTGCTGGTAACGGCGATGGCGACGGCGACGTTGCAGCAGCGGAGCCAGCAGCAGCGGCAGCAGACCCAGGAGCGGCAGCAGCAGACCCAGGAGCAGCGGCAGCCGACGACGCGACCGCCGCCGCTGCTCCGCTTCCGGCTTCATCGTCACCGCCGCCGCCGCCGCCGTCGTGCCCCGACATCCTCCTGCTCACCGCCGTCGCCTCGCTGAGCAAGAAGCACGTCCCGCTCTGCTCCGCGCTGGCGGCGGCGCTCGACGCAGCGACGGCCTACGACGGCGACGCCCCGGGGGCCGGGGCGAGCCTCAACGTCGAGCGCGCGCTGGGCGCCATCGCCGGCGCCGCGGCGAGCGCCTTGGACGTCGGGGCCGCCGCGGCCGGTGCCCTGGTGGCCGGGATCCACGCGGCCGCCGCGACGGACGCCGTTGCCGCCGCGGCGGAAGCGGCGGCGGTGGACAAGGAGAGAGGGGAGAGGGGAGAGGCAGCGGCGGCGGCGGCGGCGGCAAACGAGCAGCGGCAAGAAGACACCCCTCCTGCTGCTCCCAACGCCGCCGCCGCCGCTCCGCCGCAGCCCCCGACCCGCGCGGCCCTCCGCTCCGCGGCGCGCTCCACGGCCGCCGCGGCCCCTCTGGCCGCGGCGGCCCACCGCCTCGCGTGGTGGCTGCAGGCCGAGGCCCCAGCGCTCGCCCCCGGCGCCGCCGCGCGGCTCGATGCCGCGGCCGGGGGGTTCCGCGCCGCCGCCGGGGCGCTCGCCGACGCCAGGGCCGTGCTGCCCCCGAGCGCCGCGAGCGCAGCCGTTGCGGAGGAGCTCGCCTCGGCGATCAGTGCGACGACGCGCGGGGAGATGGCGCCTCCGCCCCCCGAGGAAGACGACGACGAGGACGGAGAGGGAGGAGGAGGAGAAGAAGAAGAAGACATCCCCGCCGCGTCTCCTCTCCCCGAGAATCGACCTCCGTATCCTTCTTCTGCTGGTTTTGCCGATGCCAATGTCGACGCTGCCGACGCTGCTGGTAACGCCGATCGGCAGCAGCAGCAACAGCAGCGAGGGACTGGAACCACCGCTGTTCCCGCTCCCTCCTCGCCGACCATCGCGCGCCGGCTTGCGTCCCGCAAGCGCCGCGACAGGGCCAACGCCAACCCTTTCGTCTCGGCGGCGCTCGCGGAGGTTGACTCCCGCAGGCGCAGGAGGCGCCGCCGACGAGGCAAGGACGGGCTGGAGGACGTCGACGGCAAGAAGAAGAAGAAGAAAAAGAAAGGCAAAGGCGACAAGAAGCAGAAGAAGATCGGTGCTGCTGCTGGTGGAGCTGGTGGTGGTGGGTGTGGAGCGGGCCCGAGCATCGCCGCTCCCGTTCGAGCTCCCGCCGCCGGCGACGACGCCGGCGACGAAGACGACTGCTCCGGAGACGAGAGCGAGACCGGGAGCGACTCTTCCGCTTCCTCCTTTGGCGACGACGGGGACTGGGCCGACCTCGCGGACTTTGTCGTCTGCAAGCCCGGGCGCGACTACTCGGAGCTGTTCGAGCGCGAGTTTCGGTACAGCCGCGACGAGCAGACCCAGAACCAGCAGCAGCAGCAGCAGAGGGCGACAACGAGGCAGCAGCAGAATCGACAGCAGCAGCGCCCGACGCTGGCCAACGCGGCTGTGGCTGCGGCTATTGCCGCGGCTCGAGCGCAGCAGGAGGCCGAGGAGGCGCAAGCAGAGGCGGCGGCTCTGCTTGCGCGGGGTTTGAGATGATGAAAAAAGAGAGTTGAGGCAAAGAAGAAAAAAACTCGACCTGTGTATTTTTGAAGATGACCCAAAAGAGAAAACTCTTTCGGACTGGACGAGAGAGAGAAATAGAAAAAACACCGGGGCAATGGCGCGGCCCGCGCCCGAGACAGCCGAGACAAAAGAGGGGAGAAGACGCACGCGCCTTTCTCTCTCTTCTTTTTCTCTTTCTGAGAAGAGGCGAAAGGGAGGGCGGTTTGAGCGGAGCAAAAGAAAAGGGGGAAAAAAACTCTTCGACGACGAGCGACGTGGCACGAGGCCGAAGCGGCCTCCTCCACTCTTCCTCTTTTGTTTCCATCGAAATTGGCGAAAGAAAAAAGAAACAAAAGGCGAAACCAACTGCGACCAAAGACTCACGCCATGGTCTCTTTTGCTCTCAACGCCTCCGCTCGCGGCGTCGCTGCTGCCAACAAAGGTGCGCGCTCAGAGCAGAGAGAGAGATAAAAGAGAGAAGGCGGCGAACTACAGCGTTGAGAGAGAGACATTGAAGCCGCGCCTTGCCGGCAAGGCGCTGCTGCCTGTTTTGCTTGCCTGCTTGTTTGATTCCATTTTTTTTGCGTTCTCTGCCCTATGTTCCGTCGCACCCGCTGCAGCAGCGCGCAGAATTGGCTGGTCTGAAGCGAACAATGGGGTAGAAGAGAGGAAATGCGCGTCGGAATGCGCTTGATTTGGAGAGCGAGGGAGCCGAGAGTCGGAGGGAAAAAAAAAGAGCAGCGGCGAAAGAAGAAGAAGCAAACGATCTCAGGGCTCGGTCGATTTTTTCTCTCCCTCTCCCTCTCACGTTCTTTCTTTCCTTTTTTCTTTCTTTCTTTCACTCGAAAACTCGCAACAACAACAAACAAAGAAAAAGCAGGTCTCGCCACTGCTCCCTCCGCACGCCAGGCGCCGCGTGCCTCAGCCTCGGCTGCTGCTCTGCCCCAGCGGCGCGCCGCGGACGCAGATGCGTCTCCCTCTTCCTCCTCCGCAGCCGACGATGCCGCGACGGCGCCGCCTCCCCTGCTCGCGGCCTCGCAGCCTTCGCCGTCGCCGCCGCCGTCCTCGTCGCGCCGCGGCGTGCTCGCCAGCTCGGGCGTGCTCTCCGCCGCCGTCGCGGCCTCCTCACTGGCGCAGCTCTCCGCCGCGGCCCCGCGGGCCTCCGCGGGGACCGTCGTCGCCCCCGACTGGGAGCAGGTCCCGCTGCCGCTCGACCCGGGCGTCGTGCTCCTCGACATTGGGTTCACCGGCACCGACCCGGACCACGGCTTCCTGCTCGGCTCGCGCGAGACGCTGCTCGAGACCAAGGACGGCGGCCGCACCTGGGCGGCCCGCACCGTGGGCGCCGCGGCCGACGAGGGCTTCAACTACCGCTTCAACTCGATCTCGTTCAGCGGCGACGAGGGCTGGATCGTCGGCAAACCCGCCATCCTGCTGCACACCACCGACGGCGGCGCCAACTGGGAGCGCGTCCCGCTCTCGGCCAAGCTCCCGGGCACGCCCGTGCTGATCAAGGCGCTGCCCGGGGCCAAGGCCGGCCAGGCCGAGATGACGACCGACCAGGGCGCGGTCTACGTGACCGACAACGCCGCGTACACCTGGACCGCCGCGGTGCAGGAGACGGTCGACGCGACGCTCAACAGGACCGTGTCGTCGGGCATCAGCGGCGCGTCCTACTACGAGGGCTCGTTCTCCAACGTCGCGCGCTCCGACGTCACGGGCGAGTACGTGGCCGTGTCCTCGAGGGGCAACTTCTACATGACGTGGGCCCCGGGGCAGACCTACTGGCAGCCGCACAACCGGCCGACCGCCAGGCGCATCCAGAACATGGGCTGGGCGCCCGACGGCAAGCGGCTCTGGCTCTCGACGCGCGGCGGCGACGTCTACTTTGGGCAGCCCGCCGAGGACAAGTTCGACCAGGCCAAGCTCGGCTCGCGCGGGTTCGGCATCCTGGACGTCGGGTTCAGGGGGGACGGCTCGGGCGTCGGGTTCGCCTGCGGCGGGTCCGGGTCGCTGTTCCGCACCGACGACGGCGGCGAGTCCTGGAAGCGCGACCGGTCGGCGGACTCGGTCGCTGGCAACCTCTACGCCGTCGAGTTCAACCCCAACGGGTCCGGGTTCATCCTGGGCAACGACGGCATCCTGCTCCGCTACATCAGCGGGTAGGGAGGGAAGGCTTCTTCTTTTCTCTTCTGAGGTTGTGCGCAAGGAAGCGGGGAGGGAGGGGGAAGAGGGGAAGAGGTGGACATGGGTAGAGGAGGGGGAGGAGGGGGAGATTGGGAGGAGAGGGAAGGAGGTGGAGATGGAGAGAGAGACGAGAGAGAGAGAGAGAGAGAGAGAGAGAACACGAGAGAAAGAGAGAGGGGCGCGAAGGACAAACGGCGGTGATGAGGCTTTTTCTATCTGCTTTTGCTTTTGCGTGCGTATCCCCCCCCCTTCTTATGTGAACAAGACAGAGAGAGAGAGAGACGAAGAAATCGAGTGAACACAGGGGAGAGGCGTGGAGAGAGAATCTCTTTTTGAGGAGGCAGCGGTCGCGCGGGAAACGAGAGAGGGAGACAGGGAGAGAGGAAGGAGAACGTTTTTCGTCGGGGGGGTTCTCGGGGCGTGGGCGACGGACAACTCCTTGTTTTTTTTCCTTTTTTTTGTCCTCTTCTGCGACACCCTCCTCCCTGGGCGAGACATGCGAGTTACAAAAGAGGAAGGAGAAGAGAGCAAGAAGAAGAAAAAAAGCCAGAAAAGGGGAGAGAAAATTCAGACCCCGTTCGGTTAGTTCCCCCGCTCTCTTTCTCTCTTCCGTCCTTACTAGCAGCAGCAGCAGCAGCAGCAGAGCAGCAGCAGAGGCTTCTTCCACTTTTCCTTGCTCGCTTATTTACTCGCTCGCTCGCTCACTTGCGTACTTACTGGACGGTGATCTTGCCCTGCATGCCGGCGCCCTGGTGCGGCTCGCAGTAGTAGGTGTACTCTCCGGGGGCGGTCAGCTTGACCGAGTACGTCTCCCCGGGCGCGTTGAGGTAGTCCTCGTGCGAGAGCGCCTCGGCGTTGACGCCCGAAGGCACGGCGTCCTCGTCAAAGACGATGTTGTGCGGGAAGCCGGCGTTGTTGCGGAAGGTCAGCGTGTCCCCGGCCTTGATGGTGACCGAGGCCGGGTCGAAGACGAGCGCGCCCGAGTCGGCGCCGAGGTTGACGGTGGCGTCGGCGTGGGCGGCGAGGGTGAGCGCGAGCCCGGCGACGCCGGCAGCGGCGCCCTTGAGGAGGCTGTTATTTATTTTATTTTTTTGGAGGTGGAAAGAGGAGGGGGGGGGTCATGATTTGAGAGGAGAGATGAGATGGCATTCGGGAGAAAAGGAAGAGAGGAAGAGAGAGTCGGGAAGGGAAAGAGAGAGAAGAAGGGAGAAGAGAGAGGAAGGAAGAAGAGAAAGGAAGCAGAGACAGGTTGGTGACGGGGGAGAGAGCCGCCGCCGAGGCAAAAAAAGAAAGGAAAGCGACGAGGACCGAGCGAAGAAGACGAGACGACGGCGAACGACGACCAGTCGGACCGGTCGGGGCGACGGTCGATCCGCTGTCCAGTCCCCGCACCCTCCAGCGCTCTCGCGAGCCCGTACGCACGCTCCGAGGCTCGCATCGATCGTCCCCTGTGGCTCCGACGGGGAATCGGATGAAAATTCCGCGAGAATGAGCCCGGCGTGGGGCGTCGCGGGCAGAGGATTTTTTTCCTTGGGCCTTGTCCAGCAAGCAAAAGAAGCAAAAAAGAGGCCAAAAAGAAAAACCGACCCAAAGTTCGGAACTGCTCTCCGCCCACGCAACCCCCCTCCGCGCGGGCTCGCTCGACGAGATCTACCGCCTCTCCTCCAGCAGCGGACTAGAATGCGAGCCGCCAAGCCCAAAGAGGCAGGCGCAGGATCGAGCGCGGGGGGAGAGGGCTCGGGAGAGCGCGCGGAAGGGGCGGGGAGGAGCTCGATCTCCACGACTAGAGAGCGAGAGAGAAGAAGAAGAAGAAGAAGGAGAAGAAGAAGAAGGAGTAGGAGAAGGAGAAGAAGCAAAATCGTCGTCTCATCTTCGCCCCCCGCGCGCGCATTCGCGATACGTACTTGGTAGGGAACGCAGCCACGGGGACGACGGCAGACGCGCGCGAAGCACGGACGCTGCGGATCGCGACGGGCTTGAAGGCGGCGAGGGAAGCCATGATGAAAGAGGAGAGGCGAAAGGAGGAGGTAGGAGAATCGGAGAGCAAGAAGGAAAAAGAGAGTGGGGCCTCAACAGTTGAACCGCGCCTTTTTTTTTCCCCCCGACCTCGACCTCGACCTCGACCTCGACCTCCGGAGCTCTCTCTTCTTCTTCTCACGCGCGCGCGCCGCTGCAGAGATCACGCAGAGATAACAGCGATCGAACATTTCAATAAAGTCGCTGCTTGGGGGGACACGGAGAGTGAAAAGTGCCGGCCTGTGTCGGTGAGAGCCGCTCTCGAAATGAGACAGGGGGAGGGGGGGGGGACATACTCTCTTGCTCTTTCTTACACGCGAAATTTGAGTCCGTTTCTCCTTTTCTTCCCTATGCAGTCGCAGTCAGAAGAGGAGGGGTCGTTTCATCGCGGTCGATGGCAAAAATCAATAACGTTTCGGATGGGGGAGGATATGGGTGTGGGCGCGGATTCAAAAACAAAAACGATACTAATTTTTGTTTTCGTGGTGTGGTGGTTTTTACTTCTCTGGAAAGAAGAACCTATTTTGCTAGAACAGAATTCGGGGAGCGGGTTTTTTATTCGATTATCTATCTAAACATGCCGATTGTCTAGGAATGGGCCAGGGGTGCGCGAAAGCTCCCCTCTTTTTTTTGGAAAGGGAGAGGCTGCTGCATCCTCGACGGGCGGGAGGCCCGTCGAGGATGCTCCCTCTCTCTCTCTCTCTCTCTCTCTCTCTCTCTCTCTCTCTCTCTCTCTCTC
>Ga0210003_1002258_pt1 | contig 16446 bp, 10 predicted proteins | sample LantaG_FD_182804 | JGI IMG/M metagenome (GOLD analysis project Ga0210003, IMG submission 182804) | Deep subsurface microbial communities from Baltic Sea to uncover new lineages of life (NeLLi) - Landsort_02402 metaG (SPAdes) (version 2) | ecosystem: Environmental > Aquatic > Marine > Oceanic >...
TTCATAAGAATATAAGTAATCATCAGGATTAGTCTGTACAGCTGTTTTCTGATACAATTTATACTGACGAATATTCCTATTGTCAACAAAACTATAAATATTGAAAATTGTCAATAATACGAGAACCTTAAATCAAGTGTAAATATATTTTTTCAACTGCCTTTTTTTCATTTATACAGTATATACATATACTGATTTTTGTATTAGAGTTTTCTTTTATATAGGATTGAAAACTATATGGCAGATAGAAATTTACACAGACGGGGAAAACTTTGTAGTAACCGATGCAGTATTTGTTGACTATGCTACAACCGGAACCGGGAGCTCAAATTTCTCAAATAGATTCCTTTGTCTCTTGTAAATTTCTGTAAGATAACTCTTCCTATTGGTCAAAGTCGCGAGCCTTAACTTCTTAAGCTCAAAAAACACTTCAGAGAGTGTGTACATTTTATACAGATCTTTCTCTTTCATCACCCGGCTTACTTCTGAATACAATATCATGGAGAGAAAAGTGAGGAATATCCGGTCTTCCATAGCTTCTTTCGAGCTGACTTTCAATCTCCCTGACTCCAGCTCATTCTTGATGATGTCAAATATCTTCTCCAGCACATCCTTCCTCCTGTAGAGGTTCAGTATGTCTTCTCGTCCAAGCCCCGGATCATTCGTAATAAGCACTGTATTTCCCATCTTGTTTATCAGTCGGGCCATGTGGAGAAGAAGGTAGATATGCCCGTAATCCTTCGCCATACGAGGTGTGAAGCCTTTACGAGGAATAGAGATTTTTCCTGTAACAGGATCCTTTTCCCCTATGTATTTTCGTCTCTGGCGTGGTTGTTTCTTTTCAGGATCCCAGTAGCTTTCCACCTCGTAGACATAAACATGGTTGCCGATTTTTTGATTTATTCTATATAATATAGTAATGGTAATAACTATGTTTACACGGAAATTTGGGATTTATCCAACATAGTTATTATAAAAATGAGGATTTTAGGTTATTGATACCGATGTCTGGGGCTGGACTTACGCTTATGCGACCAATGAATACTTGGCAAGGAACAGCGCCTGGTTCATTCTGGGGGCGTTACAGATTGAAGAGGCATTGAGGCTTATGAAATAAAAGATGGTAGCGGATGCTGGATTTGAACTCTTGATGGCAGCCGAAGAGAGAGAAGAGTATTTCTTACATATTGTTACCTAAAATAAATAATGCCTGAATCCTTTAACATTATTAGATATCTGTTAGTCTCTTCCAGAGTCAAAAAATGTCTGGAACTATAATTACCGCTGAGAAGCTCGGCTTGTGTAGCCTTATATATATCCCAGATCGAATCTGTTCCATCGACATAATTTAATGTTTCATAATATCCAACATTTCCATATCTGAAAGAAGGACTTACATCATATTTTTCAAGAAAGTCTTCTCCTAAGACCTTTTCAAAAAAGGTAGTAAAATAGCTTGGTGATCCTTTGATCTCTGGATTTAATATTGGAATAATATTTTTTAAAGTGTGTTCCAGTTTTGATTCTTTTAATGCGGTTTTTGGTGACATTTCCAATTCTTCACATTTTAAGGAGTAAAGATTCTGAAAATTATCGATTATCTGCTTGGAATCCTTTTTGAGAATATTCATCTGTTCAATAAGTCTATTTTTAAGATCTGCTTTATTTCCTGTTAAAGAACTTACTGAATTCAACATGCTTTCTTCAGTCCTGATTCTCCACAGTAATAAATTTTTTCCCTTTAGATACTCCCGCTGTAAATTTGTAATATTAGCATTTTCTAGAAGATATTTTGCTTTGAGAAGATCTTTATGAACTCTAGCCATCCCTCTTGCATAAATTTCATTAATTAAGAATGGAGTCATTTCTTCATCAATCGATGCAAATGCATAAGAAATAATTGCTCCCAAATAACAGACTCTTTTTAAACCTGTTGAGTCAATGTATTCAAGAAAGTTTATTTGATTATGTCGAGGCGGCAAAGGATAGTCATTAAAATAAATTGAAGGGATATTAAGAGATAGAGTATTGGCCGTGTATTCATCTGACCCTCCTTCATAGGGTCTTATCAAGACAGAAAAAACATTTCTGCTTCCTTCAGGAGAAAAAAGAAAATCTTTTTTATTTCCCTCGAAAATAGCTTTTTTCATTTTGTTATTAAAATAATCAACAAGATTATTTGTTATATCCGTGAGGTAAGTAGGAAGGGAATAGGGAGGCAAATTGACAAAAAATTCAGAACTGAATTTGGCCTGGTTCACCCCGACACAATCTATATTGCATCCTGCTTTTATTTTTCCTATCCTATCCTGATGATTATAAAGATACATATTCAATCCTGACATGTGAGGAATCCACATGAAACGGATAGTTCTTTTCGGATGGGGGATAATCCCTTTTTGAATAAGGCTCGATAGAGTTCGAGCAATTTCAAGTAAAGTTCCATCTCCGCTGGCATTGTCGTGGGCTCCGGGCTTCGGATGGTCTAAATGAGCATAAAATATGAACTCCTCTTCCGGAAATCTTGAACCAGGAATAACGGCTGTTACTAAGTCAAAGTGTCCGTTTTTGATTATCTCAGCGTCGATCCTCGCGGAAACAGTTACTTTTTCTCCTTTCAAAATCAAATTTTTTAAGAACTTGCCCTGGGTTGTTGAAATGTTAAATCCAAAAGTAGAAGGTTTTGTTCTATCTTTGCTCCAGGGGAAAATCATTCCCCAATAAATTCCCTCAGCTTCTTTAAAACATCCACTTAGATTATAGAAATGAATTGATCCTGCAGCGCCAAAATGATGGACTGCAAGTTCATGGACTTTTTCCGACCGCCCATTTTCTGATAGAACAATTTTTCCTTTTACATCCTTGTCCTTGTAATCCTCCTCTGAATCTCCTTTTCCGACGTAAATGACTTCGGTTTCTATATCTATTGATCTACTGCAGACAGCCACTGTGCTCGGAGCGCTTTCATAATGAGTGATCAACATGGAATAAGGTTTTACCAGTCTGAGCTCTCCTCCTTTACAATCCCAGGGAACATATCCTCCTGTGGAATGCATCCAGAAAAGTTCATCGCCAGTTTTAATCGGATATCTCTCGATAACGGCATTTTCTAAGCCGTATTCCTTTGACTTATCTATTAAATATTGAGCCGCTTCATGATAATCCCTTGAGCCCCACATTCGATGTAACGTCGTTAGCTTTCTTACATGTTCAAAGCATATTCTTCCAGAAACTTCATTGGCAATGTTATCCAGGACTTTTTGCTTTAGAATTGTGGGATTTATTTTTTCTTCTGCACTAAAAATATTTAGAGATATTACAAAAAAAACAAAAACTACGAGAAACAATTTTACAAAGGTTTTCATTTTTCCTCCTAAAAATGTTTTAAGAAATTATTATAGCAAAAAAACTTGACAAATAATAATATAAAATTATAATAAAATAATAAATTTATTACAATTGTTATTTTATAAGGCGATTTTATCATGGATGAAAAAAATCTTAATATTAAAAATCGTAAGATAAATCCCTTCTTAAAACATTTTTTTCCTGTGGTTGACTTTATTGCTGATCTGTTTGGTTCGAATTGCGAGGTCGTACTCCATGATATATTGGATTTAGAAAACTCTATTATAAAGATAAGAAATGGACACGTCACAGGGAGAAAAGTAGGCGATTCTATGACCGATGTTGGATTGGAAATGATAAAGGAAGCAGATAACGGTTTAACAATTCTTGGTAATTATAACCCCAGAACAATAACAGGAAAATTACTGAAATCCAATGCTATCAATATAAGAGACTCTAATAATAAGCATATTGGAGTTCTCTGTATAAATCTAGATATAAGTAAGTTAGCCCAGATTAGTCAGACCATACAGGACTTTTACAAAACATACGATAAAAAAGAATCGAAAGTAAAAGAAGAATATTTCGGCACAGATATATGGTCAATTATTCACGAAATAATTGAAAAAGTAGTAAATAAGAAGGGAAAAGAAATTCATAATCTAACAAAAGAAGACAGATTAGAGATAATAAATGAACTTGATAAAAAGGGGATATTCCTGATTAAAGGAGCAATGCTTCAAGTATCTAAGGCATTAGGTATATCCACGCCTTCACTTTATAAATATCTTGAAGAGACAAGATTTGTTTCTAATGAAAAGTAATAAAAAGATAAAAATTATATTTTGTCCCAACGCTAAAAATTAGAAAGCTTAGTATAAACGAACATCGAGAGTTTTTTATGAGGATATTAAGTAAAGGGGATATAAAAAAAATCCTCACAATGAAGCAAGGTATAGAAATAATGAGATCTGTTTTCTCTCAGATAACAAAAAATGAAATAACTATGCCTGATAGAACATTGTTAAACCCATGGAATAATAATAACACAATGCTTTTTATGCCCGGGTATATTCCAAAAAGCAAAGGATTGGGAATTAAAATTATTAGCTTTTTTCCAGAGAACGAATTAAAGGGAATTCCTACCATATCCGGGGTAATAGTCCTTATTAATCCAGATACTGGAGAGATAATTTCTTTAATGGATGCTGAATATATTACTTCTTTAAGAACCGGAGCCACATCAGCTGTTGCAACTGATCTGTTAGCTCTCAAAGACGTCCGGACATTAGGAGTAATCGGAGCAGGAATTCAGGCGAAAAGTCAGATTGAAGCGATTTTAGAAGTTAGAAATATCAAGAAAATCAAGATTTATGATTTAGATTTTAATAAATCAATAAAATTATCTGAGGATATGAAAAAACTGAAAGGTGACACATGTAATTTTTTAGCTGTTAATTCCTCTCATGAAGCTATAGCGGATTCTGAGATAATCGTTACAGCGACAACTTCTAAGTCGCCAGTTTTTGATGGAAGCCTCCTCAAAAATGGAACTCATATTAACGCTATCGGTTCCTTCAAGCCCCATTTAAGAGAACTTGATGATCAAACCATAACAAGATCTAGAATCTTCGTGGATTCATATTCATCTTGTTTTAAAGAAGCAGGAGATATAGTAATCCCGTTAGAAAAAGGAATAATTTCAGAAAAAAATATTCACGGTGAACTTGGAGAGTTGATTTTAAAAAGAAAGAAAGGCAGAGAGAACAACAAGGAAATTACTCTGTTTAAATCAGTCGGCCTTGCTATTCAGGATATAGCAGTTGCCAGAAACGTCTATCAAAAAGCGGAAAAAGCCAATTCAGGGTTGTTATACGAGCAGAATTTTAATTAAGAGAAAGGAGAAAAAATTGAAATTATTAAAAATAATTCACCTGCTTGTTTTTCTTTTAGTAATCACGACATCCAATTATTTAATAGCCAAAGATTCCTTTGTGATCATTAATGGAGGTACGATTCTGACCATTACAAAAGGAACCTTAACTAATAAAAGTGTTTTGATAAAAAACGGGAAAATAGTTGAAATAGCAGAAGGAATAAAAATACCTGATGGAGCCCTTGTTATAGACGCAAAGGATAAAATTGTAATGCCGGGAATGATAGACCTCCTTGCTCACATCGCAACCATGGGGTCCAGCTGGAAATGGGACGAAGCAAATGAGCGGTCAAGTCTCCTTACACCTCAATTAGACATAATGGATTCGATAGATCGCCAGCACGAGGATTTTAAAAGTGCCCTGTCAGGAGGAGTCACAACCGTTCTTATCACCCCTGGAAGCAGGAACATAATAGGAGGAAAACAGGCTCTTCTGAAATGCTGTGGCCCAGACATGGAAAGCAAAATTATCAAGCGTGAAGCTGGGATGAAATTCGGCATTTACAGAAAAAAGAATGAATCCCACGGGATCTATCCCTCCACTATGATGGGTTTATGCACATTTCTGCGAGATTCTTTTAATGACGCCAGGGAATACGCAATAGGCTTAAAGGCCTGGGAAGAAACAGACAAAAAAACTCCAAGACCAAGAAACCAGATAATGGATTCTCTTGTAAAGCTTTTAAGCGGAGAAGTAGCATCAAGGATGCACGCTGAAAGCGCACAGGAGATAATGATAGCGATCAATATTGCTGATGAATTCAATCTCAAACTAGATCTTATTCATGCTCTTGATGCTTATAAACTGATAGATGAAATTTCTTCAAGACACATTAATGTGATATACGGCCCCATTCATCCTGCTTACAGTAACGATACTTTTCAATCGCCGGCCTTATTGGACAAAGCAGGAGTAAAATTGTGTTTAACAACAGATTCCCCGGTTTTTCCTCAAAAACATTTAAGATATCAAGCTATATTTGCAGTTAGATACGGCATGAAAAAGGAAAGCGCTCTTAAAGCGATCACCATAAACCCGGCGGAAATTGTTGGAATGTCTGATCGTCTTGGCAGCATCGAAGTTGGCAAAGATGCAGATATCGTCATCTTTGACGGTCATCCTTTGGATATTATGTCAAAAGTGGAATTAGTCCTGGTTGATGGCAAAGTATGCTATAGAAAAAAGTCTTAAGATGGAGGCCTAATTTGAAATATTTAAATATAAAAAAAATATTAATATCCTTACTGATTTGTTCTGTCGTTTTTATTCCTAGTTTTTTAAAGGCTCAGAATATCCCAATAGTAATTAAATCAAATAAAATATTAACTGTGACCCATGGAATTATCGAAGATGGAATAATTATTGTCCAGAAAGGCAAGATCAAAGCACTGGGCAAAAACATTCCGATTCCCAAAAACTGTAAATTGATCGAAATAAAAAACAGCGTGGTTATGCCCGGAATAATAGACGCAGGTACAACTATTGGAATAGACAGTTCGGATCTTACAGAAATGTTTGACCCCGTAACACCTCAACTCAAAATCATTGATTCTTTTAATCCTTATGGAAAAACAGGATCGGATCCTGCCAATTTTAAAGAAGCCATAGAAGGAGGAGTTACATCCGCATTTTTATACATGGGAAATAATATGAATGTAATTTCCGGACAAGGTGCAGTTGTGAAATTGGCCGGAAAGTCATTTGAAAAAATGATAGTTAAAGAATCTGCTGCCCTGATTATCAATTTTGGAGATATTCCGATAGAAACATATAAATCTATGAATCGCATTCCTTCTACTCGGATGGGTTTGATATCTGTGTTAAGAGAAGCTTTTGATAAAGCTGAAGATTACGCCAAAAAATCAAAAAATTCTTCCGGTGCCGGCGGAGATACGAAATCGCAGGCGATACTAAAAGCTTTGAATGGAGAGATACCAGTAGTAATCCATGCAAATAGACTGAAAGATATCATGGCTGTTATAAAATTCGCCGAGAGTTATAATCTTAAATTTATATTGAATCACTGCGTTGAAGGATATAAAATTGCAGATTTATTAGAAGAAAAAAATATTCCTGTAATTCTATTCAGCAATTTTCTTGCACCAAGAATATTTGAGGAAACAAAGGGATTTACGGAAAAATATGCAGGCATTCTTTCAAATCATGGGGTTAAGGTAGCATTCCAGAATGACAGTGTTATTGGGGGGAAAATATTAAAGTTTTCTCTAATAAATGCAGCCATCTATATCAGTTACGGGATGAAAGAAGAAGAAGCCTTAAAAGCCCTTACTATATATCCTGCAGAAATCTTTGGAATTTCAGACCGCATAGGAAGCATCGAAAAAGGTAAAGATGCTGACCTTGTTATTTTAGATGGAGATCCTTTTAACGTATTTACTAAGGTAAAGACTGTATTGATTGACGGCGTGATTGTATTTAATTCTATTTCCCATTCTTCTGGGAAGGATAAAAAATAAATAAGCATCAAGGAGGTATTAGAATGAGATCAAAAAAAATTATTTATTTATGGATTTTGTCTTTTGTGATATTTGGTTTTTTTTCACAATCCGTATTTGCCCAGGTAACTACGGGAAGCTTAAAAGGTAAAGTTGTATTCAAAGAAGACAATTCAGCTCTATCCAGTATTTCAATCACTGCCGAGAGTCCAAGCTTGATGGGTATTAAAACCTCTATTACTGACCCGAGAGGCTATTACAGATTTCCCTATCTTCCCCCAGGAATATATACAGTTAAAGCTGAATCTGCGGGATTGAAGACATTTGTACGAGAAGAAATAATAATAAATGTTGGCAAAACAGTTACATTGAATTTCTTTATGGAAACAGCCACGGTTGATGAGACTGTTGTTGTCACCGGAAAATCACCTATGGTGGATTTAGAAAAAAGCGGATTGAGCTTTAACGTAAAAAGTGAAATCCTTCAGACTCTCCCGATGCCAAGAAATTATCTTCAAGTAATTCAATTGGCACCGGGAATAAATACAACTTCCGACAACCCAAGTGTCCATGGAGAATCAAATTGGAATAACCAATTCTTCATTGATGGAGTGGATATAACCGACCCAGATTCAGGAGGTTCTGGAGCATCACTCAATTTTGATGTTGTTGAAGAGATGGAATTTGAAACCGGAGGTTTTAAAGCCGAGTATGGACAGGTTATGGGCGCAGTCGTCAATGTCGTAACAAAATCAGGAGGAAATAAGTTCAGCGGAGCGATAAATGTAAATATAGAAGATCCTTCTTTTACCGGTGAAAATGTGCCAGAGGATGAACAAGAAGCACATCCAGTCAAAAGCAGCCTGAGAGATTACAGCTTCACTTTGGGTGGTCCTATCATAAAGGATAAAATCTGGTTCTTTTCATCTTTCCAATATCTTAGATCTATTAGCCAGAGAGATGACGTCAGTTATAAAAGCAAGAGCAAATCCTTCCATTGGATGGGTAAAATAACCACCCAGTTAAATCCAGCCCACAAAATTGTCCTTTTTGCATGGGGAGATCCCTATGAAAATTATGGTGGCTTCAATCTTGATCCATACTGGGCTGAAGAAACAAATCCTCGCAGTTTTGGGGGAGCAAATATAAATGCTGCTGGAATCTGGAATTGGACAATAAATAATAATGCTTTTCTTCAGACAAAAGTTTCTCTATTTAATACAAGATCTAATCTAGAACCCACTGAAGATGATTCTATCCCCCAAATTTATGACATCTTCACCCAAATGAGGACGGGTAATTACCCTTTCTATTATTATACTGACAAAGTACGATACCAGGGTGAATCTGATTTCACTTATTTTATTGATGATTTCATGGGAAACCACCAGATAAAAGCAGGTGTTGAATACTTATATTCTTATGAAAGAAAGCAGATGTGGGAGGTGGCAGATGGTTGGGGATTCTTTATTCGTATGAATAATATGCCCTATATGGCGCAATATAAACCTGAAAAGGAAGACTGCAAAGCCAGGTCCAATAGATTAAGTTTTTATGTGCAAGATACATGGAAAGTAACGGATAGATTGGTATTAAATCCTGGAATTAGATTTGATTATAGTGTTGGAAAAAATGACATTTTAGAGATGATTCATGATTACAAAACATTATCCCCTCGATTCGGATTCGTTTATCAGCTCACAAAGGATGGAAAAACTACAGTGAAAGGAAATTACAGCAAATTTTATGAAAATCCTTTCTTGTTTTTCCCTGATATTTTCAGCAAAGGTAAGACTCCCCTGTCTTTGTATATGTATAACTTCTGGACTGGAGAACATGATATCCTCCTGCAGACGATAACTTCCAGTACCTATCAATACTTAAACGAGTTAAGATCTCCATATTTGAATGAGTATATATTGGGAGTTAAAAGAGAAATACTGCCAAATTTTTCTATCAGCTTAACCGGAATAATTCGCAAAACAAAAGACATAATTGAAGATGTTGAGATCAATCTACTGTACAATGATCCAAGTAATCCTTACACGGCAACAGGTTCAAAGGATGGCACGGGCCAACCAATATTAGCTGTTGGAAATCCTGATGAAGCATACAGGCAGTACAAAGGCTCGGAATTTACCCTGGAAAAAAGATTAGCCAACAATTGGATGTTCTTGGGTTCTTACACTCTTTCAGAGACCAAAGGAACGGTTTCAACTTCTTTTACTGGCTTTTTAGATTCTCCGGGTGAGATAGTTAATAGAGATGGATATATGTCTGTGGATAGAAGACATACGGTAAAATTAGCTGGAACTTATATTTTTCCATACGGAATTCATCTTGGCTTTCAATATCAAATGTTTAGTGGATTTCCCTATACAAAATTATTGATGAATCCTTTTTATAATTATTACGGAATTTATGAAACACCGCTGGGCGCAAATGATCCTGTAACAGGTAAAACAAGAAGATATCCTACTTTGCATTCGCTTAGTATACGAATAGAAAAAACCTTTAGAATCTGGAAGGGAAATTTTGGGGTGTATGCCGATATATACAATGTCTTTAATGCAAATACTCCCACTTCTTACTACACACAAGACAATCCGTTATATGAGACTATATCCGGCAGAGTTTCTCCTATTACTGCAAGAATTAATGTAAGATATTCGTTCTGAAACAAGAAAGAATAAGAGCTTAATATCAAAAAAGCTTTTTATTAGGGAGTAGTCTGAAATGAAAAAAAGACATTTAAAACATTATTCTTTTATTGCTGTAATAATTCTGTTTCTTTTTGCAGCATCACTGCTGTTTTCAGCAGATGTAGAAAAGCCTTCTAAAACCACAGCCCTGACAAATGTCAGGATAATTGATGTTGTAAATGAACGTGCTATTGAGAAGGGTGTAATTCTCATAAAAGGAAATATTATTACCGCAGTAGGAAAAGTCAGTGAAATTGGTATTCCTGAAGATTCAAAAGTGATAAGCCTGAATGGAAAAACTGTAATGCCAGGTTTAATCGATATCCATTATCACGCCACTCTTTATCACCTGGGATCTGTATACAAGACAATGGATGAACCTGATGCCTTGGTAGCCCTCAGGGCTAGGAAAAACCTGAGAACAACTCTTGAGGCGGGAGTCACAACTGTTCGTGACACAGGAGGAGTGAGAGGAATAACAAATTCATTAAAGCAGGCCCTGTCAATGAAATTGTTTTCCGGGCCCCGATATTATCATTCAGGAAGGTTCATAACAAATACAGGCGGCCATGGATGGAAAATTGCGGAGCAAGTAGACGGAAAAGAACAAATCATCCAAGCCATTCGTAATCGTTTTGCCGAAAGAGATCACAAATGCGATTTTATTAAAATTACCTGGAATCTTCCTCAGGGATTTAGTAATGAAGAAATTAAAACAGCAATTGAAACAGTACATAAATACGGCAAAAAGATTGCTATTCATGCCTTTCAACCTGAAACTATACATGCCTGTGTTGAATACGGGGCTGATACCATAGAACATGGATGGGGGATCGATCCCAAAACCATTCCGCTTGCAGTCAAAAACAAAACAATTATTGTGCCGACTATGTATGTAGTTGCAAAACCCCTTTTTAATTTTGATAAAGACTTCATATATGAAGGAGAGGATTTTGAAAAGTATATTGAAGGTAAAAAACAATGGTGGAAGATGATATTGAAACATCTAAAACCTTATGTCGCTGCAGGGGGAAAAATAGCCCTGGGAACAGATTGCGGGTGTCCTCCGATGCTCTACAGTAATGCTCCAGACGAGCTTATAATCTATAGAGAACTTGGATTAACCCCTTTTCAAATAATTCAAGCTGGTACAATTAATGGCGCAGAAGCAATAGGAATTGAAGATAAAGCAGGAACTTTAGAAAAAGGAAAGTGGGCAGATATAATAGTGCTCAATGGCAATCCCCTTGAAGACCTGATGGCTTTAAAAAAAGTTAAAATGGTTATTCTCGCCGGCGAAATAGTTGTAGATAAAAGCCTCTTTCATTGATTTCCGCTTGCTGACATCCTAGAGTGATCAAATTCCATATCCATCAGCTGTTATCAAAAATTCCTGCTGGCGCCATCGTAGAATCTTTTGAACAAGAGAGAGGCTTATAAGCTCGACGACTGTATCACAGCGATAATCCTGGGCATAAGCTCTTTGTCTGCAACCGCCTTGAAGCCTTTCAGAATTGCTTCCTTGCCAGTTCGGCTATTTCTTTTTATGGTAGTTGGGATAGGCCGGGCGTTTCGGTTTGGGAAGAGGGTTTTTGGCCAACTCATCAAGGACGATCTCGATGGCTTTCTCCAACTGGGGATCTTTTCCCTGCCGGACAAACTTGGGATCGAGCTCAACTTCCACGTCTGGTATAACACCGATATTCTCCGCAATCCATTTCCCTTCTGGGCTCCATACGCCGGAGCTGGGAGCGGAGACAAAACCGCCGTCCATAAGAGTAGGAACTCCCGCCCGCCCTACTAGACCGCCCCACGTGCGCTTACCCACCAGCAACCCCACTTTTGCTCTTTTGAAGTACCAGGGCATGGCATCTCCTCCGGAGCCGGCGAATTCGTTAACGAGCATAACCTTGGGCCCGAAGATGGCGCCCTGAGGCTGGACTTCGTCTTCACCGTCCCGAGTGGCGATAAGGCTCATTAGTTTGCGCTGGAAGCGTTCAATAATATCCGTGGCCAGCATGCCACCGGCGTTGAAACGCTCATCGATGATGACTGCTTCCCGACCGACCTGTGCATAAAAGTAGCGGTTGAAATAGGTATATCCACCAAAGTATGTATCGGGCATATAGACGTATGCCACCCGTCCTTTAGTCACTTGCTCTACATAGCGCCGGTTGTTTTCGATCCAAGCAAAATTACGCAGTGAGGCTTCACTTCTGATTGGAACAACTGTTACCTCCCGTGTTGCCTCGAGTTTCGGATCGGGGCTTACAGTAAGCACGACCTGCCTTCCCGTTTTTCCTTCGAAATATTTATAGATATTGTCGCTGCCCTGGATTTCCTGACCATCCACGGCCAGAAGATAATCTCCCGCCTTGACGTTAACACCCGGCTGGGTCAGAGGGGCCTGGCATTGAGGATTCCAGTTTTCTCCGTTATAAATCAGGGCGAAGCGGTACCGGCCGTTTTCGATGGTATAATCCGCCCCTAGAAGGCCGATGGAAATCCGATCCACATTAGGCTGATCTCCACCTCCTACACCGAGATGCCCAACCGTTATCTCACCCAACATCTCGGCAAAAAGGTAGTTCAGGTCCTGTCTTGAGACAACATACTCAACGTAAGGGACGTATTTTTTTGAGGCTTTTTCCAAGTCCAGGCCGTGGAGGCTAGGATCGTAGAAAAATTCCCGTTCGATACGCCAGATTTCGCGGTACATCTGCCGCCACTCCTCGCGGGGCTTCACCTTGACCTCGATGTTCTGTGTCGCTAGGACTTTCCCAGAAGGCTTAGCTGCTGCGGGTGTTGGGGAAGGAGCACCGGACGAAGGCATAGGACGGAGGCTCGCGATATACCAGCTACCTCTCTGGCTGTAGAGATATTTTTTCCCGTTACGGGCCATCTCAAAGGCTTTGATTCCACTTATGACCACATCGGCCTTGCGCTGTTTAAGGTCGTAACGGTGCACGGTGTTACCTTGAGGAAAAAATGTTCCCGGCAGCGGTGCAACGGATTCTACGGCCAGCAGAACGCCTTTATCGCCTGTTTGGAGATCGACATAGGCACGGGCCGGCATGGGAACGGCTAATATCCGCTGGAGGATACCGTCCAGGTCGATCTCAACTTTGACGTCCTCAGCAGGTTTTTTTTCCGATGCTTTACCGGCTTTATCTGAGGACTTTTCATCCGCGCTTTGGTCTGAGTTTTCCGATTTTTTCTCCGGTTTATCATCAGATTTTTTGGGTTTTTCTTCATCACTTTCCGGAGTAAACGGCGAGGGATCTGTTTTAGACAGCACAGCCAGATAAACAGTTCGTGTCACGGGACGAAAGATGCTATGGATGTCCGGCTGAAGAGAAGCGCCCGAATCTGTGCTTGCAGTGAAATAGAGATATTTTCCTCCGGCATCGAACACCGGCATACGTGTATCGCTCATGCCGTCTGTGATCTGTGTGCTTTTTCCGCTTTCCAGAGAATATAGGAAGATCGCTCCCAAATAGTTGGGCAGACGCTTGACATATGCCAGCCACTTGGAATCAGGGGACCAGCCTGGGACAAGATCGTACGTGCCACCCAAGAAGCGGTCTTTGTCCACCTTGACTGGTTTTTTCTTTTTGAGATCCACATACCAAAGGGTTAGGTGACAATCAACATAAGCGATCTTCTTGCTGTCGGGCGACCAGCTGGGAGCATAATAAAAAGAAGGATTCTTGTCCAATGATAAGCGAGTTACTTCCCCGGTTCCTTTCTGATCACGGATATGGAGCATGTATTCGCCCGACTCATCCGAGAAATAGGCTATCTTTTTTCCGTCAGGAGACCAGGAAGGGTAGCGCTCCATGACTCCCAGAGTGTGTGTGAGATTACGAGAGTCGCCTTTCTCCGCAGGAACAGAAATGATCTCGCCCCGAGCCTGAAAAACGGCCCGGACTGCGTTAGGGGACAAGCTGGGAAAGGAGAGGCTGCTGCCGACGTTTACAAACTTCTCCCGGACTCCACTCATATCACCGGAGACAGTAAAGGACAAAGGCTGAGTCTTACCTGAAGCCAGGTTAAAAAGATGAAGAGAACCAAACTGTTCATAAATGATGGATTCAGGTCCAGCGGAAGCCGACTTGAGGTCCAGGCCATCGTTTTTAATCAACCGGGTTACTTTTTTTGTCCTGATGTCGTAGGCAAAGAGTGTTACCGGACCCTCTCTGTCTGAGAGAAAATAAACCTTATCACCGATCCACATGGGATTAAAATCATTGGAGTCTGTGCGGGGAACCTTCTCGATGCTGGAATCAGTCAGGTCCATGATCCATATAGGAGTAGCAAGTCCTCCCCGATAGCGTTTCCAGACTCTGAATGCCCGAGCCAAAGGGACGTAGGCGATATGCCGTCCGTCAGGCGAATAGCTGCCCTCGAATCCCATGGGCAGAGGCAGCTTATTTGGAAATCCACCCTCCAGACTGACCGTGAAGAGCTCACTAAACCAGGAGTAGGCGGTGCGGTTGGATGTGAAGAGAATTTCCTTGCCGTCCGGCGTCCAGCCCAGAACATTGTCGGGAAAAGGATGCCAGGTCAACCGGCGAGGCACTCCGCCAGTCGCAGGAATCACGTAGACATCCACATTGCCATCATATTCGCCGGTGAATGCGATGGAAGAACCATCAGGGGAAAAGACAGGATTTGTCTCCACACCCGTGCTGGTGGTCAGCCTCTGGGCAGCTCTCCCTTCACGGGAGACGCGCCATAGGTCACCGGCAAAAACGAAGACAACCTGAGTACGACTGAGTGCGGGCTTCTGGGCCAATAGGAGTGTAGATCCGGATAGTCCGGGAAGAGGTACGGCTAATAAAACGATTAGAATTAACATTGAAATCCGATACATAGAAAACCTCCTTTGGTTTTATTTCTTTTTTCCATTATATGTTTTTTTTATGAAGAATTCTATTTTTTTTCAGGCGATCTCTTCTTTTCTCACTCCTGTCGACAATTTCGCAAAAAGGATCTGATTTATAACAAACTGCTCCCATGAAACCTGGGTCTTTGAAGTCTTTTTCTCCTATTTACCTGTTTAGTGAATAGCTATCTCGGATTGAAATTGTTCTTCCCTAACATCGCTTAAACTGATTGGATGAACTAACGTTATAAACTAACGCAGGCAGTCGCATGCATCCTTGTACAGACCGGGTTTGACTACTGCCGATAATAAGTGGTATGTCGTGCCAAACCCCTTCGGCTTGCGCTTCAGCTCGAAACGAGGCGCTTCTCCTATTATCTCAAATAATCTGCTGATTCCTTTAAAAGTCTGCTCCAGGTACTCCTTAACCGCCTCTTTTTTCAAAAACTCTTTTCCCTCAACCCGACCTTCAACCTCTACAATCTGCCTCATCAGATGCTCCACCTCATCGACCTTCCTCTTCTCATCATGAAAAAGATGCGCATAAAGAGATACATCAGAAATAGCAATCTCTCGCTTCACATGAAACATAGGCTTTTTTTTGTAATAAAAACCATTGAGAGAGGATTGAAGATCCCTGTGATGCTTGGAGATCAACTGGGTAGCGATCTTTGTTAAAAAGGAAAGAGGCAGGACAAACCGGATCTCTTCCTCATCCATGTCTTTTATATTCGCTTCACTGTAAAACCCCCTGTCTAAAATGAAGGTTAAGTCTCTCACTCCCAGATTATCAAGAAGAATATTCCTTAACGTCATCACATCAGAGATGCTGCCCGGATATATCCTATAGGCTATGGGAAGTTGTGAGGGTTGGCCTAAGATAAGTCCCAGGTTTATCTGCGGAAGCTTGGGATTTATCCAACATAGTTATTATAAAAATAAGGATTTTAAGTTATTATATTAAGATATAACAATATTTTTTTGACATCTTATTTTTCTTTTGGTATGAACTCTTTAGAGACGGAAGGAAAAATGAAAAAATTATTGATAATTTTTAGTGCTTTGTTTTTTTTAAATTTATTTGCTTTATCAGATGGATTCAAGGTAGGAGGCTC
>Ga0210003_1002259_pt1 | contig 16445 bp, 13 predicted proteins | sample LantaG_FD_182804 | JGI IMG/M metagenome (GOLD analysis project Ga0210003, IMG submission 182804) | Deep subsurface microbial communities from Baltic Sea to uncover new lineages of life (NeLLi) - Landsort_02402 metaG (SPAdes) (version 2) | ecosystem: Environmental > Aquatic > Marine > Oceanic >...
TTTCGTGAAGGTCTACGATCCGGTCGCGAATAGCTGGAGCGTGATCGGCGTTGCTTATATGGATATGTTCAGCTCGTACATCTATGGCCACGCCATGCTGGAGGTGCCGGTGAGCCTGATCGGAATCTGATCCTCGGGCGGATTACCTCGGCACAAACTTGCCGACACATGACATCCGGCTTGGCAGGATGATAGCGCGAGAGAGCTGGGCTGCTTACATCTGGGGTTCGGCTTCCCAGATGGGCCAGCTGCTATACCACCTTTACCACGCCGGCGATCCAGGCTGGTACGAACACGATTGCGGAAACGCCCGCGACTGACCGATGCCGAACTGGACGGTGTCGTTCCGGTGCGATTTCTGGGGTAAACCCCGCGAATCGAGGGATACCGCCTATCTCTGGAGCCTGCCTTCCGCCCACACCACGACCCTGCACAGCCTGGTCGCCCGCGACGGCAGCCCGTACTACATCCGTCTGCCCTTCACCACCGCCCCGAAACGCTACCTCTTCCTGTGCCCCCACATCAGCCTCGGCGGCTTCCCCTTCGACAAGCCGAGGGTTAAAAACGTCGTGTCCGTCAAGCTCCTGCACACGCGGAGCTTGCGGATCTGGGCGGGGTGATCTTCCTCCCCGGAAAATTCCCGCAGAAAAAATCCCAGGGTGCGACCACATCTGTCATACCCCTGTGGCATAATGAATACGCACGGTCCGTCGGTGTGCTGAATCGCCGTGGACGACGCACCGTCCTCGATTCGGTTTTGGGGATTGACAATCGGCGGCGAAAGCCTTACAATATAAGCCAATGCGGGAATCCGTGGGCAGCAAGTCGGGGCTCCTGCTGAAGGTCCAGCCAGGCACGGAGGCGCCAGCAATGGGAGATGTAAAACTATTTCGGACAAACGACGGCCACGCTGACGAACTAGTCGGCCGGCCGGTCTAACTGGAGAAGAAGCTCCAGGCGCTGATCGAGCGGCACATCCAGAAGTTCTTGGACCTCCGCTTCGTCGCTACGGAGTACTCGACGGGCAAGAAGCACTCGGGCCGCATCGACACCTTGGGGCTCGACGAGAATTTCTGCCTTGTCATCATCGAGTACAAGCGCAACTCAAACGCCAACGTCATCAACCAGGGGCTGTTCTACCTCGACTGGCTGAAGGATCACAAGGGCGAATTCGGGTTGCTGGTGCAACGCCAGATCGGCCAAGAGGATGCCGAGCAACTAGATTGGAGCGCCCCGCGTCTGCTCTGCATCGCCGAGGACTTCACGCGATTCGACATCCACGCCATTCAGCAAATTAATCGCAACATCGAGCTGATCCGCTATCGGATGTTCGATGACGATCTCCTCTTGCTCGACCTCGTGAACGTCGTTTCGGAGGACACGAAGTCGCGAAGCACGAGCCGCAGCGCCTCAATTACTGGCAGTCCCGCGGTCGATGTCGACGACCTGCCGCCAATTGGCCATGACATGCCGGAAGTCGACGAGGCCCTTCGTGAGTTCATCATGAATCTGAGCGACGACGTCCAGGAAGTCGTTCTGAAGAACCACACAGCGTATAAGAGGATTGGCAACTTCGCTTGTCTCGTCCGACAGCGGAACAGGGCCCTCCTCTATCTGAAGGTTTCGCCCGAAAGTGTGGAGTTGGGCAATGGCTTCGCTCGCGATGTGACGGGAATCGGGCACCAGGGCACGGGCAACCTTGAGCTTATGCTCCAGAGCATGGAAGACCTCGAGACGGCCAAGCCGCTGATTAAGCGAAGTTTTGAAGAGAACTGAGAATATCTTACATTGATTAGCACCGCGATTCAGGAGGCCTCCGTCTGGATTCCAGAAGGCACATAGCCCGCAAGGCTTCAACGGACAACACGGCTTTTGTGACGACACGGTGACTAAGCAAATGTGTCAGGCGTTCGAATCGTTGTGAATTGTCTCTTGGTAGAATTTTTGACATCGACATGAAATCTGTAGAATGTTCGGTTGTGCTTCAAATGGCGAAGGTCACATTCGGCCGATAACGGAAAGGGAGAATTACTCCAGATCGCAAGGAAGTCTATCCGTGAAAAGCATATCGTCAGAAAATATACATCACCTGGTAGTGCTTCGATCAGTCGTAGGTTTTCTGGGCGAGCAGACACGCGATTGCTATTGGCCGAGTGGCTTCTGCCAGAGCGGCAGCGATGCTTTCTTGCGCCCGATTTTCCCGCGTACTCGGGTCCTTGCAAAGCACTGTGGCATATCTTCCGCAGCAGCTCTCGTGCATGATAGTCGTATCGGAATTGGTAATCTGTTCCATCTCTTTCGATTACCAGAAGATATGGAACAAGCTCTCCATGCCGCTGCGGCTGGAACAGCTACTTCCGCAATCGAAGAGGCCACCAAATCCAAGGAATCAGCATTTCGTTTTTTGGCCGAGTCGAGCTGTGAAATTCAGCAGGCCCTCCAGGGGCCAGTGAGAATTGGTTCGGTTAGCTCTTTGCGGGATAGCTCTATGTGGCTGCAAGCCGCGGGTTGCTACCTTTTTGGCTTTAAGAACCAAAAGGAGGTGTTTCCGTTTTTCTCGGACAAGAAATGAAGCAACGTCAGTATACAACGCAGCTGCAAGCAGGCTTAGGAATGGTCGATGAGACCAGGGCCTTGCTTGACCTGTGGACGCCAGGGATGACGGCGGCGCGCCTCAACCAGATGGCTCTGGAATCTGGCCGCTTTCCCGGCGTGTCTGCCCGCCGGCTTCGCAACCTCGTCACGGAGTGTTTTCATCCTCGGCTGCTCGTCAATGGCGGGCGACCGGCGGAATACATGAAGGCTCTCCGCGAGGCCCTGTCCTCGGGCGAGTTTGAGCAAATGCTCTTGGTCTATACCTGTCGAGCAAACGCGATTCTCGCTGACTTCATCCGCGAGGTGTATTGGCCTGCGTACTCCTCGGGGCGCGATGTGCTCTCCAATTCCGAAGCACGCGAATTCGTCACGAGAGCCAACCAGCAAGGCCTGACGGCCAAGCCCTGGTCAGATACCACGATCCGCAGGGTGTCGGCATATCTGACTGGAGCCTGTGCAGATTTCGGCCTCCTTGAGCGAGGCACTCGGAGCATCCGCAAGGTGCTCCCTTATCGAATTGAACCGCACACCGCCATTGCGCTCGCATACGACCTGCACTTCAGCGGGTTGGGCGACAATACCGTCATAGTCCATCCGGATTGGGCTCTGTTCGGCCTGGATAGAACCGACGTCATTGCCGAGCTGAAGCGGCTATCCCTCAAGGGCGCATTCCTTGTGCAAACGGCCGGTGAGGTGGTGCGCATTGGCTGGCAGTGCAAGAACGCAAAGGAGCTTTCCAGTGCCATTGCTGAAGGCTAATTTCGACGAACTTATAGAGCGTATTAGGCACGGTCGCGACTTGGGCCATGCGAACTTTGAGCCCATTTACTACCTTGTCTTTTCGCCGGCTCAGATCCTTGAGGTGAAGCGGTCTTTGCCAGCGTGGACCTCCCGGCTTCGCAATGAGGGATGGGATGTGCATACATTCTCCATCGCTGAGCACATTGCGTCTGTCCTGTCTTCGGCGGCTCCCAGACGAATTTGGTTGGCAGCGGACCGGAAAGCCCCCCAAAGCTGGAACAGAACGAACGAAGCTCTGGCCAATGCGCTGACCCAGGGAGCTCTTCAGCAGCGGCTGGAAGAGAAACTGGCGACATTGGAGAAGAAGCCCAACGCATTGCTTCTGGTCGCAGACCTGGAAGCGCTGCACCCCTATATGCGCATCGGGGCCATCGAAAGTCAGTTGTACGGCAAGTTCAATGTCCCCACGGTGTTCCTGTATCCCGGCGAGCGCACCGGGAAGACGCGTCTGAAATTCATGGGCTTCTATCCAGAAGATGGAAACTACCGGTCCGTCCACGTTGGCGGCTAATTGCACGAAGGGTGTGAGGCATGCAGATAAAGAACCTATTTGGCCCGGCCAAGGACATCTACCGGACCATCGAAAAGGTCATCACCTATAGCGCCTCGCAGGAGGCGCGGCTCAAGGCCGAAATCACCGAGTACATCGTCACCGATAGCATCGAGGAACAGTTCGAACGGCTCCTCAGTCGCATGCAGGCGGCGATGGAAATGGGAGGCGAGAACGAGGTCGGCGTGTGGGTATCCGGCTTCTACGGGTCGGGTAAGAGCTCGTTCACGAAATACCTCGGCCTCGCCCTGGACGAAGCGTCACCATCGAAGGCACGCCGTTCCTGAAGTACTTGCAGGACAGGCTCAGCACGCCTCAGACGCGGGCACAGCTGGCGACGCTCGCCAGGAAGCACTCCGCCGCCGTGGTTCTTCTGGACCTTGCGAGCGAGATGCTCGCCGGCGCGACCATGGAGGACGTATCGACAGTCCTCTACTACAAGGTGCTTCAGTGGGCCGGCTACTCGCGGAACCTGAAGGTCGCGGCTTTCGAGCGCAAGCTTCAGAAGGATGGCCGCTACGACGAGTTCACGAGCAGAATTGAGAAGGAGCTTGAGACTCCGTGGAAGGAGGTCCAGAACGACCCGCTCGTCGTTGACAGCCTGATCCCAGAAATCGCCCACGCGATGTACCCGCAGTTGTTCAAGTCGCCGAGCGCGTTCACGACCGAAACTGCCGACTTCATTCGGTTCGAGAACGAGCGTGTCAAAGAGATGCTCGACATCGTTCGCGAGACCACGGGCAAAGAGTTCGTGATCTTCATCATCGACGAGGTGGGCCAGTACGTTGGCTCGCGACAGAACCTGATCTTGAACCTCGATGGCCTGGCCAAGAACCTCAAGGCCATCGGCGACGGCAAGGCATGGATCGTTGGAACTGCCCAGCAGACACTGACTGAAGATGATCCTCGCGCCTCGTTGAATTCGCCCGAGCTCTACAAACTCAAGGATCGCTTCCCGATCCAGATTGATCTTGAGTCGAGCGATATCAAGGAGATCTGCTACCGCCGGCTCCTGGGCAAATCGCCGGATGGGCAGAAGAGGCTGGAATCAGCGTTCGACAAGCATGGGCAGGCCCTGCGCCACAACACCAAGCTTCAAGACGCGCGCTACTACGATTCGGACTTCGACAGGGAAGTGTTCGTCAACCTCTACCCCTTCCTCCCTGCCCACTTCGACATTCTGCTGCACCTGCTTGGCGCGCTCGCCAAGTCCACGGGCGGCATTGGCTTGCGGTCGGCCATCAAGGTCATCCAGGATATTCTTGTCGAAGGCCCCGATGACCAGGAGCCCGTCGCCAACAGGCCCGTCGGTTGGTTGGCCACCACCGTCACGTTGTTCGACGCGCTCGAAAAGGACATTCGCCGGGCGTTCCCGTCAATCCACAAGGCGGTTGGCAAGGTGACGATCCGATTCCCAGATTCTCAAATCCATCAGGATGTCGCCAAGACGGTCGCCGTGCTCCAAGTCCTGGGCAACATGCCGGTAACGGCTGAGAATGTCGCCAGCCTGATGCACCCGGCCATCGACGCCCCAGGTCAAAGAGACAAGATCGACGCGGCCATTGCCGACCTCACCAACGACGCCATCGTGCCGTTCGGCGAGAAGGACGGCAACCTCTGCTTCTTCAGCGAGAAGCTCAACGACATCGACCAGGAGGGGGGCCAGATTCCGCTTCGGACCATCGAGACGCGCCGCATCCAGAACGAGGCGCTTCGCGAGGCATTCAGCCTGCTGCCGTCGACGCGGCTCCACGGATCATTGGCCGTCACCTCGGGCCTCAAGGCCATGGCGGGGTCGATGGTTTCGGGCTTGGCGGGCGAACGTGAAACCATCCAGACCGTCGTCGACTTCGTCGATCCCACGGACTACGACACCACGCGTACGCGGCTCGTCGAAGAATCGCGTCAGCGCAGCTCGCAGAACACCATCTACCTGGTTGGCCGCACGTCGTCGGAGATCGACGATAAAGTCGCCGAAATCTACCGTTGCCGCGAGATCGTGCAGCGCTACCGCAACGACCCGGACGCGGAGGTCAAGGAGTACTGCGCCGCTCAAACCGATCGCGCAACCAAGTTGAACGGCGAACTGCAGCACTTGCTCAAGCGATGCCTATCTCAGGGATCATTCATCTTCCGGGGGCAAACGACCGCCGTCGATAGCATCAATCACGATGTGACCGAGGCCGCAAAGAAATATCTTTCTGACGTCGCGGAGCAAGTATTTGACCGTTACGGCGAGGCTGCGGTCCGTGCTGAAACAGCTTTGGCTGAAAAATTCCTCCGAGCCGGAGATCTCAAGGCGATTACCACATCCATTGATCCGCTCGGGCTCGTCCAAATCAGTGGCGGCACACCGAGCATCAAAAACGACCATAAGGCCATTGTTAGCATTCGCGACTACATCGACCGTCACGGCACGGTCGAGGGCAAGCGGATGATCGATTTCTTCACCGACGCGCCCTTCGGCTGGTCGCAGGACACGCTGCGTTACCTGGTCGCCGCCATGCTGGTCGCCGGCGAGATCAAGCTGAAGGTCTCCGGCCGCGAAGTCACCGTCAACGGCCAGCAGGCTATCGACGCCCTGCGCACGAACAACTCGTTCAAGACCGTCGGCGTCTCGCTGCGTGACGAGCGCCCGTCCAACGAGGTGCTCGCCAAGGCCGCCCAGCGATTGACCGACCTGGTGGGCGACACCGTCACTCCGCTGGAAGATGAGATCAGCAAGACGGCCACCAAGCAGTTTCCGAAGTTCCAGCACCAGTTCGGTCCGCTCGCCGAGAAGCTTGACGCCCTCGGGCTGCCCGGTGCCGACGTCGTTCGCTCCCTGAACCAGGAGTTGGCCGACGTGCTGCTGACCGACGCATCTGATGCCCCCCAGCGCCTCGGCAGCGAAGAGTCCCCGCTCTATGACGGGCTCAAGTGGGCCACCGAGGTCGACCGTGCCTTGAAAAACGGGCTCGAGCCGACCGTTCGCGACCTCCAGCAGCATCGCCGCGAGATCGACTCCCTGCCGGAATCCGGCGTACCGGGCCAGCTTCGCCAGGATCTGGCCGAAGAGCTGACCCAACTCGCCCAGCGGCTGGCCCAGAACGACTTCTACGCCCACGCGTCCGACCTGAGCACGACGCTCACCGCCATCAAGGGCCGCACGCGCGACGCCGCCGTCGAGATGGCCAAGGCCCAGCGCGAGGCCATCAAGGAAGCCTCCGACGAGCTTCAGCAGATGCCCCAATGGTCCGAGCCTGGCCGCGATGAGCAGTCCCAAGTTCTCAACCAGCTCGATGGCATCACCGTCGAAGCCACCGAAGACCTGGCCGGAATCAAGAAGCTGCTCAACCAGTCGTTCACCGTCCGCTCGCAGATCGACGCCATCCGCGAGGGCATCATCAAGACCGCCCGCGAGCGCCAGCTCGCCCGACTGGAAGAGGAGCGCAAGGAAGCCAAGAAGGCCGGGCAAACCAAGCTCAGCCGCAGCGTGAACATCCCGGCCACCATCAACAGCGCCGCCGACCTGGAAGAGCTGATCCGCTCGCTCCTGGCTCTCAAGGCTGAGTTGGCCATTTACAACGACATCGAAGTGACAATCAATATCGGAAAATGAGCGACCATGGCGTTTGATCAGTCAACCCGAAACCGTCTCGCCCGCTTTGTCAGCGACACTCGCTCGCTGCTGGCCGAGGAATTCACGCGCCAGCTACAGAATGTCTACGGCCTCGATCCTGACACCGGCGACGTGACCGATCCGGCCAGGCTCACCCTCGACAACGCCCAACGCGAAACGGCCCGGCTGCTCCGCGAGACCATGGAGCACTATCTCGCCTCGGCCGACACCGGCACCGCCGCCAAGGCCAAGAAGGCCCGCCAGGAGACCCTCGACCGCATCGTCCGCGAGCAGGCCTTTACCGTCCTCAACCGCCTCTGTGCCCTGCGCATGGCCGAGGCGCGGGGCCTGCTCATCGAGTCCATCGCCAAGGGCTACCAGTCCAAGGGCTTCAAGCTCTACCAGCGCCTCGCCGGCACCGCCCTGGGCGAAACTGGCGAGTGCTACCGCGTCTTTCTGTTCAGCGTCTTCGATGAGTTCGCCGTCGATCTGCCCGTCCTGTTCGACCGCTTCAGCCCGCAGGGCCGGCTGTTTCCCCGCGAAACGGCGCTCCTGGCCGTGCTCAACGAGATCAACCACGCCGACATCGACCCGCTCTGGGCCGAGGACGAGACCATCGGCTGGATTTACCAGTACTTCAACTCCGTCGAAGAGCGCCGGCAGATGCGCAGCGAGTCCCAGGCCCCGCGCAACAGCCGGGAACTCGCCGTCCGCAACCAGTTCTTCACGCCACGCTACGTTGTCGAGTTCCTCACCGACAACACACTGGGGCGCATCTGGTACGAGATGACTAAGGGCGAAACCAGCCTGAAGGACACCTGCCGTTACCTGGTACGGCGGCCGAACGAGGTTTTTCTACGCTCCCTCGAAGATGTCTATCAGGCAATCTATGGTGCTGACGCTGCGATGCCCGAAGACATCTTCGAACACGACGCATTCGCTGCGCTCTACAAAGGCGACACTGAACCAGCAGCCAATGGCAAGGATGGTTTCTTAGCTTTGGCAGGGGGAGCTCTTTCAGAAGAGACTTTTCGCGCCAAAACGGGGGAATCGTGGGAGCCGCACGGGAATGAATTGATCGATGCGCTCCGGGCTGCAATCCTTGACGGAAGAGACCACCCGAAAAAGGATGATCTCGTTTGGGGATGGGCGGCTGTTGCCCAATACATCGAGAACTCGCAGATCGGCAGCCCATATGCCAAGAATACAACTGCTAAGTTGGAGAATTATTTCCGAGACTTGTTGAGGGCACATACAAGAGTAGACTGTCTCAGCCAGGACGAACTGCTTAAGCAATCGTTTCTTGTTCCGCACCGGCCGCTCAAAGACCCGCGCGACATCAAGATGCTCGACCCCGCCTGCGGATCGATGCACTTCGGCCTCTACGCCTTCGACCTCTTCGAGCGTATCTACGATGAGGCCTGGGACCTGGAAGCCGAACGTGGTGCCGACGTATTCATCCGTCCCGAGGGGCTCAAGCCCCTCCACGAAACCTACGACAGCAAGGACGCCTTTCTCCGGGATGTGCCACGTCTGATCATCGAGCGGAACATCCACGGCATCGACATCGACCCCCGCGCCGTCCAGATTGCCGGCTTATCCCTCTGGCTTCGGGCACAGCGATCCTGGCAGAACCAGGACGTTAAGGCCCAGGACCGGCCGCAGATACAACGCTCCAACATCGTCTGTGCCGAGCCGATGCCCGGCGAGGCCGACATGCTCGAGGAGTTCCTCAAGGGCCTGCGGGACGACCGGCTCGAATCCCTCATCCGCCGCGTGCTCGACGTCCCCGAGAACCAGCAGGTTCGCGCCACCGCTCGCATGGCTGAGGCCCTGTGCGACCTGGTCCGCACGGTTTGGCATGAGATGAAACTTGCGGGCGAGGCTGGTAGTCTGTTAAAAATAGAAGAATCTCTCGCTGAAGCCATTGCGAAGGGGAAGCAGGAGTGGGAAGAAAAATTGCCGCTGTTCCGCGTGACGGAGTTCGGCCTCACCGAGGAGACGCAGGCAACTCCGAAGGTCAAATACTACAAGTCTGTGCCCGGAGAAGAAGAAGATTTCTGGAATCGGGCTGAGGCCATGGTACTTGCGGCGCTCGAGGACTATGCGGAACAGGCACAGGGCACGCAAGCAGTTCGCAAACGAATGTTTGTGGATGATGCCGCCCGAGGTCTGGCGTTCATCGATCTTATCAGGCGGCAGTTTGACGTGTGCCTGATGAATCCGCCGTTTGGCGACATTTCGAAGCAATCAAAGCGCTACGTGGAGGCCACTTACCCTACTTGTGCTCATGACATCTATCCTGCCTTTGTCGAACGAGGGTACGCTTTATTAGGTCGACAAGGACGGCTTGGTGCCATAACGAATCGCACCGGTCTTCTCCTGGCACGATTCTCACAATGGCGGCAGAACACACTTCTTTCCGAAGGCTCCCTCCAGTGCGTGGCAGATCTTGGTTTTGGAATCTTGGACGAGGCGATGGTTGAAGCTGCGGCTTACGTGCTCCAACATGGCGGTGCGACCTCTGCGCCTCGAACGATTACCTCGCTCTTACATGTTGCAAATCACGCTCGCCCGTTTGCGTTGTGTGACATGATTCCACAAGCAGCGGAAGGCGTGTTAGTAAATCGCGGAGTGTTTCTCCGCGATCTGCATTCTTTTTCTGCGGTGCCATCACAGCCTCTTGCCTATCTGTGCCCACCCGCTCTTCTCAGTATCTATGAGTCGCATGAGTCACTAGAAGCTTCTGGGCGATATGCACGTGTTACTAACCAGACGTCAGATGATTTTCGATTTCTTCGACTCTGGTGGGAGGTGCCCCTCGATAGTGATCGCTGGGTAGCTTACGCAAAGGGCGGGGAGTACAGCCCGTATTATGCTGATTTACATCTTGGCGTAGATTGGGACGCCACCCGTGGGACATATCGCGGCTACATCGGGACCACGCATCGGCCCGACGTCATACCAGCATCCGCGAACTTCTTTCTTCGGCCTGGTATTACATATTCTAGCCGAACCAACTCGTCGTTTTCCCCCCGCATCCTTCCTGCTCGCAGCATTTTCGCGAACAAGGGCCCCGCAATAATCACTATCGATGAAGAAGACGCGTATGTCATGCTTGGGGTGATGATGTCACGCGTCTTTCAGTCATTTGTTGAAGTGCGAGTGGCTGCGGGAGATTCTACATCCGCAGGCACGCCGTCCCGTTCTTATGATGTCGGAATACTCCAGACGGTTCCTGTTCCGGAATTCACCAAACCGATGCGCAGGAAAGTCGGCGACCTGACCAAGACCATTGTTAGAGAGCACCGAGCACGTGATCGGCATAGGGAGGAATCGCACGCATTCAGCCTGGCATCTCTCTTTGAGTTGGCTCATCTGGGAGTGTTTGTCGAGCATCTGGCCGAGGAGTGGCGGGAGCGGATCGTGAGCATACTTACACTCAGTAGCGAAATAGAGGACCTTGTTCGAACGGGATACGGGCTCGACGATAAAGAGTACAGTAAAGTCGAGGCCTACATCGGACCCCATCCGTGCCACTATCCGGACAGGCCAAGAGAGCACTTTCTGGACCGTATAGATCAGCCGCTGGCTGACATAGTGAAGGAGGCTGTTGAATCCGGTGTCGGGCACCGATCAATCTCAGTCAAGGGATTTTATGCTGATCGTCGTGTTGAGGTGGTTGCGCATTCGGCTTCCGTCAGTGCGTTGTCCGTATTGCGTGCGATCCCCGCATCACTACTTGGGCATGATGCATCCACACAAGAAATAGCCAAGCGGAGGGTCTCTGCTCTAATAGGAGTTGCGTTGGGGCGATGGGTCATAACTGACGCCTCCTTATGTCGAACTGAATCAGACCCCATCGACCCATTGTTAGAGCCACAATGCGTATCGCGCGATGAAAGCTCAGGCATTGCTGTTGATGATGATGCCCATCCGGCAGATGTTGGGAGGCAATTTCGAATCGCCATAGATGCGCTGGTTGGCGATGAAGCAAGTGCAGGTATCGAGCAGGAGCTCGCGGATGCGGTCTCAGTGAGAGATATTCGTGACTACCTACGGACTAGCAATGGGTTCTTTGATGACCACCTAAAGACATACTCGAACAGCCGGCGCTATGCCCCAGTCTATTGGCCTCTGTCTACTCCGTCTTGCTCCTACACCCTCTGGCTTTGCTACCACCGCCTGACGGACCAGACGCTCTACATGTGCGTGAACGATTTCGTCGACCCAAAGCTCAAGCAGGTGTCCGACGAGGCGAGCCGGCTACGCGGCAAGAGCAACCGATCATCGGCCGAGGAGAAAGAACTCGAACGCCTGAGCGACCTGGAGTTGGAGCTCAAGGATTTCCGCGACGAGCTGCTCCGGATCGCCAGGTTCTGGAAGCCGAACCTCAACGACGGCGTGCAAATCACAGCCGCGCCGCTGTGGAAGCTCTTCCAGCACCGCCAGTGGCAAAACCGCCTCAAGGAGACCTGGGAGAAGCTCGAAGCCGGCGAATACGACTGGGCGCACCTGGCCCTATCCATCTGGCCCGACCGCGTCGTCTGCGCAAGCCACGCCGACCGCAGCTACGCCATCGCCCACGACCTGGAAGACCAGCTCTGGCACGAAGTCGAAGTCGGCACTGACCGCCAGGGGAGTCCCAAGTACGAGTGGCAGCCCCGCGACCTCAGCGAAGCCGAGTTGGCCACGGTCATAGACGACATCAAAAACAGCCGCGGCCTTCCTGCTGGAGACACACGATGATTCAACCCACCTATGGTACACTCCAGAATCTATTCTCGGATCGCGTCTTCCGCATCCCGCACTATCAGCGATTCTACTCCTGGAGGGCACAGCAGCGCCAGGACCTCTTCGATGACATCGTCAAGTTAGCAAAGCGCGACGGAGACAATCATCATTTCATGGCGACCGTCGTGTGCCATCGGACGCAGGAGTTGAAGCCCGTCGGCGCGAAGGAATATCGCCTCTATGACATCGTCGATGGCCAGCAGCGACTGACGACGCTCATCATCATACTCAAAACTATCGAGCTCATGCTGCCGAAGGATTCCGACGATCGAACTGAATTGCGCAAGATACTTGTAAAACAGGATGACAACCTCATCCTCCTCCAAACCAATAATATCAACGACAATATATTCAACAGCTTTCTTCGTCAGGGCCGGACACCGAAGAAGAAGGACATTCAGACACACGCGGATCGGAACCTTCGCGATGCCATTCGGGATTGCTCTAAGTTCGTCACGGACTGGGAAGCAAGAGAAGGCAATGTGATGTCATTGCTGCGATTGGTGAGCAATCGCCTCGGATTCGTCATCTACGATACCGAAGATGAGCGGGTCGTGTACACAATCTTCGAGGTGCTGAACAGCCGCGGTCTCGCCGTCGATTGGCTAGACAAATGCAAGAGCATTCTAATGGAGCGTGCGTTTGAGCTGGCCACGACCGTTGACGCACGTGACGCCGCTATCGAATCGCTGCAGAAGCTGTGGGGCAATATCTACAAAGAAGTTGCCGAAGTCGATCTCTCGGGGCAGGAGATACTGAGGGTTGCCGCGACGCTCCGATTCGGTCCTTCAAAGAGCAAGCCGCCCCAGGCAACCGAGGCGCTGGAATGCTTCCGCAATGCGTGCAAGAAACCAGACGATCCGCGACAGTTGGCTGAAGTCCTTTATGATGTAACCAAGAAGCTGGTTCGGCTAGAAAAGAAGGCTCTTCCGGATCGAGTGTGGGTCAATGCCCCGTGAAGTGGCCCCGGAGCTTATAGAAGAAATACTCATGGTCTCGAAAACCGTAAGCGATGCGCTTGATGACTTTCACCTTGTTGTTAATGCCCTCTGAAGGGCCTGTGCTCATATTGTGACGACAGTGTGCGAGCACACCGTCGATCCGATCCCGCAATGACTCTGCAAATGCCTTCAGTGGTTCAATGCGCGAACGTATGGCTCTGTTGAACCACCCTTCGAACCAGCGGCGGGCCTTTGTGACAGAGGTGTAGTCCCACAGCTTCTTGAGAGCGTCGCGCAGGACGTAGGCTGTCAGCAACCGCCTGTTCGCCGCCAGGAGCGTTTTGAGGCGCGCGGGCTCATCGTCGACCAGGTTCTCTCGGTTCTTGAGCAGCAGAAACTTGGTTCGTTTCATAACCTTGCGCTCCTCGTCCGTCTGGCAGCGCTTGGCCTCGTCGACTCGGACACGATCGATTACCTTGTGGTTGTAAAGCTTGACCACGTGAAAGAAGTCCCAGACGATCTGGGCGTTGGGAAGGCACTGGCGGACGGCCTGTTCGTAGGGGCGCCACCAGTCCATCGATACAGCCTCGATTCCTTCACAGACTTGCGGGCCGAAGACGTTGTTGAAAACATCGACAACGGCCTGCATATCGTGCCCTGCACATATCCAGACGATGCGATTGCGGTCGGTATCCAGAAAGATCGTTGCATAGTGATGACGCCGTGTTATCGAGAACTCATCGACTGCCAGGTGGCGGATGTTCGAGAGATCGGGCGGGTCCAGGCGCTCCTTCAGGGAGGTCTTGTCGATGCTCTTGACGAGGTCCCACCCCAGGCCGAATTCCTCGGCTATGCCCTGCACGCTGCGTTCTTCTCTGCACGCCCAGGCAACGGCGTCGGCAAGCCTTTTCGTGTGTCGGCGTCGGGGGGCGATCCAGTCCAGCACCTCGGTAGTAACACCGCAGTCGGGGCAGTCGACACGGAAACGTGGAACGAGCAGGGACACCTTCTTCCATGGCCCCCAGGGAAGGTCGCGAACGAAGCGGTCCGTAACGTCGTAGTAAGTGCTGAATATCCGACCGCAGCGACAGCGGAACCTATGACCCGTCCGCATCAACTCCACCACGACTTCTTTCACTTGTGCGTCATCTTCGGTCGTCTGGCCATCCTCGCCGAGGAAATGGTAATCGACGGGTTTATGGTCTGGAATTCCAATGAACCGTGTGGTAGAATACTCTTGCACGTGCTTGCCTCCGCTGAAGGAATAGATCTGAAATGTCCATTCCTCAAGTAGAGCAGGCACGTGTCTTAATTTCAAGGCTCTAATCCACACTCAAGCCGGAAGAGCCATCTATGTTTGCCATCCGTTGACGAACCTTCTCCTTCCAGTCACCAGTTAATGGTTGCTTTATGGATGCATCCTTGAAGCTGAACGGGCTGTCAGGTTTTTTCTCCTGCCCCGCAAGTAAAGTCTTGATATTCTCATCATGGTCAAAATCGAAACTAATAAACACCCTTTTCTTTGCTTCCATCGTAATTCTCCTGTTGTTGTTCTATTGCAGTTTGTTCCGCATCTTTCGCGGCCGACTTAAGTCGCTTAAGACAAAAATTGCTTACTATCCGTGCACAATTGGTTTTTCAGTTGGCAGTAGAAAGCTTCTCTGCAAGTTCCCATCCTTGATGAGTCAATTCGAATACCTCGCCCTTATAGCCACGCGCTACAACTAAATGGTGTTCGATTAACTCATCAAGTGCATGTTCCCATTTCGCTGCTTCCTTGCCTTGTTTGCCTCCATGGATTGTGCACCGGCTCGTATTGTGCGACCCGCGAAAGTTGCGATCTTCAGTATGGAGCCGTCATTTCTTGCCGCCGCTGCTTTCAGGAGAGTTTGCGCTTCCTCTGAGAGCTGATATTCTGGCAAGGGCGCAGGTGCCGGTTCCTGAATGGCGGCACCGTCAGTCGATTGCTCGAGTATCATTTTGATATAGTCGTTATCCCTCAAGCAAAACTGAACGTGCTTGGCAAGCTTCGCTCTAAACTCATTGATATCATCAAACTCTTCAATCAGCCCAAGTTCCTTGCACCGTGCTTTGAACCCCTGAACCACGGAATATTGTTCGGAATCGATGCTCTGTGGTGCGACCGGCTTCGACGAAAAATATATCATTGCCGGCTTCCCCGGTGACACGTGCTCCTCAATTTCCTCGACTGTGCCGCTCTCAGCTTTTCCGGTTGGTGTTCCCAGCCGTGTCCAGAACACGCCAATTAGAAGGTCACAGTTCTTGAGCAATCTTGAATTGATAAGCTCTTGAGGGCGAACGCCGAGTTCGGGAGAGCTATGTGTTTCCCAGCCGACCGGTATGAGCACGATTCTTGATGCTGCCGCATTCACATCATTCCAGTCATGAATTACTTCCCGCACGATATCTCGCTCTTCAGATACATCGCCGGGCGATGCAATCATGACGGGAATGATAGTTGCATTGTAAGCCAAGACGTTCTCCAATCCCTCAAGCGGCTTCCTAAACTCTTGCTACGTCTATGGTTATCGAAAGAAGCCCTGAAGTCCGTAAACTTCAGGGCTTCGTTAACCGTTGTGCGGTCAGGAGTTCGGTATTTTTCGTCTGGCTCCCCGATAGCAACCCTCTTCGTAACGATCTCATCCTCCCCTGAACCAGGCAACAAATTCCACTTGATAATAACTGCTTATTGTGGATAATTGTACGTGTTGCCCGTTGACATCTGTTCAGCGGTTTTGGCACAGGCGGGAGCTGCAAACCGTCGACGCCATGAACTGGCGCTCGCTATCCGGGTGGCGCATCACGTCGACTGCGAGCTCGAGCATTTCGGGCAGGGTGTCGGATGCTTCGAGGTCGGTACGAAGTCAATAGGAGTTTTAATGGCCACAGGAGCTGGCAAGATACTTACAATCGAGGATCTGGCCGACTACCTCAAGATATCGAAATCGACGCTCTACAAGCTCGGACAGAACGGCGGCCTGCCGGGCATAAAGGTCGGTAGACATTGGCGCTTCCACAAGGACGCCGTCGACGCCTGGCTAAAGAGCCGCCCTTTGCACCCGACATCGGAAGAAGGAGAGCCGCTGAAGGAGTAGATGCCCGCTTCTCGTGCCTCGCCCACGACTTTCGCATGCATGAGAGC
>Ga0210003_1002260_pt1 | contig 16442 bp, 10 predicted proteins | sample LantaG_FD_182804 | JGI IMG/M metagenome (GOLD analysis project Ga0210003, IMG submission 182804) | Deep subsurface microbial communities from Baltic Sea to uncover new lineages of life (NeLLi) - Landsort_02402 metaG (SPAdes) (version 2) | ecosystem: Environmental > Aquatic > Marine > Oceanic >...
AAGTGGCGTTCATGCCCCGGGGCGGATATTGGGATGATTTCCGGATCGGAGCTTCAGTTGCCCCGATTGAAACCCCCGAAGGATGGCTGGAGATTTATCATGGGGTGAAGATGACATCGGCCGGGCCTATTTATCGGGCCGGAGTTGCGCTGCTGGATCTGGAAGACCCTTCCAAAGTGATTAAACGGGGCGATTCGCCTATTTTGTCCCCGCGAGAAGATTATGAAAGAATCGGCGACATTCCAAACGTCTGTTTCGTATGTGGAGCTATTATTTCAGATACGGATGTTAAAATTTATTATGGAGCAGCCGATACTTCAATCTGTGTTGCGACCTGTACGATGTCGCAATTACTGGATGACGCTTTTGCGTGATCCTCGGGGGCAAAAGCCCGAAAAGAAAGAGAAAAACCGTTAAAATGATTCGGTATAGGCCCGATTATTCGGTGCTTACTATATGTCACTGCTTTTTTGACATGTCCTCTATAGATTGTGCAAGTCTCTCATGCGCTCGCATAGCTCGCCAGGCAATGTACATCCAGAATATTGTAACTGTTAATCCCGTGAGATGGCGGCTTTGCCTATCTCATGGGGTGAACCACGAAGGAGAAATAATCATTCATCAATAATCAATAATCATTTACAAGGGCCACGAATTAACACGAATGAACTCAAAAAAGAAATAATCGTAAATCGTCAATCGAAAATCGTAAATGACAATTCGTTGTCTGACCCCTTTATTTTTACTTAGCATTTGTAAGTGTCAAGTTGTGAATAGAATCAAAAAGCGTATCGGCCAGGTCAACATCCAGCTTACATAGAGCTTTGTGTATCTGCAAAGCAGACTCTTTGTTGCCGTCAATCACATAACTGTTGCCAAGCAGGAATTGTGCGGGCAGAAAATCAGGCTTTATCCGAATAGCTTCTTTGTAAGCTGCTTCAGCTTCCTCACTGTGCCCAACCGAGTCGTATGTTACGGCCAGGGTATAATATGCCTCTGCATCATCCGGCTTTATGTGAATAGCTCGCTCACAAGCATCTATTGCTTCTTTATTTCTGCTTTCCCATTTATGTGAATCAATCCCGGCCGACAGGCTCGCATTCTTGCCCGACAGGCCGTGCAGCCATTTTAGAATGTATCGTAAAGCTTTCATTTTAAAGCCTCCTGCATTCCTGAGTCCTTAAATATTCCCTGTGCATCACGCAGAAAAAATCGAGCCGGACAGCTCTTAATATATCAAAGGCAACAATTCAACCGCAGGTAACAAAAAAAATACCTTCATGATGGATTTTTATTAGGAACAGTCACGAATGGAAATAGTAAATATATGGCTTAGCTATTCATGCCTTAGGTATTGAAATTGCCACAGAGAGTACAGAGAAATAAATCGAAAATTTAAAATTAGTTAAATAGTTCTCAAAAAAAGTACCGGACACCTTTAATTATCCCCGCCATGTCCATTTCCCGTGTGCAAGTTGCCGCTCCAAAGACTCAATTACCAATTACTACTAATCAATCGACAATCACCGCCAACTGGTCCCGGCCGGGAAAACCGCAAATGTCGTTGGCCGTACCTGCAAAACCGCTAAAATCATCCCCACAAAAACCGCCGCTACCGCCAAATTCGGCGACACCAATCCCTGGAAATCACGTTAAAATGGGTAGGATTTTCTCAAGAAATTCAACCAAAAGCGTTGGTAGCGCCGAACAAAAATAAAAAAGTTTAAAACTTTTTTTATTCCCTCCCCCACAATCACTTACAGCAAAAACCGCGTCTACATTTTTGTAGATTTTCGCATCAAACGCGCAGGTCCGTCCAATTATGGGGGGCGCTGCTTTTGGCCTCCGGCGAAAAGCAGCAAGTAAAAAGTAAAAAGGCAAAAGACGGAAAGCCTAAACACGAATATTGAAAACCGGAAGCCGGAAACTCGAAATAAGAATATCGAAATCCTAAACAAATCAGAATGACTGAAATTCAAAATTCAAAACGTCAAGCTTAAGCCCAAGGCTGGTCTGTTTTGTGCTTTGGTCATTTGAATTTCGATATTGTTTCGGATTTAGAACTTCGGATTTCGGATTTCTCCTTATCCTTCAGGATAAAGGAGTCGGGGGTTGTATTAAGCTCAATTTTTCCATCACGATCACGATTCCGGACCGGCTGGCAGGTTTTGTGATAGTTCTGACGCTGTTATACCGCCGGGCCCGCTACGGCTACGCCTTCCGACGGATACCGCTTACCCAGGGGAAATACGCCATCGTCGATCCGGAAGATTTCGAGCGATTAAATAAGCACAAATGGTTTGCCGTCAAGAGCTCAAATACCTTCTATGCCGGCCGAACCATTAAAGCCGGCAAAAAATTTATTTCTGTCAGGATGCACCGTGAAATAATCCACCCGCCCGGCCATCTCCTGGTCGACCACATTAATCATAACGGCCTGGACAATCGAAAAGCCAATCTCCGGCCCGCAACATGCGCCCAGAATACCTACAACAGGAGACAATTTAGAAAGGATAAAACCTCAAAATATACAGGAGTCAGTTGGAGAAAACACAAAAAGAAATGGGTTGTCATTATATGCTATAAAAGAAAGAATATAATCGTCGGATATTTCAAAGACGAAAAACAGGCCGCAAAAGCATACGACAAAGCCGCAAAAAAATACCACGGCGAGTTTGCGTCGCTTAACTTCCCGGATTAACCCCGTGAGATGGCGGCTTTGCCTATCTCATGGGGTGAACCACGAAGGAGAAATAATCATTCATCAATAATCAATAATCATTTACAAGGGCCACAGAGAACACAGAGAAATAAATCGAAAACATAAAATTAGTTAAATAGTTCTCAAAAGTACCGGACACCTTTAATTCCCCCTGACCCCTTTAATTTTCCCCGGTCACCGACTGCGGACGAATTGCATGACAATCTCGGCGATTCCGTTCGCTTCCTGGTGATACGAGTATTTATATTCGTGTTTGGTCACTAACGCGGCCACCTTAGCGTCGCTCCAATTTTCACGCTTCGCCTTGTCCATCACCCATTTGGTCGGCACAGTGTACGTCCCACCTGGTTTAAAGGTCACTTCACGTTTTTCTGCATCATGAAGGCACCCGCCAATGACCTGTGCAATAAGTTGTGTCTTGTGCCTCTCGATAGGATCGGCTGCATCGCTTGTCATTTTGTCGCCATCGAGGGGACCGCCGATAAATGAAACGATTATGTCCATCGCAAATCAGACCTCCATTCTTTCGCAAGCTTGTTACTATCGAAATGCACTCGATGCTCGCGAACAATGTATATATGGTTTCCGTATAACATCCCGAACTTCTCGTCATTACAACGATAAACTACTACTTTCCTAGCCTACGAGGAGTGTATTCAGAAAAGTTTATTTTAAAGCTTGTTCTTGCTAATTCTGGCGCCATCCAATCGGGTGGATCGTGAATCTTAAGCATAACTGCAATCCAAGGAATATTGGCTTCGTCCTCTGTCAATTGTTCAGGCCAATCTACTAGAGGACTTGAATCTAAAGGCACAAAATGTTCTGCCTCTGCACCAGAAATAATCAGGTTGTTTGCGGTCAGATATATGCCAGCAATTTGTTTATATAAAGGTTTTGTAACAAATATAGTTAGGGCACGGTCCTCAAGGTCACTAATTGTTTTAAATGGCCCTCTTTTAAATAGATGACCACCGGCATTAAGTTGAGTTGTGGTTGCTTCAGAAAAACTTAATACAGTGTTCTGAATCTGCTCATCCGGATTTTGAGACCAAACCAAGCTCTTAGTGCCCATCAATTTGTATGATACGCCATTTCTAGACTTGACCATGTAGGCGTCACGCCCTGCGATCCATAAAGATGGATGAGGATCGGGTTCATGCAAATTCAGTATCTGTGCCATAAAACGAAAGTGGCCGAGATCGTTTGGTGAAAACGGTTCTTTAAGCACCAAAATAACGCTTCCTCCCATCAACGGTTTGCTACGTTCGATAAAAAACTCTAGTCTTGCCTCGGCTTCCTCATCTTTTAGCTGCTTATCCTTGTTTTCCCAAGCATTTAGAATAAATCCAGCAATACAGGAAAAGATAATTGCGGTTAAGGCTACTGCCAGAAAGTATCTCGGTTGCGCGGCATGCTTTTGGCAAAGCCACTTCTCGCCAGCATTAATTCTGCAAAAGCGAACTCTTTTAGTGATACCCCAACACTTACCCATAAATGTACCTAACGATTAAGTTGAGCTAACTATGTATATATAGTTTTCGTATAAGACGCCGGACATCTCTGAGTGCCCGTATAACACCACTTTACCCAAAGTCTATACTCATATGATATCATATTCATTCCCTAACGACATTATGAACCGTGCAGCACAGCGAAATCGGCTCAATGAATGTGTTCGGCCTGTTAAAAATCATACTCAACAACAAATCCGCCCTCACGGCAGAAATCCGAAACTTATTTCCATAACGCACTTCTAGTCAAACCCCAACAGGAATTCCGGGGACATCATATAATGGCACTAAGTTAAGGGGAATCGTGGTCAAGAGAGCAACTTGTTTGCCAGCCAAATCAGCGAAATTTCCAATCAAGCGGCATCTGGCTCAACCTCTGAGACGATCAAATATGCTTAACTTAGTGCCATTAGGGACATCATACCTATTCTCAGGTGTTCTATGGACAGTCACCTATTAAAATTTAAGTAACACTGTCTAATTAAAATTCTCATTCTCGCAAGCCTTCCTTTGACGAAATAATCAATTTAAAAAACGCTTGCATAAATACGTATATCCCTTCGAATTTCTCCGGGCAGACCCGAAGCACGGCTGATTAGGTGCGGTATGACTATAAGGCGATTCAAGGATGTTTTGCGTTCGGCGGTGCATTGCCTTTGTTAAGATAATAGACTAAAGCAAGGAAAAAGGCAATAAAAAAAGTTCTTTTACCACGAAGGCACGAAGGAGCACGAAGCTTTTAAAAAAAGATTATTTTATTTTATATTATTCTTTCTTCGTGGTTCTCGGTGCCCTTCGTGGTGAATAAAAAAGCGGTTAATAACTATGTTTTTTTTGGTGGGGCCAGCCTCCACACTACCTTTTATATAAGGAAAAAGGCAAAAAAAAGTAAAAAAACTCGTATTGAGTGGAATTTTCGTGACCGGTGGGCTGTCTTGTGCCTTTAATAGTTAGAATAGAAGTACTTAACTGAACGCCGAATGAAAGGAGGCGTATGATGTTTATGAAGAAAGTTAAAAATCAAAAGTTAAAAGTCAAAATTGAGGAAGTCCTTCGGAATAGGTCGCTTTACCTTGTTTCCTGCATTCTATTAGCCCTTTTATTGTTTTACGAGCCGGTTCTGGCGGCTACAAAACAGTCCAGCAGCAGCAAATCCAGCAGCTCCAGTAAACAAACCCGGCAGGCTTCAAGGCCGGCCCCTGCGCCGAGGGCAACATCCAGCCGCAGCTCAAGTTCAAGCCGGGTAACAGCAAGCCGAACACCCAGCAGGAACACCTCCAGCCGAAGTATAACCAGCAGGGCACCCAGCAGCAGTTCCAGTAGATCCATAACCAGCCGGACGCCCAGCAGAAGCACTTCCAGCAGATCCATAACCAGCAGGTCGCCCAATAGCAGCATTTCCAGTAGATCAATAACCAGCAGGGCACCCAGCAGCAGCATTTCCAGTAGATCCATAACCAACCGGGCACCCAGCAGCAGCATCTCCAGCAGAGCCATAACCAACCGGGCGCCCAGCAGCAGCATCTCCAGCGGAGCTATAACCAACCGGACGCCCAGTACAAGCACCTCCAGCAGAGCCATAACCAATCGGGCGCCCAGTACAAGCATCTCCAGCCGGTCAATAAGTTCCCGGCCTACGGCTCCGAGCACCAGCAGTCGGATCAGCTCGAGCATATCATCGCGTATCGGCAGTTCAATCAGTTCGAGAACGCCATCCAATAACCGTTCACAGACCACTACTACAAACAGGCCGGCGACGAGCACTCGCAGCACCACTTCGACTTCGCTCAGGACGAATTCGAGCAGCCGCATCAGCCCGAGCATATCATCGCGTATCGGCAGTTCAATCAGTACCAGAACGCCATCCAGCAGCCGTTCACAGACCACTATCACAAACAGGCCGACGACGAGCACTCGCAGCACCACTTCGACTTCGCTCAGGACGAATTCGAGCAGCCGCATCAGCCCGAGCATATCATCGCGTATCGGCAGTTCAATCAGTTCGAGAACGCCATCCAGCAGCCGTTCACAGACCACTATCACAAACAGGCCGACGACGAGTACTCGCAGCACCGTAAGGCTTCCTATGGACAACACTTCGACTTCGCTCAGGACGAACACAAGCAGCAGAATCAGCCCGAGCATATCATCGCGTATCGGCAGCACAATCAGGACAACAAGACCGTCTGTTCCCAATAGAGCCGAGCAGCCGGCTGCACGCTCAAGCGGAGCTTCGCGCTTCGGCAGTTCGAGCAGTCTCAGAACACCGTCCCCCTCGAATGCGAAGAAAGAGCCGACGACAAGCCAACGTTCGCGTATCGGCAGTTCGATCGGCACACGAAGCTCCTCTGCTCCCACAGGAGCAAAGCAGCCGGCTGTAAGCTCAACCTGGCCTTCGGTTTCGTCCAGGATCAATAGCGACCGGTCGTCGCAACGTACCGAGCGTAACCGAGACATCGGCGGTATAATCGGCAACAAGGAGCCGTCGGTCTCGATGACGGATAAGCGGTCGGCCCCGGACCAGCGTTCTCTTAGGGTGGATTCCAGCTCGCGTATCGGCAGAACTATCGGCACGGGAAGCACTTCCAGCCGATCGGCGGAAAAAGTCGACGGCATTCGAGATCCTCGGGCCGCAACCCGTGGAACCGTCGGAAGCGCCGCCGACAGTCCTCGGGACTCCCTACGGAGGACGATCGGACGACCGTCAAGCCGGGATAGCCGCATTCCTGTGGACCGGACGCGAACCGATATCGGAGCCGAGCGCAAAGATTTGAGCCTAAGAGGCACAAGCGTATCTCCGCTTCGGGACAGCTCAAGAACGACGAAGACAATCTTGCCGCAGGATCGGATTTCTGTAGCCGGGAGCCGTACAACCGGCAGTTTAAGAACACCCTCGACGAGTCTGCACCATTACGATACGGTCAGGCCCTCTCGCTTGCTCTATCACGACCGGCCGCACTTGATCAGAGACTCGTATCACCATGACTACGTTTACAGAGACTACCACGACCGTATCCGCAGCAGGACCATCTGGCCGAGATTTCGCTTCGCGGTGCATTACGATTGCGGGCCATGGTTCACTTTCCGATATGTATATCCTTATTATCATCGAAAGTACATGTTCATCAGCCTGGGCGGTTACTGGCCGAGCAGTTACAGATATACCCGCTACTACTGGTACGGCTGCCATCCCTATAACTGGTATGGCTACTATCCAATCGCCCGTGAGGTCCGCGGCACGAATTACAACTATTACACATACAATTACTACACCGACGGGAACAGCGGCTATAAGCCGGCACAGACGATAGTCAATTCCGAGGTATTCGAGAACATGGCAGAGCAAACCGCCGAGCCCCAGGAAGCAACTCTTGCGGACGTTTACTTCGAAGAGGCCGTCAAGGCTTTCGAAGTCGCAGAGTATAATACCGCCGCTCTGAAGTTCGCCAAGGCCGTGGAGCTTGCGCCCGAAGATATGATTCTTCCATTCGCCTACGGCCAGTCACTTATGGCGAGCCAGCAATATTCGAAAGCCGCCGAGGTTCTTCGCGGAGCCCTGGCGAAAGTCAGTCCGGAAAAGGAAGGCGTTTTCTTCCCTCGCGGTTTGTATCCCGACGAGGAATCGCTTCTCAAACAGATCGACCGGCTGACCGAACGGGCCGCGCAGTTCAGCTACGATGCGGACCTGCAACTGCTGCTGGGCTATCAACTGCTTGGTATAGGCCAGCACGACAGGGCGGTCGAGCCGCTGATGAACGCCGGCAAGGATTTGGAAAATGCGAAAGCCGCCGCGGTTCTTATGGAGCTTCTGGAGAAAATCAAAATCACCGACCCTAAACCTGAAACTCCCGCACCGGCTGAAATCCCAGTTCAAGCACCGATCGAAACTCCGGCACCTGTACTGCTCCAGACTCCTGCACCGATTCCCACACCGCTCCAGACTCCCGCTCCGGCGCCGGGTGAAGCTATCGTTCCGAGCCCGGCACCTACCCTGGCGCCTGCACAGAGCAAGGCATCGATTATAAACCACTCCAGGGCATTAGGCGGAGCGATGCTTGTCACGAGCCTGTGCGCCCTGGGCACGAGCTTTGGCATCGGGCATTTCGCCCGGGGATGATTCGCAGGCGGCAATAAATAACGCCACAGCACCAGGAGGTGCAACGATGAAATCGCTCACACACAAAGAAGAATCAAAGATTAAAAATAAAATATCAAAGTTGCGGAATCATCGCTTCGCAATGATGAACTCCTCGATTTTGATTTTTCTTACGTGTTTGTTTTTTCTTTTCGGAATGCTGGCGCCCGTTTCTGCCCTGGCGGCTGAGAGTTGGAAGGAATTTGCCATCCAGCCGACGACCGACGATCAGGAGGCTCCCGACATCGATGGTGACATTGTCGTCTGGCAGCAGTTCGTCGAAGAATATCAGGACTACGACATTTACGTTGCGGATATGAATAATCCCGACGATCCGCTGGCCCTTATCATCGGTGATGCCAACGACCAGATGAGTCCGGCGGTCTTTGAAAATATCGTCGTCTGGCAGGACTACATCATCTCGGGCGGCTCGGGCGACTGGGACATTCGAGCAAGTGACATCAGCGACCGCCAGCAGCCGGTCATGTTTACCGTGTCCAATATCTTCGACAACGATGAGCAGGCTCCGGCCATTCACGGCAATATCGTGGTCTGGCAGGATGGTGATAAGGGTAATTACAATATATTCGGAGCAGACATTACCGACTTAGAAAGCCCGGCGGAATTTGCAGTCGCCGGCTTCGATCACGACCAGTGGCGGCCCGCCGTCTATCGAACGACGGTCGTCTGGCAGGATTCCTATTTCGGCGACCAGGATATTCTCGCCGCCGATATCTGGCAGCGAAACAAGCCCACCGACTTCGGTGTTTCACTTGCCGAATTTGACCAGCAGCGTCCGGCTATCTGGGGCGACATCGTCGTCTGGCAGGACAATTACTTCGTTGACATGGACATTTACGCCGCGGATATTTCCGACCCTAATAACCCTGTCGAATTCGCAATCGTGGCAAACGAAGCGGAGCAGACAAATCCCGATATTGACCGCAACATCGTCGTATGGCAGGACAACAGAAACGGTGACTGGGACATATACGGCTACAACCTGACGACCCGGCTGGAATTTCAAATCACCGATGAGCCGCACGACCAGACCAACCCCGCCGTCAGCGGCAATACAGTCGTCTGGGAAGACAGCCGCGAAGGAAACTTGCAGATATTCGCGATCGTCCTCGACGGCCCCGAAGTGGCACGATGCACATCCAGACTAACCGGCGACGTGAACGGCGACTGCATAATCGACTTTATCGACTATACCCTCATGGCATCCCAATGGCTCGAATGCAACCTCAAACCAAAAGAAGCCTGCATGCCGTATTAGAGCATTTTAAAAAAATAAGTATGGTGCCACTAATGGCACTAAGTTAAGGAGAATCGTGATCAAGAGAGCAGCTTGTTTGACAGCCAGATCAGCGAAATTTCCAATCAAGCGGTATCTGGTTTAGGCTCTGAGACGATCAAATATGCTTAACTTAGTGCCATTAGTGACTATCCCTAGTTTTTCCGATCGTCTCTAATTAACCGAGATTGATATAAGACCGCACACCTATTCGCGCAGCTGATGCCAAAGCAGGGCGCGCAAGGCCTCACCGATTTCTCGCAGCGGCACAGGCACGACTTCTGGTTCGGCTAGTGTCCCTTGGATTCGCACGGAGGAGACGCCTGTTTGAAGAGAAGTCATCAGCCGATCCAGGTCGCCCAACCCGGGCAGATGAGTGCCCTTTAGGGGTCTGATCGAACCGATAGCATAACCTCCGACAGGGCTTGTTTTTCCCTGTGTGAGGTCGTCAATAGTCCCCCCGCCACGGATTTCAACACCGCGATTGAAATACACAAAGCTCGGAATTTTAAGAGATGAGCCCTCGAAGCGCAATTTGATCTGCCCTTGGCCTGTTGGTTCATTATTTCCGAGTTTGAGATTCATAGTGTCATACAGAGTGCTTACAACCATTGTGTGGGCAAGGTCGGATTCACTAATCTGAATATTGGCTTCGCCGGTCATACTGTTGAGTTTTGAAAAAACAACAAGTATGCCTTTTCCTGTTAGCTGTCCAAGAACAGGTTCTGCATTAGGCAGGAAAAGATGTACAAGCTGATTAAGCTCAAGCTGTGAAAAATTAGTATTCATATACGTTGAGAATCTACCAGCATGTCGACTTAGGCTTCCTGAGGTCTTTATAGTACCGTTCATTGCTTTAATTTCTGAGTGGTCTATGAGCAGCCTTTCCTTCCCAAGATATGCCGATATCTGGTATCCGCCAATTGTTGCACTTCGAAAATCTCCATCTGACACTTCGCCACTAATTTCAAGCCTTAAAGGCTCCAAAGGTCGCCCACCTTTAGCTTGTGCGACAGTTAGAGACCCGGAAGATTTTCCGGCGAGACCCTCAAACTCTGACCAGTAGACGGCAAGTGCTCCTATATCCATTTCGTGCCATTGAACCGCAGCGCTACTGCCGAGCCAGTTATCCAGTGGGATTATAGCCGTTCCATCTGCCAAGCCGCAAAGAGTCTCCATCCTCATATCATTCAAATCGATCGTACGTCCCTCAACTGCGATCTCAGTAGAGACATGTCCGAGCTTCTTATCATCAATTGTGACAGATGTGGATAGATTTCCTTTGCCCTTCATAGTTCGTTTTGAAAGATTGAGAGTCGCATTGCCTTTGGCGTCAGTAACTAAGGCCATACTGTTATCCAGAAAATATAGAGGCCACTGTTGTGCTTCAACCTCAACAGACACATATTGCGGCTGATCGAGTCGGAACCATGCGCCAGCCAAGGCCAGACCCTGACTTCGTCTGAGACGAATTTGGTCAAACACTGCAGTACCATTCTGAATACGAATCTGGCCCTCACCGCTGTCTGCCTCAATAGGCGGTATAACCATGTCCTTCACGTTCCAGTTGCCGGATATAGCAGCTTGGCTTACATCATACGTCGGTAGCTTAATCTCAAGATTTGCCGTCATCAGCCCCCGGCACTCGAGAGGCAAATTAAATAATTGAATAACTGATTGAAGTGATACTTGATTTGCATTTAAAGCCAGTTGTGTGGAGTGTTGAGAGAACTCATACTCCCCATTTAAATTCCAGATTCCATCGAAAAGCTGGAATTGATCTGTGTCATACTTAACCTTTCTTGTGTCAACCTTCGCTTGCCAAGGAATCCTTATGGCCGCAATTACCTTTTTGTTTAATGTAATGTCTTGTCCTGAGAGTACTGACTGCAACTTAAGATTTGTTGGCCATACAGTTCCCGTAATAGCAGTGTCGCATTGCAAACTTCCGGATACATGTGCAAAACCTTCTCCGGCCTCGGACGGTGGATTAACGATCCAGGATGCGTTAGCACACGCATCATATAGCTCATTTGATGGCAAAGCCACTTTCCCGGCAGCTTCAAGTTCCAGACCTTTATGAACCATCCTGAACTCTTTGACTGCAATATCTTCTCGGCTCCCGCTGGCGATTAATCTTAAGTCAAGGGGTGAACTTTGACGCTCATTTGCTCTTAAGTCATCAGCTTCAAATGAAATCTGCCAATAATACGTGTCAACTGAGAATTCTCCCTCAGCTTTCAATTGCTCTGTATTAGCTGAATTAAGACTGACGAGTTTAATATCAGGCCAATCAACAACTACTTTAGCCCTGATATCCTTGGAAGCAATCTCGGTGTCTCGCCACTGCCATATTAAATGAGGTACTGTCACCTGCCATTGCGAGTTTGACCATTTATTTCCTGATCCAAGTATCTTGCCTTCGCTCTGCCAGTTTCCCCATGGTGATTCCCCTTGAGTAGTTATAGAAAGATTGACTTTTTTTTTACCTACTCTCGGCCAGCCTATTGTTCCATACCAGGTACTCTCAAAGTCAATATTTCGTTCAGTTATCACCCCGGCCCAAAAACCATTAAAATCCCCCTCTTCCTCAACCAGGTTCCACCTGCCGGTAAGGCTTGCATTACTCTGCGCGGTATCGACCAAAATACGGTCGGCCTGTAACTCCTTACCATCAAATCGTACCGAACCACCAAAAATTCTGATCTCTTCAGGGGGGACCTTTAATCCCCGGACCAAGAGATCATCGAACTGGATGAGGAGACTCGAAAGTGATATTTCTATACCAAGAATTCCGTTAGTATGCAGCCCGCTGAACTGTACCTGTTCGAGTTGTAATTTACCAATTAACTTGTTTTCACGTATACGTCCTTTCCATCTTGTATTGACACTTAATGGCTCCGAGCTGCCTGGAATTAGATTCTTAACAAAATTGGGGAGGTCATTGATATCTAAAATGACTTCGTGCGACCAGTCACTACCTTCAGCAACTCTTCCTGAAACCATTATTTGCGAAGCAATATTCATTTCGAAGTTCCAGATAGGTTGGTCATGAGGCTCACCTTGAAAAAAAATTGAGCCTACATTCTCAACGTGGCCGCTACTATCGGTTACTACTGATACACCATTGACAATCTCCAATTGTGGCAACCTCCGTTTTTTCTGTTTCTCCCGACCTGTTGCAACTTGCTGAAGGCGATAAACGAATTCTTGGATATTCCAAAAACCTGCTTCATTTTCCCTGATATTAGCAATTGGATTTACGATTCTTGTGGAGTGGAGTGTAAAAGATCCACTAAACAGAATGAAGGGAAGTGCTGTATGGGAAAGATTCATTTCTGGGATTGACAGGAATGGACTGTCTTCCATAGGGAGACTTATGGTAAAATCCCTTATAGTTGTTTTTCCCCACATACTCGTGCGCAACGAACCTGCGGTTACATTTATTCCAAGCTCTTTATTAAGAGTTTCGATTATTAACCACTGTGGCAAATCTGTACAAAGGATTACTTGGATTGCTACTGCTGCAACTATTAGAAGTCCAAATAAAGTCAATAAGATTCGAAATATCCATCGCCGCATCAAGTGACCTATTTATATGGTTTACATTTCCTGAACAAGGTATGACCGCACAGGAAAGAGCCTCATATCCTTTATTTTCAATCCGATCCGTGATCCACAGGCGGTATCGTACCAATGGTGTTTGGGCCGAAGCCCAGAAACCACCAATCTTCGCGATAAGTCTTTCCTATAGTTGGTCCTGAGCTGGCCACAACTTCGCCGGTATCTGACCAATAGGCAACATAAGCAACACTTGCAAATCCGATCTGCCGAATTTTTTTGGTGATTGCAATTTCCGGTGTGACCAAAGTAACTGTAGAGGATGTAGCGGCTGAAGGAGCCACAAAAGCAGGTATGCCAAATAGAGCTTCATATCGGTCTATACCAACACCCCCACTGCGTACTTCTACAATGATTTCTGCGTCTTCTCGCTTGGGTGATATACTTACTCCTGAGTGCAGTAACTTAGCCCGGAATTCGCCCAACACAAACTCTTTTTCAACAGGTGCAAAATTGGCAACATCCAGGAAAACCTTGCGGCCGTGAACCGCTTCAAATGATAAAAGCTCAACAGCTTTTACTGCTGCTTGTGACAGCAGGAATTGCTCAGTCGCTGTCCTCAAAGGGTCTGTAATCCGAACGTTCGCACAGCCGCAGCACAACACGATACAGACTGTAAGTAACGAGACTACTCTAAGTGCTCTGCCCCAAAACTGCAACCAACACAACAAGTAACGATGAATTCTTAACACCATCTTATAGTATACCTTAGCCTATTGCGATTTGAACTTGTTTAGTTCATTGCTGATTGCTATTACCCTGCGTTTACCTTCTGAGCTATCTAAGCTCTACGTTCTTAAGTATAACAGACTTGCTAACACAAATCAATGACAATTAGCTCGCGATTACCCGTTTTGGCACGTTATATGCAGAAAGCCTCCTTATGTATGTTAAACCCGTTTTTCTAACAATAACACAAGGAGGCCTAAAAATGATTGGAAAAGATTTTATCATCTCCAGGACAAGATGTCTACTAAATGAATTCATCGCCCCAATCGCTGAAAAAACTGACAAGCCAAGACAAAAATTTTTACACTAGGCCGTAGGAAAAGAAAAAGGGTCATGGGGACAATGGGGGGGCAATGGTGGGGACAATGGGGCCAGCCCTTAAAACATAAATATCAAGGACTTCTGAAATTTAGCCGTTGTTTCAGTTGTTTTAAGGTGGCCTGTAATACCTAGGGCCCTTGGGGGTCAGACCTTAAGTTATAAGTTAGCTCAATAGTGAAGCCAATCTCTTCTCAAGTTTCGCTACAATTTTCTGTAGGTCTTTGTCTTTTGTTGCCTGTTCATGCAGCTTTTTCAGTTGTAGAGACACGGCCACACCACTGCAACCGCCCATGATCTCTGCCGCCTCGCGTTGGGTGCTGCCGACATACTGGCATAGTGCATAGGCAACTAACGGACGGGCCATGAGGCATGGCCGTACCACAAATCAGACAGGATGCCAAATGTTATATTATAACTTAACGGTCTGACCCCTTTGCTCTCCCCAACAGGCGTCGTCTACCTGAGCTGATCACGAAGTGACCTGCCGAGCGGCCGTTGACGACGATCGTGAACATCGTGTTTTCCTTGCAACCTGTGAGGCAGGCTGCTTGGACAGCTGTGAGGTTCTCTCCGAATGCAGTGAAGGTACGCTCCAAGCCGTCATCCCTGGTATACACGCCATTGGCATCGGGGCCCTGCTGGTTGGTTCCCTTCTTGAGAAAGGACTTATTGAGGTTGCCTTCGATCATGTATTTTCCGCCCTGCTGCGAAGCCAGCGTCGGGCTGCCCTTGATAATGTGCTTCGCGGTCTTCTCACAGTCCGCCTGCTTGCCTCGGATACGGACCTTGACGCCATGGTCGATGAACTCCATTGTGACTTTCTGCCCAATGGCGGCGATGGCATCGGCCTCGGTGATCTTCTCGAATCCACCTGTGGGTGCTTCGGCGGCTGGCGCGACCTCGGATTCCGGCTCCTGAGCCGTCGCCTCCGTCTCAATGGGTTCGCCTGGATTCCGGAGTTCGCCACGGAAGATGAGTCCGTGTTGCCTTTCTTCGGAGGTCACGCTGCCATGGCGTCCTATGAAGTGTGCCACCTGTGTCAGCAGGCTATTCGGCGTGATGCTCAGGGGTAGGGGTACGAGCTTGAAGCGGCCGTCTGGTTTGTGATCGAGAATGATCGTGCCGGTCTTCTCAGGCTCTCCGGCGTAGGTCCCCCAGACGATGACCCCAGCGTTCCTCGCGACGGTGACGGGATCACCCCGCGTGATCAGCGAGCAGAAGGTTTCCGCGAGTTCACGATTGAGACTCCTGATCCAGGCGTTCTCTTTCTCGATCAGCAAGATCGCATGTCGCTTGTCAACTGGACGCTTGAGCTCTGCTTTGCTCTTAGGTATTTTCACTGTTTCTGCCAAGGCCTTCTCCTTGGCTGGCGCGACCTCGGGTTCCGGCTCCTGAGCCGTCGCCTCCGTCTCGATTGGCTCGCCTGGATTCCGGAGTTCGCCGCGGAAGATGAGTCCGTGTTGCCTTTCTTCGGAGGTCACGCTGCCATGGCGTCCTACGAAGTGTGCCACCTGTGTCAGCAGGCTATTCGGCGTGATGCTCAGGGGTACGAGCTTGAAGCGGCCGTCTGGTTTGTGATCGAGAATGATCGTGCCGGTCTTCTCAGGCTCTCCGGCGTAGGTCCCCCAGGTGATGAACCCAGCGGTCCTCGCGACGGTGACGGGATCACCCCGCGTGATCAGCGAGCAGAAGGTCTCCGCGAGTTCACGATTGAGACTCCTGATCCAGGCGTTCTCTTTCTCGATCAGCAAGATCGCATGTCGCTTGTCAACTGGACGCTTGAGCTCTGCTTTGCTCTTAGGTATCTTCACCTGACATTTCCCTTTTTAACTTCATAAACGGCATTTCTGGACGCCTCAGGTACTTCTCCTGAGACACTCCTATTCAATTCGAGTTCCATAATACCAAAACTATATCGCAATTTCAACGAATTTCGGTGCTAATCTGCGGAAACCATACCTATTTCTTCTTGATTTTTGGCTTTCGCCCTGCTGGTTTTTTCCGTAAGACTCGGCCGAGCCTTCTCTCGAGTTGTTTAAGGAATGCCAGGCCGCCCAAGGGCCGTCCGGTTCGTTCATGCCTGCGCAACATGGGAAGGGCATAGAG
>Ga0210003_1002261_pt1 | contig 16438 bp, 17 predicted proteins | sample LantaG_FD_182804 | JGI IMG/M metagenome (GOLD analysis project Ga0210003, IMG submission 182804) | Deep subsurface microbial communities from Baltic Sea to uncover new lineages of life (NeLLi) - Landsort_02402 metaG (SPAdes) (version 2) | ecosystem: Environmental > Aquatic > Marine > Oceanic >...
ATCCCGCACGGGATCGATATCGAGACATTCAAAGATGCCAACGGCCTCAGTATCAGGAGGGAGTTCGGGCTAGAGAAGAGCGATAAAATCCTTCTTTACGTGGGTCGGTTGACCAGTGAGAAGAATATCCCATTTCTTTTCACGGTGCTAAGCCGGCTATTGAGAGATAATACCATGAGCCGCTTGAAGATGATCATCGTCGGGACAGGCAGGCACGAGACAGGGATCAAGAAGGAATGCTGCACTATGGGACTTAGCGATGCTGTAATCTTCGCAGGCTTGGTTAAAGACCGTCGCCGGCTAGCCGATTTCTACGCCGCGGGAGACGTTTTCGTCTTCGCGTCGGTCACTGAAGTTTTCGGGCTAGTTCTACTGGAAGCTCAAGCCTGCGGCACACCAGTCGTCGCGGTAGGCGAGGGCGGCGTCTGCGCTGTGGTGGAAGATGGCCATGGCGGATTCCTGGCACGATTAGACGTGGCGCAGTTCGCTGAAACAGTACGGAGGTTGCTCTTAGACCCTGAACTGAGGAGGGAACAATCTTGTGAAGCTCGGGAGCACGCAAACAGGTTTTCTTTGGATGCCATGACCGCGAGTTTGCTAAGAGTGTACGAGTCCTTGGCGGAAGGCAAACGGACTACCTAAAGAAGAAAAATACCGGTGACTTGCGGCCCGGTTATAAGATAGCGATGGTTTGAAGCGGTTGAACGCAGGTGTGACTTCGTTGCACATTTGTCCAGATTGTTCAGATGTATTAATGTAAATCTCTTAGGGGACGAGCCAACAGCTTTGTTTGGTTTCCCTCTTTCAGGGAGTTCTTATTTCCTCTTGACCACCGACTTCACTGCCGACTCGATATCTTTAGCAGTGAGTCCATATCTCTCCAGCAGCTCATCGGCTTTGCCTGACAGGGCATAGCTATCACCAAGATTGACGAACTCCATAGGCACTGGTTTTTCTCTAGCTACTACCTGAGCAACACGGCTGCCTAAACCGCCCTGGGCTAGATGTTCTTCAGCAACAACAATAGCTCCTGTTTCTAGGGCTGCATTAGCTACAGCCTTTTCATCTAAGGGCTTGAGGGTATGCATATTAATTACACGACATTCGATTCCCTGCTTCGCCAGTATATCTGCTGCTTCCAGAGACTTAGCTACCATGATGCCTATGGCTATGATAGTGGCATCCTTGCCCTGCCTCATAGTTACTGCTTTGCCCAGGGTAAAATGATAGTCCTCGGAATAGATGAGCGGCGTTTTAGGACGGCTTAATCTAATATAAAAAGGTCCGTAGGTGGCTGCAGCTACCTTCACTGCCTCAGCAGCCTCTATGGCATCGGCCGGGACAACAATAGTGAAACCAGGTAGGGAGCAATATAAGGCCAAGTCCTCGATGGCTTGATGGGAGGTACCGTCTTCGCCGACGGTGATGCCTCCGTGAGTGGCTACAACTTTGACATTCAATCCTGTCTGGGACAGACATATCCTTAACTGGTCAAAGCAGCGGCATGAGGCGAAAATGGCGAAGGTGCTGGCGAAAACAGTTTTCCCTGAGGCAGCCAGACCGGCGGCTATGCCTATCATATTTTGCTCCTCTAAGCCGCAATCAAAAAAACGCTCAGGAAACTCCCGGGCAAAAAAGTGAGTCATAGTTGAAGGCGATAAATCAGCATCAAGGACGATAATGCCTTTGTTCTCCTTGCCCAGCTCAACCAGGGTTTTGCCGTAGGCTTCGCGGGTGGACGCTTCTACTATGAGATTGCTTCGCTGCGCTCGCAATGACAAGCTATTCTAACTCCTTTAGCGCCCTTGCGGCTTCTTCTGAGGTAGGCGCCTTGCCATGGAATTTCGGGTTGTTTTCCATAAAGCTGACACCTTTGCCTTTGATAGTGCGGGCAATAATGACAGTGGGCTTGTTTTTTATCTTTTCAGCTTCCTGGAAAGCAGCCAGGATTTGATTAAAGTCATGGCCATCTATATCAATGGTATGCCAGCCAAAGGCCTGCCATTTCTGGCTCAAAGGCTCGAGATTCATTATATCTTGCGTCCAGCCACTGAGTTGAATTTTGTTACAATCTACGATTGCAGTCAGGTTATCCACCTTGAAATGTGCTGCGGACAAAGCTGCTTCCCAAGTTTCTCCCTCATCGCATTCCCCATCGCCGAGAAGGACATAAGTCCTGTAGTCACGGCAATCAAGCCTGGCAGCCAGAGCAACACCGATACCAAAGGATAAACCCATACCCAAAGAGCCGGCTGACATTTCTACTCCAGGAGTAAGATTCCTATCGGTATGTCCTTGAAGTCGGCTATCTAGTTTTCTCAGTGTAGCTAGCTCCTCCAGCGGAAAATAGCCACTTTCAGCCAGCGCGGCATATAAGATTGGGGCGGCATGCCCTTTGCTTAATATGAATCGGTCGCGGTCTAGCCACAGTGGATTCTCCGGGTTATGGCACATAACCTTAAAGTACAGTGCGGTGATAATGTCAGCCGCTGATAGAGAACCGCCAGGATGCCCACTGCCGGCTGTGGCTATCATGGTGATTACATGACGTCGCAGCTTTTTAGCCATCTCTTTAAGCTCCGCCAAAGACAAGTTAAACATATTACCTTGCAGGGTATCCATGGCATGTTCTTTGATATGATTTCGCATCGGTTATGGGCTAAATTCTAAACTAGTAGCAGCCTGTATGTCTAGAGACTGTTCCAGACTTACAGTAGAAGATACCCTTATACTTTAAGGTGTCACCCATCTATCTGAACTAGATCACCCCGGTCTCTTCCATTCATGAATGGGCGCACCTTATTGAGGGGTTAGCTTGATTCAGTTATAATGCCACAGATGATTATAGACTTTCATACTCATATATTCCCTCCGTGGATAAAGGAAAGGCGTGCTGAATATGTCAGGCGCGACCGCTGCTTCTCATTGCTTTATTCTCACCCGAAAGCCAGGCTGATAACTGCTGAAGAGTTAATTGCCAGCATGGACAAAGCTGGAATTGATTTATCCGTTGTCCTTAACATAGGCTGGGTAAGCCATGAGCTTTGCGTGGAAACTAATGATTATATCCTGGATTCCATATCACTCTATCCTGATAGACTTGTCGGCTTTTGCAGTATTCAACCCAGGGATGGGGATGCTGCTCTAGCCGAGCTGGAACGCTGTGCCAAAGCAGGTGCCAGGGGAATGGGAGAAATGAGGCCTGATATACAGGGCTTTGACCTTACAGATAAAGCAATAATGAAGCCTCTAGTTGATGTGGCATTGAGGCATGGCTTGATATTCCTGACACACTCATCTGAGCCTGTAGGGCATCAATATGCTGGCAAGGGCAATATTACTCCTGACATCCTCTACTCTTTTATCCTGAGCTTTCCTGATTTGAAGCTAGTCTGTGCCCACTGGGGTGGCGGTTTGCCCTTTTATGCCTTGATGCCTGAGGTAGCCAGAGCTTTAAGCAATGTTTTCTTTGACACTGCTGCTACTAGCTTGCTTTATCAACCTCAGATTTTCAAACAGGTAAGCGATATTATTGGCAGCGATAAAATCCTTTTTGGCAGTGACTATCCTCTTATTTCACAGAGTCGCATAATGGCTCAAATCAAATCCGCTGAACTCAGCGAGCAGGATAAAACTAAGATTTCTGCAGGAAATGCCCAAAAACTGCTATTTAAGGCTGAGGAGGGTGAAATTGCCACACAACTCTGAGCAAATCCGCTCTTTTATAGCTATCGAATTGCCTCAGAATGTTCAAAGTGGGCTGGGGCAAATAAGAAGCGAATTGGAGAGAGCTGAGCATCCCTTTATCAAATGGGTGAATCCTGAAAGCATCCATTTAACTTTGAAGTTCCTGGGTAATATCCCCTTTAATCGAGTGACTGAGATAGCAAAAGCTATGGATGAAGCCACCCAGGGAGCCTCTCCTTTCCATCTGGAGATTTCAGGTCTAGGGGGGTTCCCCAATCTAAAGCAGCCGCGCGTTATCTGGGTTGGCATTAAAGGAGAAATAGATAAGCTCCTGAGCTTACAACAGAATATCGATTCTGCACTTGCTCTTTTGGGCTTTGTTAGAGAGGAACGCTACTTTATGCCACATCTAACTCTAGCCCGCATCAAAGAAAGGGCATCACCGGCAGAGAGAAAAAGTCTTGGCGAGCTAGTAGTATCTACCAGATTTGAAACCAGCTATCCCATTAATGTTGGCGCCATCAGCCTCATGAGAAGCCAACTAACGCCTGAGGGAGCCGTCTATACCTGCCAGTTTGCAGCGAGGCTAAAGGCTTAAAAATTGAGGTAAAAAGTCAAGAATTTTTGAAATCAAAGCTAGAGCTCGCTTGCCAGCAAGCCATTTTTAGTGTATGCTGGGTAAATCTTTTTGGAGGGGAGGTGGAACCATTGGAAAATATTGAGTTCCCCAAATGTCAAAAATGCGGCACGGGTGTGTTGGTGCCCCTATCTGATTTCGGTAGTCAAGGGGCAGCAATTCACTACAAAGCTTGGGTATGCACTAACCCTGACTGTGGCTACAATCTCAAAATCAGGAACGGTGAGGTATACCTGAATGAGCCTATTCTCAGCGGCGCGCTTCGCACTCACCCTCGCTGAACATTAGCCCAAGAGCAGTAGGTTTGTCTCTGCTGAATCGGCTAGCTGAGTTGATACTTGATTCCTTCTTCCCACGCCGTTGTGTCGGTTGTGGGAAAGTAGGTGGTTTTCTTTGCTCTAACTGCTATGGAAAACTACCAAAGTTGCTGCCGCCACTTTGCCCTAAATGTGGCAGGCCTCAAGCTAGCGGCATTCTATGTCCGAGTTGCAGGCAAAGGCAAACCGAGATTGATGGCATCCGCTCGCCGTTTCGGTTTGCTGAAGTGATACGTAAAGCCATTCACCAGCTAAAGTACCGTAACTTGAAAGCAATCTCTCCTTGCCTGGCTGAACTACTGGCTGATTATCTCGAGGCGAATCCTTTACCTGGTGAGGCTATTGTTCCAGTGCCTCTTCACCCGCGCCGATTGAGAGAACGAGGTTATAATCAATCAAACCTTCTGGCCAGGGAGTTGGGTAAGCTCACAAACCTGCCTGTGATTGAAGATTGCCTAATCCGGGTTAGAGAAGCACAACCTCAGGTGAGAACAGCAACCGTAGAGGAGCGACGAAAAAATGTAACCGGTGCCTTCATATGCCAGAATGATGAGGTAAGTGGTAAACAGATTATCCTTATCGACGATGTATGTACTTCTGGAGCAACATTGGAGTCCTGTGCTTTGGCCCTCAAAAGTAAGGCTGCCACTTCGGTGTGGGGCTTAACATTGGCTAGAGAAATCTATAAATAAGGAGGGAGTATGGACCTTCAAATCATTACTAAAAACATGGAGCCCTCTAAAGCATTACAAGAGCAGGTCGAAAAAAAGGTTGTTAAATTAAGCCGTTACTTGCCTAGCATTGATAGAGGCAAGGTAGAGATCTCCAGGGAGAGGGCAAAGCAGCCTGAGCAGAGATTTACCGTTCAGATTACTCTAGACAGCAAGGGCACCTTAATCAGGGCTCAGGAGAAAGCTGAAAATATCCGCACAGCCCTTGATAAGGTTATGGATGCGCTAACCAATCGAATTGAACAATATAAAGGTAAGCTATATGACAAGAGGAGAGGAGTTTCCCTGGCTAGCCAAGAAGCAACAGAAGAGGCGGAGGAGCTCGAAGCACCTAAAGAAGTAGTGAAGAGTAAGCATTTCTTGGTCAAACCTATGCTTAGAGATGAGGCAATAAGTCAAATGGAGCTTCTGGGGCATAACTTCTTTCTTTTTGTCAATGCTGAGACTGGCAAGCTCAATGTCCTATACCGCCGCCAGGATGGCAACTACGGGCTAATCGAGCCAGGGGTGGAGTAACAAGCTAAAACTAAACTATCTCATCTTTAGCACCTCGCTGGGGTGGATAGGAATCTTGGGTTCACAGGATGGGTTGTGGAAGCTCATTTTCCCTCAGCCATCACCAGAACAAGCACGACGTCTCCTTACCAACCTTGGTTCGAGCTGCCACTCCGAGACACTGAGCGAGGCTGAAACTAATTATTTTGGTGATCTCCCCCAAAGAATAAAACATTATTTGAACGGCAAGCCTGTTAGTTTTCCTGACAGGTTAGATTTATCCTGGTCCAGCTCCTTTCAGAGAGACGTATGGAAGGTAACTCAGTCTATTCCTTATGGTGAGACAAGGACTTATGCCTGGGTTGCCGGCGAGCTGGGCGTACCTAAAGCAGCCAGAGCCACAGGACAAGCCCTAGCTAAAAATCCTTTGCCCATAATAATCCCTTGCCATCGCGTAGTCTGTAGCGATGGCAGCCTTGGTGGATTTGGTGGTGGCGCATTGTGGAAACGACGTCTGCTGGAAATTGAGGCTAAAGCTACATAAGGCGCTGTGTAATCCTCAATTTGCCCTCGCCTAATATATCACTCAATTCTCTTACCAGCTCAGGGCAATAGTCTACAGTTAGCTTAGGCATTTCCAGGTTAGTTGGTTCATCTCCTCCCGTGATAGTAAGGGAAACCCTATCCTGCCCGGGGTAATTCCACAGGATACCAATGACTTCACGTAGACATTCAACATCCTTCTCAGCATTATCTGTCTGGTGGAGGTTTATTATAAGCTGACGTTGATCTTGCCCGGTTGGCTCTCCACTTTCTTGCTCAATATGTTGATAGCGCCGCACCTGCTGGCAATTTAACTGTGCCCTGCTGTCTCTCACCTTCACCAACCCTTTGACTATAAGGATATTGCCCTCCTGCCACAGCCCTCTGGTGCTCTCATAAAGCTCTGGCCAGACGGTAACTTCTATGCTGCCATTTAAATCTTCGATAGCGGCAATAACAAAGGAACGCCTATCCCGAGTATAAGCCTGACGTACTGAGGCTACCATACCAGCGGTTACCACAGTTTCATCAGTCATATCAGTGCTGATTTCACCACAGGAAACGAACCCTTCAGACTTATAATAGGTAGATAGCTCAGAAGCAAGGGAATCAAGAAGGGACGAGGAGAAATAAACGCCTAATAATTCCCGTTCCCACTTCAGTTTTTGCCTGATGGATACCTCCTCAGCTTCCTCAAGACCAAAAGCAGGAGAAGTCTGGGTCCACAAACCAAACATGCCAGCTTGCCCTGACTCTTTCATTCGTTGCTCCAACTGAGCTAAGGAGATAACCTGGCTAATTGACTTAAGAAGCGCCCCACGGCTACTCAGTGAATCAAAAACACCAGCTTTGATCAAGCTCTCCAGCACCTTTCTATTGATGCCACGCAAATCAACTCGGTGGCAGAAGTCCTCTACGGAGCCAAAAATGGCACCTTGACTGCGGGCAGATAAGATAGATTCAATAGGTAAAGAGCCTACATTCTTGATAGCGGCTAATCCAAAGCGGATGGCTGTGCCACTTCCACCTTCCTTTTCAATAGCAAAGTTAGCCTGACTCCTATTAATATCTGGAGGGAGCACCTGAATGCCCAGACGCCGGCATTCAGCTACCGCCGAACGAACCTTATCCATATTATCCCGATAAGTATTGAGGAAGGCAGTCATGTATTCAGTGGGATAGTTTGCCTTAAGATAGGCTCCGCGATAAGCAATGAGGGCATAGCTCACACTATGAGCTTTATTAAAGGCATAGCCGGCAAAGGGCTCGATTAAGGAAAAAACCTCTTCAGCTAATTCTGTTGATATGCCTTTCCTATTAGCTCCGGCAACAAAGTTCTTCTTCTCCTTCTTCATCACCTTTGGTATTTTCTTGCCCATAGCTTTGCGAAGAATATCAGCCTGCCCCAGGCTGTAGCCAGCCAGGGCCTGGGCGATAAACAATACTTGTTCCTGAAACACAATGACCCCGTAGGTTTCCTCCAGAATTTCCTTTAGGGCAGGGTGCGGGTAATGGACAGGAATAATTCCCTGCTTGGCTTTTATAAAGGTGGTAATTTGTTCCATTGGCCCTGGGCGGTAAAGCGCTACCATGGCAGCAATATCGCTGAAATTGGTGGGCTTGAGTTCCTCTATGTAGCGGCGCATGCCGCTGCTCTCTAATTGAAAGATGCCCTTAGTTTCCCCTGAAGCAAGCAGCTTGAAAGTCTTGCTATCATCAAGGGGGATACTCTGCAAATCTATAGAGACCCCGCAACTTTGTTCGATAATCTCTGCGGCTTGGGCTAAAATGGTTAAGTTAGACAGTCCCAGGAAATCCATCTTTAAAAGTCCCAGGCGAGCGATATTTCCCATATGGAACTGAGTCATAACGGCATGCTGATTTCCCTTACTTATCGGCTGAAGAGGCACGTATTCAGTCAAGGGGTCACGTGATATAACGACACCAGCGGCGTGAGTGCTGGCGTGCCTAACGAGACCTTCCACCTTCCTGGCTGAATCAACCAGGTTACGCACTGCCTCATCTTGACAGTAAATATCATTAAGTTCCTTGCTCTCTTCCAGAGCTCTGCCCAGGGTCATGGTTAGCTCTGGAGGAATAAGTCTAGCTACCTGATCAACTTGAACGTAAGGCATACCCAAAGCTCGTCCAGTATCTCTCAGCGCTGCCCTGGCTCCTAGAGTGCCGAAGGTTATGATTTGAGCTACATGGTCAGCGCCATATTTCTGGTTGACATAGGCTAAAACTTCATCACGGTGATCATCCTGGAAATCAAGGTCGATATCTGGCATTTCCCGACGCTCAACATTGAGAAAGCGCTCAAAAACAAGGTTATAAGCCAGTGGGTCGATATCAGTGATGCCCAGGCAATAAAGAGCCAAACTGGCAGCGGCGCTCCCTCGAACACCGAAGTGAATGCCACGGCTTCGGGTAAAGGAGGTAATATCCCACACGACGAGAAAGTAGTCAGCAAACCTTGTTTTCTGAATAACATCGAGCTCGTAGCTAAGACGCTCCCTGACCTCAGGACTCGGCTTGGGGTAACGCTTCTCCAGCCCCTGCCAGCAGAGCTCAGCCAAGAAATCATCGGCTGTCTTGCCCTGAGGCAGCGTTACTTGTGGCAGATGAAGCCTGGAAAAATCCAGCTCTAGCTGGCACATATCAGCAATGCGCTGAGTATTGTCGATAGCCTGAGGCAGGTCCCTGAAGAGCTGCTCCATCTCTTCAGGGCTTTTCAGGTAGAAGAAATCGCCTGCCATCTTCAACCGCTTCTCATCATGTATAGAAGTATTGGTCTGTATGCACAGCAGAAGTTCATGAGCAGGGGCATCTTTTTCATTAATGTAATGGATATCACCAGTGGCCACCAAAGGTATATCAAGCTTGCCAGATAGAGAAATAAGCTCTCGATTAATCTGCTCCAGTTCAGGAATTGGGTATCTTTGAATCTCCAGGTAGTAATCATTGAAGGTTTCTTTATACCAAGAAGCTGCCAGAGCAGCTTCTTCAAGCCGCCCTTCCAGAATAAGTCGCCCCAATTCCCCATTAGCACAGCCAGAAAGAGCAATAAGCCCAGCGTGGTGAAGTTTTAGCAGTTCCTTATCCACTCTAGGCTTATAATAAAATCCTTCAATGTAACTTTTGGTAACCAACTGGAGCAAATTATGGTATCCTGTTTTATTCTTGGCCAATAGAGTAAGATGATATGGATTCTTATATTTAGGGTCCCGTCTATGGCAATCGGCTTGAGCTACATAAACTTCACAGCCAATAATTGGCTTTATACCAGCTTCCTTAGCTGCCACATAAAAATCGATACCACCGTACATCGCACCATGGTCGGTGATAGCAAGGCTGTCCATGCCCAGTTCTTTAGTCCTGGCAATAAGCTGAGGGATACGGCACATGCCATCAAGCAAGCTGTACTCGGTATGTACATGGAGGTGGGTAAACTTTTGTGGCATTTCAAAAATTATAGCATGATATTTTTAGCATCGCCTTTTTGACGCCAAAAATTTGAGGAGTAAAAATTGAAAATCGCTAAGGCTGCTGCTCAGTGGGTGCTCATAATTTGTTTCTCCCTTCTGCTTTTTACCAGCACCATCCGTCTGGGGGTGAATAGCACACACCTCTACGGATATGGCTTCGATAGATACGGGGTAAGCGAGGATACAGGGATAGACAGGGACCAGTTAAGCGAAGTAGCAAAAAGGCTTGTTGCCTACTTCAATTCCAGGATAGAGACACCCCAAATGATGGTAACTACTGAGGGCGGAGAGGAATTTGCGCTATATCAGGAAAATGACCAGAATCGCGAGCTCACTCACCTGGCAGATGTTAAAAAGCTGTTTCAACTGGACTATCGAATTCAGATGGCAAGCCTCGCCTATATCATTATCTATGTTCTACTCTTTCTATTGTGGGTAAAAGGCCGCTGGCAGGATTTGGCCAAAGGGGTGAGGAGGGGATGCACTCTTATCCTGGCTCTCATAGTGGTGGTGGGCATAGCCTCATTTTCTATCGACTTCGAGCAGCTATTCTTTCAGTTTCATTATCTCGCCTTTGACAACCCCTGGTGGATGAGCACAGGCTATCTACCCAGGCTGTTTCCTGAAGAATTTTGGCAGGATACTGCCTTATTAGGCGCCGGCGTTATAGCGGTGGAGGCGTTGCTTCTGGGTAGCATTGCCTGGGCAGTTCCTTTTATTTATAAGAGGCGCAAAGGTGTTAAAGGCGCACCTGGCGGCGGCGTTTAGGGATACCGGTAACTGGGTCATTCAGTTTGCCACAGTGACCTGTAACCGTTAAAATATGACGTGCTCTTTTTCAGGTGAGCATTATTTGCTATGAAGGATTATTACTCCATTTTGGGTGTGTCTGAAGGAGTCAGTCAAGATGACATAAAACACGCCTTCAGAAAGCTCGCCATGGAATATCATCCCGACAGGAACCCGGGGAATGAGGAGTGGGCTGGGAGAAAATTTAAACAGGTCAATGAAGCATATGCTGTCCTGAGTGACGAAAGAAAGAGGCGAGAGTATGATAGGATGAAGAGGGCTGGCTTTGCTGGGGTTGGATATGGTCCTCAATACGCTGGCGGTCAATATTACAGCCAGGAGCAAGTTTTCACGGACGCATTTACTAATCCATACCTGTTTCAGGATTTAATGAGGATGTTTCAAGGAGCAGGTTTGAGGTTTGATAAGGGATTTGTGGACAATATGTTCTTTGGTGGCAGAGGATTTAGCTTTGTTTTCCCTGGCCAGCCAGATTGGAGAGCTCACCAGTCTTCTTCTATGGGATATAAACCACCGTTCTTTTCGCGGCTTATGGGCAAAGCAATGAGATTTACTCTTAAAAGAATGCTGGGCGTGGAGAGCCTTCCCTACCGGGGAGCTGATTTATATCATGAAATTTCCCTTTCCCTGAAGGAAGCCAATATCGGCGTTGAGAAGAAGATAAAATATAAGAGGGGTAAAGAGAAGAAAAAACTCGTGGTTAAAGTGCCGGCTGGCGTTAGTGAGGGAACAAAGATAAGGTTAAGAGGAATGGGACAGAAAGGAGGAATCCCTGGCGACCTCTATGTTACCGTCAGGGTTAAAAATTAGCAGATATGGGTGCTTTTGAAGATTTCACTGATGCGATTAAAAAAACGCAAACTATGCAGGAGCTACTTAAGAGCCTGGAGGAAGAGCCAGTGAAGCTCCTTGGCTCCATTTGCCGGGAATACGAAAAGAGTAATAAGGCGGTTCCTGACCATCATCTTCATCTATCAGGATATTTCAGCGAGGTAATACTGAGAGCTCTGTTATCAGCAAACCTGGTTACCAAGGAACCAGAAGACAGGTTTTCCCTCTACGGCTATAAGCCTACAGAGGTGGGGCTCAAGTACTACAAAGGCATGGTCGCCGAAAAGAGAATCTAGTGTACAGGCTTATTGATACTCACGCTCATCTGGATGAGCTGGAAAATCCTGACGTGATGCTAGGGGAAGCTAAAGAAAATGGAATTGTTGCCGTAGTGGCGGTAGGCTCGGACTACCAATCAAATGTGAAAATCCTGGAAATCTCCAGGAGATATTGCTCTTTTGTCTATCCTGCTTTAGGATTGCATCCCTGGCAGCTAGCTGGCCTTAATTCCCATCAGCTCGATGACAATTTGCAATTCATTGAGCAGAACATTGCTACAGCGGTTGCCATTGGCGAGATAGGCCTGGACTACGATAAAAGGGTGGTGAAAGATGTTTCGAAGGAATTACAGAAGGATGCCCTGGGACATCTTCTGGATTTGGCCAGGAAATATACCAGGCCAGTTATAATCCACAGCAGATATGCCTGGAAGGATTCATTCCAATTGGTTGAGCAGGCAGGCATAGGCAAAGTAGTTTTTCACTGGTTTACTGGGTTTTCCAGCGTTCTCAGTGATATAATTAATGCTGGCTATTTTATTTCTGCCACCCCGGCCGCTGAGTATCATGAAGAGCATAGAAGGGCTGTCAGAGAAACGCCTCTCGATAAGTTGCTGTTAGAAACAGACTGCCCTGTCACTTATGGCAGGGGAATAAGATATAAGTCTAAACCTGCTGATGTGGTGAGGAGCTTAAAAGCTGCAGCCCAGCTCAAAGATGTTGATGAGGCCGTAATTGCCGAGCAGACAACAAGGAATGCTATTAGTTTCTTTTCTCTGGATGTAAAAATTTAAACTACAGGAGATATAAGAGTAATGATGCAAACAATAGATGGCGAGGATAATTTTCAAAAGGATGTATTGCAAGCGAAATTGCCAGTGCTGGTAGATTTCTGGGCAGTCTGGTGTGGTCCCTGCTTGGCTGCTGCTCCTATCCTGGAGGAACTATCTGCAGAGTATGATGGCAAGATGAAATTTGCCAGGTTGAATGTAGATGGCAATAGCGCCTTAGCTGTCAAATATGGCATTGCTGCCATACCCACTATGCTCATATTCAAGGATGGCCAGCCTGTCAAACAAATCGTAGGTCTACAACCCAAAAGGAGCCTTAAGAAGATACTGGATGGCATCCTGGGCTGAGCCTGCAGAAATACTTCCCGATTGCAATAACTCTTCTCAAAGAAAGGCGGAGGATTGTGGTGTTGGCAAGAAGAGGCCGCGGATAAAATCGAATTCCTCGGGGAGGAGAGCTAATAATAAAGGAATTTGCTGCATCAGGAGTTTTGCCATTACAGAGTGTGATATGACTCCCTCCATACTTGGTAAATACTTACTCACAATAGCAAGGAAAGCGGCACATAGCATACTACCTATAATGGCTCCCAGTATGAAGCCAATGAGCCTGTCTATCCAGCCAAGAAGTATGATATGAACTAGCTGGGCTATGAACCAGCCAATAATACCGGCCACAATCAGAGTGGCTACCAGAATGATGGCATAGGCAGCTATGCCTGCCCAGCTAGCTCCACCGGGGGAGAGTATAGTGGCAAGATGATGATAGTAACGCCCGGCTAGAACTATACCTGCTACCAGGCCAGCGATACCAAATACAGTCTTGATAGCCCCTCGCCGCAGGCCCATCAGTCCAAATATAATTGTTATTGCCAGGATGACTATATCCAGCCAGTTCATGCTTCACCACATTCGGATTCGTATTCGCAGTAAGGACACATCCATGAGGGGCACCTTGGGAGCTGCGCCGGAGATGTTGCTTTTTGTAGAAGTTCAGCCCGGCGTAACGCTTCAGCCTTCAGTTCACCCAAATTTCTAAAACTCACATCGTAAACCATTAGTTTAGCATCCTCTCTGGAAACTCTGGTGTAATAAAGCAAAAGCCTGCCCTGGGAGTGGTCTGTCAATGCACAGTCAAATCCCAGGCGGAGGAAATAATGAGGGAATGTTTCAGGTAAGCGTTCCCTTTCCACCAGTGAGTAGAACTTAGGGTCACGTATGGTAACAGGTAAATTCTGGCGGATGCGGACCAGGTCGCTTAGTGAGGCATATTGAATCGGGATACTCGCTACTTCTCCTAGCTCACCGTATCTTAGTGAATCGCGTAGCGCATCAAGAAAGCCCCTTTCATCCATAGAGTGGAGGTGCTCTTTTTTCTCTCGTTGTAAATCTTCTTCGCCAGGGGTGGCTTCTGGTGGTTTGACATGCTTAAAGTATGCCTTGCGGGGGAAGACAATGTCGTTGATTTGGAATAGCCGGGATGGCTGTGGCATAGCAAGTTTGCCGAGCAGTTGTTGGCAGGTAATATCGTCTACCTGGATTCGCCCTGCTAACTCAGCTATTTTGTATGATAGTGGCACAGAGGAAGTCTTGCAGTCACAAACTGCGGAATAATCGCATCCCCTATCAAACCAGGCACAGGTAGGCAGGCTGCTGGGGTCATTTGAGATGAGTGCCTGCACCAAAAGGTCACGCCTCCTCCGTATCTCGTCTCGAATTGCTTCTGAGTCAGGGAAGGTAACATGATAGGCTGTAAGCGGGGCCTGTGACGGCTCCCCGGCGTTATGGCGCTGGTATATGATGATTTTCCCCTGGCTGGCGTTGACCATGGCACAGTATATGCCCAATTGCTCCACGTAAGTTGGTCTATGCTTTAGCAGGTCTCCTGTGCCTGCCAGAGTTGATGTTGTTTTAACCTCTACCGGTATATTTTCATAAATATCGATTTTGCCCACGATGCCCTCGGCTTCCACAAACTGCTCCAGGTATTCTTCGCTGGAGACAGCCAGTCCAAAGAGCCTGTGGAAGCCGGTGCCGGCCCACATAAGCTGCTGTTTCTCCAGAGGGGGGACTATCTCGGGGTGTTTTCTCTTAAAATAAGCCTGCTTTAGATTGACAAGGTCAGTTACTGAAATACGGTATGGAGGCCGGCGGGTCTTTAACTTCTGCATCAAGGTGTCCTTGGCCGAGCGGTTAGCTTCAATGTGGGACACGTATGATGAAATATCAAAAGTGGCCATTTCGCTGCTACCTTATATTAGTTTAGTTTGCAGTCGCAGGTCAATGCCCCTGCTATGCCAGCGATTACAATCTTGTTTGACGCTATGAATTTTTTTGTCATTCTGAGCGCTTCACTTCTTGTCGTTTTAAGCACGTGAGCCGAAGCCCTGAATGAAATGAAGGTGAAGAATCTCTTTTATTGCCACGCTTTTAACTTTCTGAAAGCTGCAAGCTTCTCTCTATCGCCGATTTTAGCTTTGTCCACCGCCTGAGCCAGAAATTGGATGCTGCTATCATAAGTCTTCCTGTCCACAGGATAGGGGTAACCATCCTTGCCACCATGGGCAAAACTATAGCTTACTGGGTCACGCAGGCTAACGGGTGTATCGTAAACCAATTCTGAGATAAGGCTCAAAGCACGGAGTGTCTTGGCGCCTACGCCTTCCAGACCCAGCAATGACTCAAAGCTGTGTGGTTTGCGCTCATAGGTACTGATGAATATCTTATTCAGCCTCTCAGGGTGAATATCGTCGAGGTTTATATAAGCACGCTGTGGCAGGTTCAAGGTTTTCAGCTTCTTTAATTGGGTCACGATATTCCCCGGTTTCTCCTCGGCAGCGATGTGAGCGATGACATTCCTTGCTTTTGTGCTCTCCGAGGCTACCAGATTTAGCGTTTCACCTTTAGCTTGGGAGCAGATAGCCGACTCTGGCTCGCAAACGAAATCAGTAACATTTTCTCCCAGCCAGTGGTAGCGCCGCGCATAGCAATTGACCTCATTCATGCCCTGCTGAACGACTGCCCAGGAGCCATCGGTGGTATAGAAAAAACTGTGATGATAAAGCTGATAGCCATCCTGGACAGCTCAGCCACATATTTGCTACCGGCGGCTTTACCAGCTTCATCATAGCCTTCCTTGGCTTTCCCTTGTTCTTCTACTCTTTCCCATTTTCCATCTCCTTTACTTCACAGTCTATAGCATTCACTTCCTTGAGTCTTCTCCACATTTCCTGACTTTTCTTGTCAGCTCTCTCAAAGAAAATCCTTTCAGTTCCCTCTTTGGTCTTACTAAGGAAATGCGATAGTTCGTGGTAAATTATAGGCTTTAAGGACAGCCATTTCCCCCACGCTTTATCTGGCACAAAAAGTATTATTATTGTTTTGTCTTTGTGAGTACCCTTGCATCCAGACAACTCACTGGAGTGTGTAGCTCGTATCCCAACTTCACTAACTTCAGGAAATGCAACCAGACACTCTGAAAGAACCTTATCTAGCTCAGGAATTGTCTGGAACTCCTCGTCAAAAGTTGTGTCCTCCTCAACCTTCATAAAGGGGGTCTCGCTCGCCTTAGTCCTTCCATGAGCAACTGTTGACCTTGGGGAGCGAAAGCCCCTTTGAAATCCAGCACTCGGTGGTATATGCCTGATGTCTCGTCCTGTTTTAGGCGGAATACCCATTCCACTCCTCCATTGTTTATCAGATAATAATTCTGGTGCACCGGCTTTTTTCAATTCATCCCTCATCTTTTGTAGCTCATCTATCCCGGTATTTCCTAGGTTAATATCTTTTCCGAGAAGTCCAATCCTGATACCCAATTTACCTAAATCTAT
>Ga0210003_1002263_pt1 | contig 16420 bp, 8 predicted proteins | sample LantaG_FD_182804 | JGI IMG/M metagenome (GOLD analysis project Ga0210003, IMG submission 182804) | Deep subsurface microbial communities from Baltic Sea to uncover new lineages of life (NeLLi) - Landsort_02402 metaG (SPAdes) (version 2) | ecosystem: Environmental > Aquatic > Marine > Oceanic >...
CCCCCCCGGGGTCCCTCCGCGAGGCCCCCGGGGCGACCTCGCCCGTCCGCCGCCGCTCCTCGGCCGGCAGCGCGACGAGCAGCCGGCCGTCCGGGCTCAGCGCGGCGCCGCCGCCCGCGTCGAGCGAGGCCGGCGCCGCGAGGCCGCAGGCGCCGTTGAAACTCCCCCCTCCTCCTCCTCCTCCTCCTCCTCCTCCTTCTTCCTCTTCTTCGGGGAACGCCCACGCGACAAAATGCGGCGTCGTGAGCTCGGCGAGGTTGAGCGCCGGGACGCAGAAGTACGGCGGAGGCTTCGGGAGGAGGTCGAAGAAGAGGGAGGAAGGAGGAGGACGAGGAGCAGCGTCGCCGCCGCCGCCGATGCTGCCGTCGTCGGATCCCTCCCGTCGTTCCTTCGTCTCTTCTTTCAAGCTGCTCGGCACCACGACGTGCAGCGAGTGCGCAAGCGGGTGAGAGCGCAGCAGCACGAGGGCGCCGTCGATGCCGAGCGAGGCGCGGGCCGCGGCCCTCGCGCCCGAGCGGCGCGACGGCATGCGGGAGTGTTGACGAAAGAGCACTTCTGCTTCGAGGTCGACGAGCACAAAAAAAGAGGCATCGTTGGCAAAGGACGAAGTTTTCTTTTCATTATCTCGCCTCGCTCGCGCTTCTCGCCCGCCTCCAACGAACGATGGCGGACGATGGCAGGGCTCAGCAACCTGCCAGCACGAGCGGCGCCATCGGCAGCCTGGCGGGCGTGACGAGGTGAGAACGGGGAAGAGGAGCAAAACCAATGCAGCAGAGGGAGCATCAATCGATTTCCTCGCTCGCTCAAAAAACCTCTTCAATCTCAAAAAAAAAAAAAAAAAAAGCTTCCTCTCCGGCCGCAGGGGCCTCCCGGGGTCCGTCCGCGCGCTGCGCGCCGCCGTCGTCAACTCCGTGACCAGCAACGGTGCCTCCTTCTCTTCCTCCTCCTCCTCGGCGACGGCGAGCGAGGCCGCGGCGGCGGCCGCCGGGGCGCCCCCGCCCCGGAGGAACAACGACGGCGACGAGGGCGGCGGCGGGGGAGACAGGGCCGCCTTTCTCGCCGCGGGAGGAGCCGGAGCTGCCGCAGAGGCGGGGGCGCAGCAGCGGCCCAGGAGGGACGCCTCCACCTCCCCTCCCCCTCCGACACGCTCGGCTTCGGAGCCTCGCATGGCCCGCTTCGACGCCCTGCTCCATCCCCCGGGCCCGGCCTCCTCCTCCGGCGGCGCCGTCGACCTCCGGGCGCTGCGCGAGCTCGCGTGGTCGGGCGTGCCCCCCAGGCTCCGCGGCACGGTCTGGAAGCTGCTGCTGGGGTACCTGCCCGCCGAGAGGTCGCGGCGGAGGGCCTTTCTGGCGAGAAAGAGGGCGGAGTACGCGCACTTCATCCCGGCCCACTACGAGGGGGCCGCGGCGGCAGGGGCCGCGGCCAGAGGCGGTGGCGGCGCCAACGGCGGCGGCGGCGGCGGGGCCGGCGGGAGCGGCGGCCCCGCGAGGGGAGGCGGAGGAGGTGCCGCCCCCTCCGCCGCGGCCGCCTCCCTCCTCCTCCAGCCCCAGCACCTCTCCGAGGAGGCCGCGGCCCTGCGTCAGGTCCAGGTCGACGCCCCCCGCACCGCGCCCGGGGTGCCGCTCTTCGCGAGGCCCGACGTGCAGCGCGCGCTCGTGCGCCTGCTGTACCTGTGGGGGGTGAGGCACCCCGCGTCGGGCTACGTCCAGGGGATAAACGACCTCGCGACGCCGCTGCTGGCGGCGTTCTTCGCCGACGCCGCCGCCGGGGACGGGGACGGGGTCGGGAGCAGCAGCAGTCGCGGAGGAGGAGGAGGAGGACAAGGACGAGCAGGGGGCAGCAGCGACTTTTCCGCGGGCGGCCGGGGCGGCGGCGCCGACGCCGCGGGCTCCCCGCTGCTGTCCCCCGACGACCCGGCGTGGCAGGGCGTCGCGCTCCCCGAGGGGGCCGCCGAGGCCGCCGAGGCAGACGCCTACTGGTGCCTCTGCCGCCTGCTCGAGGGCGTCCAGGACCACTACACGCACGGGCAGCCCGGGATCCGCCGGTGCGCCGCGGCCGTCGACGAGCTCGTCGCGCGGGTCGACGCGCCGCTCGCGCGCCACCTGCGGGGGGAGGGCGTCGAGTGCCTCCAGTTTGCGTTCCGATGGGCCAACTGCCTCCTGGCGAGGGAGATGCCCCTGAGGGCGGCGATGCGGCTGTTCGACACGTGGGTGGCGGAGGGGGCGAGCGGCGTCGCCGCGGGGCAGGGGGGCCGGGGCGGAGGCGGGGGAGCAGGAGCGACGATGGCGGGCGGCGGCGGCCCGGGCGCCCACGGGCGAGGCGGCGGCGCCGCCTCCGCCGCCTCCCCCTGCCCCTCCCTTCCCCCCTCCTCTTCCTCCCTCGCGGACTTCCTGGCCTACGCCTGCGCCTCCTTCCTGGTGGGCTGGCGCGAGGAGCTCGTCCGGCTCGACTTCCAGGGGGCGGTGATGTTCCTGCAGCGCCCGCCGACGGCGCGGTGGGGCGAGGCCGACGTCGAGCCGGTGCTGTCGCGGGCGTTTCTGTGGAGGGCGCAGTTCGGGGGGGCTCCCAGCCACCTGGGGAGGCGGTGAGAAGGAGATAGGATTGAGAACTGTTTTTTTTTTTTTGTAACACGCGCGCGAACGGCGAAAATGAAAAGGGCCGCGACAAAATGAAGGGAAGGAGAGGACTCATTTCGCGGCGACGGCGACCGCCGGCGGCGCACTCGACGGGCGCGGCCTCGCTTTCTCTTCTCTCTCTCTCTGCTTCGCGCCGGCGGCGGCCGCAGCGGCGGCGACCCTCCCCGCCGCTGCTTTCACGACCGAGGCCGCAGCGGCGGCGGCGGCGGCGGCGGCGGAGGCGACGTCGTTGCCCGGGTGCCGCAGTGGCGAAGGCGCCGCCGCCGCCGCAGCCGCGCCGCTCTGGTCCCCTCCCGCGCCCGCACCCGCGCCCTCGCCCCTCCCGTTCCCGTTCCCGGTCTCCGCCGCCGCCTCCGCCGCCGCCGCCTCCGCGGCCGCCGCAGCCGCCTCCCTCCGCTCCATCTCGCCCATCCGCTCCCGCAGCTCGTCGACCTCCTCGAGGGCGAGCCTGTAGTCCGCGTTCACGGCGTCCCTCCGCGCCTTGAGCGCCCTGGAATCGGCGGCGAGCTCGGCGTTGTCGGAGGCGAAGCGCGCCGCCATCGCCCGCGCCTCGGCCAGCTGCCGCGCTAGCGCCCTGGGAGCGAGGAAGACGGGCTGAGGCTGCTTCGATCGCTTCTTTTTTTCGTGTTCTTCTCCTCCTCCTCCTGCTGCTGCTGCTGCTTCGCCGTCGTCGCCGCCGCCGCCGCCGGTCCTCCTCGGGCTCGGAGGCCCCGTCGCGGCGCCCCCCTCTCGCTGCTCCTCCTCGCTCGGCGACGGGGGCCGCTCGGTGTCGTCGCCATCGCCGCCGCCGCGGAGGAAGACGCCGCCCCCCAGGGAGCCCCACTCGTCGAGGGAGGCCGGCCCGGCCCCTGCGCGCGGGGAGCCCGCGGAGGAGAGGAGGAGCCCGGGCCGGACCGGGGTCATGCTGCCCGGGGTCGCGCCGGCGAAGAGGGAGAGGCCGCCGCCGCCGCCGCCGGGAGTCTTGGCGCCCGAGGGCTCGCCGCCGAGGCCGCCGAGGCCGGCGCCTCCGCCGCTCGCCAGCTGCCCTCGCAGGTACACGTTCTCCGCCCGCAGCAGTAGCACCTCCCTCCTCAGGGCGGCCGCGGCGGCCTCCGCCGGGTCGACCCTCGGCGCCGCTCCCCTGGTCCTGACGGACGCGGCCCGCGCGGCGTACGCCAGCGTCGCCGACGACTCCTCGGCCGCGCTCGCCGCCGGGCTGACGCAGGCGATCATCAGCGCGAGGCCGCCGCCTCCCAGGGACTCCATGAGGAGCTTGGTGAGCTTGGAGTCCCGGTAGGGGACGTGGACCTGCTGCTGCTGGTTCTGGTTCTGCTGCTGGTTCTGGCTCTGCTGCTGGTGCTGCTGCTGCTGATGATGAGAAAGTGAGGCGGAGAAGGAGGAGGAGAAGCCCCTCTGCTGTCTCGCGAGCGCCGCTGCCGCTGCCGCCGCCGAGGGAGAGGGAACAGAAGAAAAAGAAGAAGAAGAAGAAGAAGAAGAAGGGCCCAGAGGCGTCGACACTCCGCTCGCCGCCGCAGACGCAGCCGCCGAGGCCGCAGCGGAAGCCGCCGCCGCCGCCTCCCTCGCCGCCGCGGCGGCCTCCTTCCTGCCCGCGACGCTCAGCGCGCAGATCACGTTCCCGAGCGCGAACAGGCTCTTGTTGATCGCGCCTGTCTCGCGGAGCATGCCCCCCGCGGAGCCGCTGTCGCCGAGGCGCTCGGAGCCGGCGAGGTCGACGAAGACGGCGCGGCCGTACCTCCGGACGGCGGGGCTCGCCGCGGCGACGCTGCCGTTGTCGCCGCTGCTGCCCTGGAGGTCGAGGGAGGCGAGCGCCGCGGCGCGGTCACCGTCGGCGCCGCCGCTCTTCCTGCCTCCTCGCCCTCCTTTTGTCCCTTTCCCTCCTTTTCCGCCCCCGCCGCTCGCGCCCGCGCTCCCGCTCGCTCCCGAGGGCGCGGGAACGCAGTCGACGTGCAGCGTGAAGATCGCGTGCGACCTCGAGGACTGCGCGTTCAGGGCGTGGCCGCCCGTCCTCCGCGCCGCCGCCGCCGCCGCGAGCGCCGCCAGCGCCGCCGCGGGCGAGGCGCAGGCGACCTCCCTCAGCCCCGGGGCGTGGAACCCCCTCTCGGCGTCCCACCTGAGCTGCAGGGGCGCAGGGCCTGAGTAGGAGGCGGTCGAGGCCGGGGAGGAAGCCTGCGACGACGACGACGACGACGAGGGGGAGGCGGAGGGAGAGGAGGCGGAGGGGGCGGCGGCGGACGGCGGCGGCGCGAGCAGATCGTAGAGCTGCTCGTTGTAGAGCTCCGCGGCGCTCGCCCTGAGGACGTACCTCGCGCCGTCCGAGGCGGACGCTTCGGCGGTGCGCGCGAAGAGGTGGGCGACGGAGCGGGCGATGACGCCGGCGGTCGAGCCGTCGTCGAGCGAGAGCGGGTCCGCGGGCACTCGGCCGCCGCTCTCGCCGCCGGCGGCCGTCGCTGCCGCCGCCGCCGGGGCCGACGGCGGGGGGGCGGAGCGGGCGCCGCTCGCGACGACCGGCGGCGCCGCCTCCCCCTCCCTCCCGCACATCGTGTACGTCTTCCCGGACCCGGTCTGCCCGTACGCCAGCACGGTGACCGCGTAGCCGGCCACGGCGGCGTCGAGGAGCCGGCCGACGCCAGCGGCGGCGAAGGTCGCGGCCTGCGACGCCGAGGGAGGGACGGCGGCGGCGAAGGGGAAGGCCTTTGCGCGCGGGGTCGAGGAGGCGGAGGGGGAGTCGGGAGCCGAGGGAGCGGAGGAGGAGGAGGAGGAGCAAGAGGAAGGGGGCGGCTGAGGGGGAGCGGTCTGAGGAATGAGAGCGTGAAAAGAGGGAGGGAGAGGAGAGGTTGAAAGGGAGTCGAGGAAAGACCTGGGTTAACAACGGGACTAGGGTTCCTGGGGATTTTTTTTTTTGAAAAAAAGGAAGAGAGAAACTAAAAATTTCCTAACCAAGACCGTTTTCCCGTCGTCGTGCACCTCTACCGCCACCCCTTCCCCTCGCGCGGCCTCCTTCTCGGACAGGGGGCGAACGCGAACGATCACGCCGATGGTGTCCGTGTCGAGGGCGGGCTGCTGCTGCTGCTGCTGGAGGAAGCCGAAGCGGTCTCTCGTCGCCGGCGCCACGGGCGTCGTCGTCGTCGTCGGCAGCGGCAGCGTTAGGGTCGAAGGCGGCGCGCGCCGAGAAACCGGGGAGGCGCTTCCGCTGGTGCTCCCGCTCCCGCTGCTCGCAGCAGCTCCGCCTCCTTCTTCTCCTCGAGCAGACACCTTGAAACTCGGTCTCGAAGAAGGCTTGGACGGAGAAGAAGAAGAGGAGGAGGCAGGTGCGTCTGAGGCGGAAAGCGTCGAAGGAGAACGGGCTCGCCCGTTGCCGCCGCCGCCGCTCCGTTGACTGGTGCCGCCGCCTCCCTGCCGCTGCAACAGCTCCTGTTTTCCCTGCTGCTCCTGCTGCTGCTGCTTCTCCAGCGGCGGGAAAATCCCACGCAGGGGATGCGGACCGCGCATCAGAGTGGGTTTCCTGTTCTCGCTTGCCTCGGCGTCCCCTCACGGAAGGAGGAAAGAAGAGAGAGAGAATGAAGAAGAAGAAAGAAGAAGCTTTTTTTAGATCCTCGTTTTCGCCGTTCGTGTTTTTCTCAACCTCGACCTTTTCGAAGAAAAAAAAGCATCTCTCTTCTCCACTCTCTCTCTTTTACACTCCCTCTCTTCTCCACGCCAAAGACACGACGCAAAAGACTCCCTGCGTTCTCTCTCAACACGCTGCGCGCAAAAAAGCAAATCACACAAGAAAAGGAAAAGGAGAAGAAAAAACGCTTCGCTTTTACTCAGTAGACTTCGGCGTTCGGGGTTTCCGCGAGCAGCCTCGCTTTGAAGGCTCTTTTAATTGATCTAGGCTTTTTGAATTGATTCAAAAAAGTCAAAAACCTTCTCCTCGTCTCCTCATTTTTTTCACGCCTTTCTTAAATTTACAGATGCCCCCCCCCCCTCGCCCCTCCCCTTCAGTACTCGTCAAGCTCCCCAAACAGCTTCTCCCCAGAGGCGCAGCTCACGAAGAACGCGCCAGCGGCGGCCACGACCCCCGCGGCGACCCCCGTCGCCCCTCGCCACCCTCGCACCGCGTCGTCCCCGGCCCTCTCCAGCAGCAGCCCCGTAAAGCTCACCGCGACGACGCCCGCGAGCGTGCCCGCCGTGTTCGAAAGCGCCATCACCGCCCCGGCGTACCTGGGCGAGATGTCCATGTGGTTGACGGCGAAGCCGCCGCGGCTGAACCCGGCCCCGGCGAGGACGAGGCAGGTGGCGGCGACGCCGAACGCGCGCGGGTCCGCCGCAGCGGCGGCGTGGGGCATCGCGAGCAGGGCCGCCGAGGCGCAGAGGAACCCCAGCGAGTTGACCGCCTTGCGGGCAAGGGCGACGCGGGAGGCCGGGCGGTCCTGCTGCGGCCGCCGCTGCTGATCGGAAGGAGGCGAAGGAGAGAGGCGCGAGGACGCCGCCGACGGAGACTTCGACGGGGGGAACGCCGCGCCGAGAGCTTCCGCGAGCCGCCTCGTGCCCCTCTTCCCGTTGGCTATCGCGTCCCCAGCGGCCCCGCCGGCGTTCGCGGCCACGAACATCAGGGCGTACGGCAGGGCCTGGGCCGAGGCCTTCGAGAAGCCGAGCTGTCGAGGAGGCGGCGGAGGAGGGGGGTGGGCTCCCCCCGCCGTCGTCGCCGCCGCCGCCGCCAAAGAAGAAGAATCGTCTCCTCCTCCTCCTCCCATCTCGACGAGCGGGGTCCCCAGCACGTCCCTGTGGTACGCCGGCATCCAGTTCATCACGACGTACAGAGCGTAGTGGAACGCGAAGTTGCAGGCCACGATCGCCCAGATTGCCCGGCAGCGGAGCATCTTCCCCCAGGGCGTCGGCGGCAGCCGCCGGCGGCCCCCCGCCGAAGAAGCAGCAGAAGGCTTTCCGCCGCCCGACGGCAGGTCGTTCCCGCCCGCCACTCGGTCCACAGAGTCCCCCTCCACGGCCCCGAAGCACCGCCAGGCTGCGAGCCAGCAGAGGCCCAAGAAGGCAGAGAGCCGCAGCACGGACCTGGGGCCCGAGGGCGCCCCCGCCGCGAGCGCCGGCAGCAGCGCCGAAGCGAGCGCCGCGCCCAAGTACATCCCGCTCGTCGCCGCGGCCGTGGACTGCGGCCTCGAGGCCGGGGGGACGCGCTGGGCCAGGGCGGTGTGCAGGGCCGGGATGAGGGCGCCCTGGGCGAGGCCGACGAGGACCCTGGCGGCGGCCGTGGGGGCCAGGGAGCACGAGGAGGGGGGTCCTCCGCCGCCGCCGCCGCCGCCGCCGCAGCCGGGGCCGGGAAGCGGCGTCGCGAGCGTCGCCGCGGTCCAGGCAGCGAACGAGGCCGAGAGCACCGCGGACGGCCCGAAGCGGGCCGCGGCCCACCCGCCGGGGACCTGCGACGCGGCGTAGCCCCAGTAGAAGGCGGACAGGAGGGCACCCGTGGACGCCTCGTCGTGGTGGTGCGAAGCCGTTGCTCTCGCTCCCGTCGCCGCCGCCGCCGCCGCCGCCGCCGCTTGCTCTCCTATCCGCTCCCGCCTCTCCGCCGCAAGGGCGGCTGCCACGACCGCGAAGCCCACGCGCTCGACGTACGCGATGGCCGTGGCTGCGAAAGCCAGCGCGACGATGACGTGGCGCTGCTCGAAGCTGCCCCAGGAGAGGAGGCGAGAGCGAGCGTGGCGGCGAAAGGGAGGAGGCGAGGTCGAGGACGAGATCAGGAAAATTGATGATGGCGAGCTCGACGGCGGCATCGGGTAAGCGCCGCCGCCTATCCCCCGCGCGAGCCACTCTCCCGCCCTCTCGCTCCTCCGGGACTGCAGCCTCGATGCGTCGCTCGCTGACTGCGAGGCGTCGAGTCGCCCCGCGTTCGGGCGCATCGCGAAAAGTGCCCGCGGAAACGAGAAGGTTTCTCCGATTGAAGTTGGGAGTGTGGTTGAGAGAGAAAAACTCGACCCCCCCCCCCCGCTCTCTCTTGTTATTGTTTGGCTTCCAAGGAAAAAAGAAAAGGTGACCGCGGGGAGGGGGGTTGCCCCTCCCCCCGTGTGCTCTCCCAATCACATCTCTCGTTTACATCATCATCCCGCGGCAAAACAGGAGGAAAGGCATGAAAGTAAAAGCTCCTCTCCTCTTTCTCTTCGGCCGAAAACTCTCTCGCTCGCTGGCTTCTCTCTCTCAATTTTTGTTGTGGGTGGGTGGGGGGGTTGTTTGGTGGGCTGCAAAATCGTGGTTTGGCGCGCACGCGCTCTTCCCCGAAAGAAGGATTGCGGTCGAGAAAAAGGCACCTTTAAAAAGTTCAAGGGGTTCGGAAGAAAGACAAAGTCGAGCGGGGAGGAGAAGCGCCGGCCAAAAGCGAAAGAAGAAAATCGAAAACGAGACGAAAGCGAAAAACGGACGCCGACCAACTCGAGAAGAAAAAACAAAACAGCAACGTAAAGGGAAAAAGGAAAACGAGCACCAAAGGCGGACAAGCCTCCCCCTCCCTCTCTGCGCGCGAATGCAGTTGCAAACTCGCAACGCCTCAAGAGAGAAAGAGAGAAACTCGCTGCGAGTGGTTGGAGTGTTGCTCGCTCCCCCTCTCCCCCTCCCGCCGCCGTCTCCCTCTTTTCAAAACCGTTAGCGCCCGCTAAGAATCCTTTTTCGATGTCTCGTCTCGTCTCTCTGTTCTCTCACTCCGGCCGCCACCACCGCCACCCGCCAACCAAGTCTCCCTCTCTCAACTCCCCCTCACTCAACAAAGCACCCTCTCTGCTCCCGTTTTCTCCTCCTCTCAAAAGAAACAGCACGCAACGATAATAATCAATCAAAAATCATCTTCAGCCTTTTTTTTCTTCTTTTTGAGTTTTTTTTGAGTTCCTCTAGGCGTCAACCCCAATCGAGCGGCGGGTCGGCTCTTCAACGGAAATGCAGCTCCTAGATCGTCCGAAAACGAGCTCTAGAACTCCCACGCCTTGTCGGCGATGACGCCGAGCTGGACGGGGCCGAAGCCCTTGGGACCGGCCGGCGCCTTGGCGTACGCGCGGACCAGCGGGCGGCCGGCCTCGCCGCCGTCGTCGTAGGCGACCTCGAGGAGGGCGACCTCGTCGGCGAACGCGTACTGCGGCCTGAAGGTGAACTTGTCGTGGGCCTTGGTCACGGAGAGGAAGGCGCCTGTTATTTTTAACGTTTTTTGGGGGGAAATGGGGAAGGGGGTGCGGTTTTTTGATTGGAGGGAGAGAGGGGGGAGGGAGAGAGAGTGAGAAGAAGACAAGAGGAAAGAAACTTTGAACGAAAAAACTTCGAAAGCAAAAAAAGAAAAAAGGGGGGGGGAGAAAAACTTCATCCACAAGAACGTACCCTTGGTGTTGAGGTCGTAGGCCGGCTCGACGGTGTAGCCCTCGCGCTCGATCGAGTACTTGACGGCCGCCGTCGAAACGGGGATGTTGAACGGCTCGATCACGAACGCCTTGCGCTCGGCGAGGTTGACGACCGTCGCGTTGCCGACGTCGTTGTCGTCGTTGAGCGTCTTGGTCGCCCAGAGCGACTGCGTCGAGTCGATCTGCACGCGCGCCTCGCCGCGGACGTGGTTGCCGTTCTGGAACCAGGTCGCGCCCAGGTCGACGGCCTTGCCCGCGAGCTCGGTCGCGGTGGTCAGGCCCGCCAGCGCGCCGCGCTGCCCGGCGTCGTAGCCGATCATCAGGTTGGTCCCGTCCTTCTTGGTGCGGGCCGTGATGAGCGCGTCGCGCAGGTGCGGCGCGTTGTCGATGTCCTTCGCGGTCGCGTCGGTGACGGAGGCCGTGAGGGAGAAGTCGTCGAGCTCCTTCGTGGCGTCGACGCGGCCGCTGTTCGTTGGTTGGTTGGGGGGGAGAGAGAGCGTGACAAGCGAGAGCGAGGGATGGAGAGAGCGTGAGAGAGAGGGAGAAAAGGAAAAAGGGGGGTTGAAAGAGAGGGGGGGTTTGCTTTCGCCCTCGAGCTCTCGAAAGACGCACGACGAGGATCGCTTTTTCCCCTCTGCGCCGAAGAATCTGGCCTTCTTCCCGCAACTTATCCCCGCGATATTCGGCGCGTATTCGGCTACGTGCCGCACCCCCCTCCCGTACAGGGCAATCGCAGTGGCCTCAGCGAGGCACTCGGGCCAAAAGCGGATCAAAATCGCGGCTTTTGCGGTGTCGCAGAGGAGGGGTGAGAGGGCTTGGAACCTCTTCCTCTCTCTCTTTGTCTACTTTTTCCGTCACCGTCAGCACGACGGAAAGTCGAAATCGGAAAACGGCTCCTTTCCCTTTGTCCAATCCCTGCGCTCCGCCCTCTCGATCGCCAATCAAATGCCCCCGATCGGGCCAGCGCCACCTCTCGGCGGTGCTGGAGGCGGGCGGGGGCGGCGAGAGCGAGAGGGTCCGGGGGACCGGAAGCGCGAAAGTTCTTTTTGGGAGGGCGAGTTCTCTGCAGCTGGAGAGCAGCCCGCAAGAGCTTGGGAAAAACCGAAACTGTTTTCCCCGGTGATTTTACCCGCGACCCTTGGGCCCTTCCGAGGCTCGAAACCGCGCGCCTCTGCTCCTCGTCGCGCGATTCGAAGAGGAGCTTGCGATGGCGGTGACCGAACGAGGAAAGGCGGCAAGGACGCGGAGCGCGACAGCGCGGGGGGGAGGACAGGTTTTCTCCGACAGTTTCGGCAAAAAAAGCAGAGCGTTGGTTCCGCTCCCTTTCTCAAGTATCTCGTCGTTTCGTTGCTCTCTCGCACCCCCCCACCCCCGCGCGACACCACGCCCCTCCCTCAAACGCACCGGACGTTGGCCTTGGCGCCCTGGATGTCGAAGAGGCCGAGGGCCTTGGTGACGACGGAAGCCATAGTTGAGTGGAGAAGGATGGAGTCGGGGAGGAAGAGGACGGAAGAAAGAGGGAAGGAGGCTGTTTGAAGAGAGATGTGTGCAGCGAGAGAGGGCGCGAACTTTCTTCTTCCAGCATGCTGACTAGCCCTGTTTTTCTTGACCCCGTGCCTCTTCTCTCTTGCCCTAGTTTTTTCCTTCTTCTTCTTCTTCTTCTTCTTCTTCTTTGCTGGCCTGCGCTGGCGCGGGTGGAGCGGAGAACAGTGCGCTGGCGAGCGAGCCCTCTCTTCTGCCCTCGCTCTCGAGCGAACGAGGACGAGAACCTTTGCTTTTAATTCTCTCGAGTTTTCTTCTCTCTCTCTCGTTTCTTCCAGTGGGGACCCGAACAGAAGTACTTTTCTCTCTTTACAAAGCGTGCGCGCTCTCTCTTTCTTTCTCGCAACAATGAGCAAGTCAAGGCGGAGTGAGAATTCTCGTCGAATGTGACGAGTTTTTGAGGCGGCAGCAGCAGTGGTGGATAGAGGAAGAAGAAGGAACGGAAAGTGTTGAAATTTCTCTCAAAAGAAAAGAAAAGCGGATTTTTTTGGTTGATAAAGCGACAGCGAGGAAAGGACGAGCGCGCGCGGTGAACGAGGGGGGTGGGGGATCGCAGAAATCGTGCTTGACGCGCTGCTCTTCTTTTGCTGGCCAGTTTGTTTGTAATGAATGTAACGGGTTGGGATGAATGAAAAATATTCTTGTCTCTTGGTCTCTCGCGCTCGTTTCTCGTCTCTCTCTCAATCTCCCTCTCAATCCCTCTCTCTGTCTCTGGCTGGCTCAATTTCAGTAATGATGATGATGAAGACGATCGCTATCTCTCAATATAAAGAAAGCAATGTCAAGGTTTTTGGGAATAGAAAAGAATGTTAAGAAACGGCGGAAACGACACGTCAAAGGAAAGAATAAGAAGAGAGACTCAGCTGTTCTCTCTCTCTCTCTTTCTCTCTCCCTCAAACGAATCCCCATCTACTCGTCCCCGTCGTAGCTCGAGTCGACGATCGCCCCCATACCGCGGGCGACCGGGTCGACGAACGGGCACTGAGAGCCGTGGCGCCTCTCGTCGTCCTCGCTGCTGCCGCGGAGGTCGTCGTCGCTGCTCAGGTGGCCGCTTCGTCGCTTGAACGCAAGGGAGCCGTTGCCGGTGCCGTCGCTGCCGGTGCTGCTGTTGCCGGAGGCGTGGGGCGGCGTCCTCGGGGGCTCGGCCGAGGGAGAGGGGCTCCACCTGGCGTTGTCGTTGCCGAACAGAGAAGAGCTCGGCGTCGCTTTCGTCGCCACGGCCGGGGCGGCGACGTTCCGCACCAGAGAGGAGACCGCCGGCGGCGTCCCCCCGGCCTCGGCGGTCGAGCACCTCTTCGTCATGAACGAGAGGTGCTGGTGGTGCCTGCGGTGCCTCGGCGGAGGGGAGCCGGCCGGGGAGACCAGCGCGGCGCCCTTGAGCACGACGGCCGGGCTCCAGTCCCTGCCGTCGTCGCTGCCGCTTGCGCTCGCGCCGAGGCCGCCGCCGCCGCCGCCGCCGCCGCCGCTCCCGTCCCCGGGCGGCGAGATCCACTCGACCGTGCCGCAGCAGCCCTCGACGCGCGCGTCGTCGAAGCTCGTCTCCCTCGACCAGGGCTCCGGCGACGACGCGTAACGCAGGTCGTCGCCGCCGACGACGCTCGTCGGCGGAGCGTGGGGCACGAGGCGGGGCGCCGGCGAGGGAGCGCGGACGGGAGGAGAAGCAGAGGCAGAGAGAACGTCCGTCGTCGCGTCGTCGATGACGAGCGGCGTCGACAGAGCAGACGCCAGCGACGACGACGACGGCTGTCCCCTCTCCGCCGCGGCGGTCGCGGCGGCCACGGCGGCGGCGCTCGCGTGCGCGGCGAGCGCCGCCATGCTGCCACCGGCCCCCGTCAGCGCCGACGACAGCCGCGTCATCGAGCCGCGCAGCCTCGCCTGGCGGTGCCTCCACCAGCCCTGCTTGGGCACGAGGTCGCGGTGGGGGTCGGGCGCCGCCCAGCCGCCGCAGTGGTCGGCGTCCTCCGGATCGGCGTCGACGGAGGCGAGGGAGCGGAGGGCGGGGGAGGAGGCGGAGGAGGCGGCGGCGCCGCCGCCCCTCGTCGAGGTCGAGCCGCCGGCGAGGTCGCCGCCGACGACCGAGCGCACGAGCGCGTTGACCTCCGGCCCGCGCTCCCTCGTCAGGAAGTGCGCCCCCTCGAGCTCGACGTACGCGCCCCCCAGCCTCGCCGCGAGCGCCGCCCCGCGCTTGGGCGGCGCGAGCAGGTCGGACCGCCCGTGCAGCACCAGCACGGGGAACGGCGACCGGCGCACCAGCGCGACGTCGCCGCGCGTCACGCGGTGGGCCCACACCGCGCGCAGCTGCCCCAGAAAGCCCCGGCGCGACTGGCCGACGGCGCCTCCGCCCTTCGCTCCCTCGACGTACTCCTCGTGGAGCAGCTCTCTGCGCGTCGCGCCCCCCGCGGCGTCGTGCGCGTCGAGCGTGGAGGGCGCAAAGTGCAGCTTGAGGTCGACGGCCGCGCGGGCTGCGGGAGACCGCGCGAAGAAGAGCTGCAGCGTGTAGGCGATGGCGCGCGGGGCCGTAGGGACGATCTGGAGCCCTCCCGCGGTCGCGGAGATGATGGTGAGGCTGAGGTTGTGACGGAGGAGGCCGGAGGCGGAGAGAGAGGGGTCGACGAAGGAAAAGGCGGGTGAGCAAGAGAGAGAGAGAGAGAGAGAGAGAGAGAGAGAGGAAAAGGGAGGCGAGAGAGGGGGGAAAATTAAATTTGAACAAAACTCTCTCTCTCACCTCTGCACGCGCGTCGGGGCCGCGCTCGCCAGCTTGACAGCGATCATGCCCCCCATGGAGTGCCCGACGAGGTGCGCGGACTTCCAGCCGACGGCGTCCTGTTTTTTTAAAAGGAGCAGGAGAAAAAGAGCGAAAGAGGGAAAAAAAAGGAGGGGGAAAAAGGAGAGGTCAGCAAGAAGTCTGATGTCAGCAGTCTCAAAGGGGAAGGAGGGCCTCTCGCTTTGTCGTTCTTTTCTTCGACTTTCTTGACGCCGCACGAGGCCATTCGGTGCTCCCAAGATGGCGCTCGCCAAGTTCGTTCCAGGCTCTCTTTCTCCGTTCTGACCCTTCCAGCGTCTCGAACCTGGCACGTAGAGTGGGGCTAGCCCACGAGAAACAAGAGAGAGAGCTCGAGACGGCGCTCTCTTCACGCTCGAAAAGTCGCTTCCCCTCATTGCTCGAAAAGTCCCGAGAGTCGGGGAGCAAGAGCGAGAAAAAGCGCAGAGCGGGCAACTTCTTCAGTTTCATCCTCTTGCCAGCGCCGCGTTGGCCTCCTTTTCGACATTTGTTCTCTCTCCTCTCCTGCTGTATCGAAGCATCGCATAACAGGCAGCCCAGAGCGAGCAGAAACGAGCCCAAAAACGAGCCCAAAAACGAGCCCCAAAACAAGGCGAAACAGCAACGCTCACCATGCACGCCAAGACGTCCCTGGCCATGGTCGTCGTCGAGTACGACTTCTTCGAGCGAGGGCTGCCCGACTTGCCCACGCCCCTGTTATCGAGCAGCAGCGCCTGCGCTCGCACGCCGGACTTGGCGAGGGCGTCGACCTGCGGGCCCCAGCAGCCAGAGGTGGCGCCCATGCCCATGATGAAGACGAGGCGGGGGCGCTTCCGCCGGGAAAGTGTCGGCTTCGCGGCAGCAGCGGCGGCGCCATCATCGCTGGTGCTGCTGCTGCCGCCGCCGCCTTGCGGCGACGACGCAGAAGGCGACGCCTCCGCTCCTGCCCCTGCTCCGCCACTCTCCGCCTCCTTGAGCTCGTCCACGAGCTCGTACCAGATCTGCGTCCCGTCGTCCGGGGAGCTGACGTACGGCATTGTTGCTTCTTTTTTTAGCGAAAGACAGAAAACTTTTTTTTTTCTTCTTCCAAGGCGAGGGGCGATGCGAGAAGGAAGAAAAAAGTGAGGGGCGAGGAGCGGAGAGAGAGCGAAGGCCCCCGAGTTTTTTTTCCCCCTTTGCTCGCCGACCCCCCTCGGGCTTGATGTCACTGTGCTTTTTCCTTTTTTTCTTTTTTTTCTTGCTTTGTTGCTTTTCTCTCTCTCTCTCCCCCCTTTACCGCAGAGGCGGAGGAAGACAACCCGACTGCGAGCTAGAGGAGAGGGTCGCCACTGTCCCTCTCTCCACGCATCAGCAGTTGCCTGGCGGGACGAAGGGGCCCAGACTAGAAAGCAGAGGCGAAGGAAAGAAAAACGATGCAGCATCGGCATCTGCTCTATTCTCGGGCCGCGTCTCATGCCTCGGCCTCTTCGTCGAGCTCTTCGCGGGCGCCGTGTCCTCCTTCTCCGGCTTCCGCGCTTCGCTGGCAGCGCCACCGTGACGCACCGCGCCCCGCACTCGCACGAAAAGAGCGCGCCGCCACGCTGCGGGTGAGCTTACAACGGTTTCTTGATGCTTGGCGTCGCAGCAGAGTTTTTTTTTTCTTGGTTGTCGGCGCCGGCATTTCTCTAAAACCCTCGTCAACTAAAACGACCGTCCCCACTCACGCAAACAACAGCTCTTCGCCGCGCACCCTCAGGGACAGAGGGGAGACACGCTGCTCCAGCCGGTGGATTACTCGGTGAGTTTTCTGGACCGGGAGAGAGGGAGAGAGAGAGAAGAGGAACGGGCGAGAGAGAGAGAGCGAAGAAAAAAACACCACCACCACCACCGAGATCGAAGCTTCGGTTCTTTCAAATCTTCATCCCCGCCGAGCTCGCCCGCTTCTTCGTTCTGTCTCTTGTTCTGCTCTCGGCGATGGCTACAACTCTCGCCGTTGTTGAGCCGCAGAGAGAGCAAGAAAATCAACAAACGGCGGACTGCTTCTCCGTCCTTTCCCGACTGATGGAAGAAAGCCGGTGCCTTTCTCAGTTGCTTCCACGGAGGACGATCACGGCTGCCCCCCCCCCCCCCCC